>Ga0302284_1000002_pt1 | contig 330208 bp, 575 predicted proteins | sample III_Fen_E2_1_FD_198760 | JGI IMG/M metagenome (GOLD analysis project Ga0302284, IMG submission 198760) | Peat permafrost microbial communities from Stordalen Mire near Abisko, Sweden - III_Fen_E2_1 | ecosystem: Environmental > Terrestrial > Soil > Wetlands > Permafrost | place: Sweden: Abisko...
CACCACTCTCAGAGCCATCAACTATCTGATCACCAATAACCCAAACAACAACTCCTCCATCTTTAGTTATTCTATATAATTCCTCTACCATTGGTATAAATGGAAAACTATAACCATCAAACTCATTCTTATCTTTTACAACACCTTTATATGTTCGCAATGAACCATATGGAGGACTTGTGACTGTAAGGTCAACACTATTATCAGGCATTTTTGACATTATATCAACAGCATCACCACATATTATTTTATTCAAAAAATCATTCATATTTATATTTATATTTATATTTATATTTATCTATCTTTTATATAAATAAAAACTTATTATGTTTAACAAAAAAAAGAGAATACAAGTTAATGTATTCTCTTTTTTTTACTAAAAATTATTATATGTAATTAAATCAACTAAATATACATGCAATTAAAATATCAACAAACCCAAATCCTAAACCAATCAAAAACATTGTACCTGCAAATGAAAAATCACCAACCAAAAATGATAAAAATGAAATAACAATAAATATTAATGCTATGATAAATATTATAACACCTATCATTGGAATTTTACTTTTACTATTCCAATCAATACCTTCGAGGGTTTTTTCATTTGAAGTTTTTTGATCACCACTAATACCTTCACCAGGATTGAATTTTTTCCCACATTTTAAGCAAGTTATTTTAGTTTTATTACTACCTATAAATCCTGCTAATAAACCAACACCACCTGTTAATGCTGCACCTGCAGCAGCTTTTCCAACTCCAAATCCTTTTTTTTCTGTTGATAATTGTATTGATCCACACTTAGGACATCTAATTTGATCATTATTTTTCATACATAAATAACTTTAACCTATACAAGTGAGGTTTTTAAATTTTATATAAAAATAATAAAATTATTTCATATATGCAAATATTTTTAATAAAATTATTTAAAATTCTTCTTCAAATTTTTCACCTCTACTAATCAAATCATCTTTTATAAGTTTTTCAATATACTTTGATTTATTTGTGTAACCATTCTCAGTTAAGTAAGATTCTAATTTTTCATTGAGTAATATATTCACTGAAACAGAAAACTCTTTCTTTTTCTCATCATCTGATAGTTTTTTCCTAGACATAAATAATTTTTTATTTTTATATCGTAAAAATCAAAAAAAGATTGAAATATTTTTAAAATAATTGTAAAATAATTGTTTTTGACTTTAAAATATTTATATATACTATAAAATAAAGAACATAACATGAAAAGACAAGTAACAAAAAAATCTATGACAGTTGTAATAGATAAGAATATATATGAAGCAATTGAACGTTTATTCTGTAACAAATCTAAATATATAAATTGGCTTATATATCAGGACTTATTGAAGAATACTAATGATGAAGAAATTAAAAAATTATTATTGTAAAATGAAGAAATTAACTACAGAAGAATTTATACAGAAAGCAAAAAATGTACATGAAGATAAATATGATTATTCATTAGTTGAATATATAAATTCATATACTAAGGTGAAAATAATATGTCCTACACACGGCATATTTGAACAAAAACCGAATGGTCATTTAGATAAAAAAGGTTGTTCAGAGTGTAGTGGTAATAAGAAATTATCTAAAGATGAATTTATACAAAAATCAAAAAATATACATGGTAATAAATATAATTACAGTTTAGTGAATTATTTTAATTCTAAAACAAAAGTTAAAATTATATGCGAAAAACATGGCATTTTCGAACAAAATGCAAATAGTCATATTATAGGATATGAATGTTCAAAATGTAGTTATAATGATAGATATGTATTTATTGAAAAATCTAAACAGATACATGGTAATAAATATGACTATTCTTTAGTTAATTATACAAATGCATTAAATAAAATAATTATAATATGTCCTGAACACGGTGAATTTACACAATTACCATATAATCATTTAAGTGGTAATGGTTGTAAAGAATGTTGCACATTAAATAAAAAATTAAAAATTGATGAATTTATACAAAAATCTATGGTTACACATGGAGATAAGTATGATTATTCTTTAGTTAATTATAAAGATAGTAAAACAAAAGTTAAAATTATATGCAAAAAACATGGGGTATTTGAACAAAAACCAAATGAACATTTAAATGGTAAAGGATGTGCAAGGTGTTTTAATACATTCAAATTAACAACAACTGAATTTATAATTAAATCAAAGGAAATACATGAAAATAAATACAATTACAGTTTGGTGAATTATGTTAATTCCAAAACAAAGGTTAAAATTATATGTTCTATACATGGCATTTTCGAACAAATACCTAATTGTCATACAGCACAAAAACAAGGATGCCCGATATGTAAAGAAAGTAAAGGTGAAAGAATTATTAGACAATTTTTATTGAAAAATAATATAATTTTTATAACACAGAAAACATTTAGTAAATGTTTATCAGATAAAAATAAAAAGTTAAAATTTGATTTTTATTCAATAGACTATAATATGTGCATAGAATATGATGGTATTCAGCATTTTGAATCTGTTGAATATTGGGGAGGTGAAAAAGATTTCATAAAAAGACAAATGTATGATCAAATAAAAAACGAATATTGTTTAAAAAACAATATTCGTTTAATACGAATTAGATATGATGAAAATATAGAAGAAATACTAAATAGTTATTTTTTATAATTATTAATATGTATATATTTCATTGTTTCAACCATTGTAGGATCACCAATTGCCTTAATTGCATCATCTGATAACTTAACACAAGGAATTCCATTTGCACTAGTAAGTTTAATTACCATGTTCATTGGTTTACTTTTTTCACATTTATTACTTTTTTTTGAAAAATCCGATGTCAGAAAAGTTCCAATTCCCATTGAACAACGTATTTTACCTTTACAATAGTCAACAATTTTTAAAGATCTATCAATATCTAAACCATTGCTATATACAATAATCTTAGTAGTTGGATCAATATTTAACTTTTTATAATGAGCAATCATTTTATCAGTATAAGTATATTCTGATCCTGAATCCCAGCGTGTACCATCCCATAATTTTGAGTCTTCCAAAGAGAAATCTTTTAAGAATGAATCAATACCGAATGTATCTGGAAGCATAGTACCCAAATCTCCACTATAAGTTTGTTGCCATTTTTTCATAACAACTTTATTCGGATGATTCAAACTTTCTAATGCTGCTACACCTGAAATAATTTCATGAGCCAAAGTTCCTACGCATCTAACATCATGTTTCATAGATAGATACGGATTACTTGTGCCTACAAATACTGAATATTTTTTCAATTCTCTAACAACCATATCTTGAACCGAGAAATCTCTCCTACGGCGAGTTCCAAAATCAGCTAATGATGCGCCAGCATCACTTAATGTTTTTCCTTTTGAATTAATCAATTCAATTTGTCCATCCATACTCCAATCTTTATCCATCACTTTGAAGTACACTTCAGATATAATTGCCATCAATGGAACTTCCCATAATATTGTATCTCTCCAAAAACCACTAATATTAATATTTAGTTCACCATTTTTTTCATGAGTAATATAAACTTGTTCAGGATTAAATCTGTAAGCCGCTAAATATTGACGATAAGAAACTGGTAGATATTTAAATTTTTCTTTTAAAAAGTCATATTCTTCATCTGTTAATTTCAATTTAGACATCATATTGATTTGTTTTTTAATCATTTTGAATGCTTCATCATTAAAAATCATAGATTTATCACGATTGCTAAATGTATATTCACATTCTACATCAGGGTAGTGCTGAATTACAAAATTTTGCATACTTAACTTGTAGATGTCAGTATCTAAGATACTTTTGATAATTTGCTTCATTATTTTTAAATTTTTAAATTATTTACAAAGATAATACTATTATTTCAAAATACAATAAAATATCAGTTTTATTTTTTTGAATATGGATTTTTACTTAAATAAGAATTATAATATTTCTTATTACTTGTAACTTCTTCTCCTAACCATTCTGGTTTTTCATAAGATTCATTTTCACTTTGAAGTTCAACCTCAGCCATTGTTAATCCTTCATTATCTCCATGAAATTCATCAACTTCAAATATATGATTTCCAACTTGAATATTATAACGAGTCTTATCAATTTTACCATCTCTACACAATAGAAGTAACTCTTTTGCCTCATCAACTAATATTTCTTTTTCAAACTCATAACGAGATACACCAGTTTCATTAAGTTTACCTTTAATAGTTATATAGGCTTTATCACTTTTGATACGAATTCTAATAGAAGGATTTTCTGATATATATCCTTGAATAATATGATATTCATTAACAGCTAATGATTTATATTCACCTTTAACAAGAAATTTTCTTTCAATTTCTTGTGGCATAGGCTTTCTATCCATTTGTTTTAAAATTTTTTGTTGAATATCAATAATACACAATGTTATCTCATATATTCTATTTTTTATTTCTTCAGTTTGTTCTAGACTTTCAAGATATTTCAATCTACCATCCATACAATCATATATTTCTTTATACATTCCAATCATAGTTTTTATTTTTTATTTTATCAAGTTCTTCTAATTTTTCTTTTCTAACTTCTATTAGTGTTTTTTCTGGTTTTTCAACCCAACTATTTGATTCACTTACTTCCCATCTCCACCTATACAAATCAAATTTTTTCTGTTTGATTTCCACATATCCGTGCAAATTAAAATCACGACCAATTGGACGCATATACAAATCATAATATTCATTTGGAATATTCTTGATAATCTCTGAATTAAATATTTGTTCACAAACAATATGACCACTTGTTGAATTTTTATAATATTTGTTCATTTATTTTTTCTAATTTTTCTTTTCTTATTATTAATAAAGCTTTACTATAATATTGTGCTATATGTCCTGTATTTTTTTCATATGAATGTTGCATACAGAATACATATTGTGTTATTGGTTCTTCAAAACCTAAAGAGTGAAGCCAATTATCATAATCTTTAAGAAAAAGATAATATGCAAGTTCATCTAAATAACTACAATTTCCTAAATTCCAATATCCTAAAGATTTATCTATGTTCATTTTTATCTATGATACGATTAATTTTCATTTTATCAGCAAGAATCCATGCTCCACCTTGGGATTCAGGTCTATCATAAGTTTTTATACCTTCAACTTCAACTTCTACCCATACTCTTATTTCGCCACTTAATAGTTTTTCTTTCAAGTGTGGCGCACTTGGAGTGAAACAACAATGCCAACCAAATCTCTCAGCAAATCCATTTGTAGGTATAAACTCAGCATTCATCCAAACATTCAATGAATATACTTCTTTAGCATTTATAAACAAACTACCAAGAGTACCATTCTTTCTTTGTTTCATTAATTTATATGCTATCATTTTAAATTATTTAGTTTTTTAAGTTTTCGTTTTCTATATTCAGATAATGTTTCAAATTCATCTGACATAAATGGTACACATGTTTCAAATCCAACCAATACATATAAATCATAACCATGATGATGATTTACATATTTTATTGTATAATTTGAATCAAGAATTAATTCATCATAAACTATTTTATCAGGAGCATAACCAGTATATATGACTCTATCACCTTTTTTGCATATCATACTATAATTTTAAGTTTTTTAGTTTTTTAAGTTTTAGTTTTCTATATTCAGATAATTTTTTAAATTCATTGAAATTAAATGGTATATCAAATCCAAATAATAAATATCCTGAACTATTACGTATACAGCTTATATCTTTCACAATATAAATTGAATTTTTAGTCAACAACCAATTCACATGATGATAAAGTTCACCAATATAAACAACTTTATCTCCAGCTTTTGCTAGATTTTTTATCACAATCTAAATCTTAAATTACTTCAATTTCATCAGCAGAATTAACAACTACAATCCTACTACCAACACTATTGACTTTATATTTTTCAACTAAAGAATCTACATAGTTTTTAACATCTTCATCAGAGCCAATACCTCGACAGCCACCAAGGTTAAGAATGACATCAAAACCAGCATCAAGCAAATCTTCAACTGTTGAACCTACACAGTAGTTTGTAGCTAATCCTGCTACAATAACAGTATCAATATGTTTAGCTATATACCATTCAATAAGTCCTGTTGATATTTTTTTATTTAAGTCATGATAACAACTTGAATAAGGATGTAAATCTGGTTCAAATCCTTTTGCAACAAAGAAATCATACTCACACATTTTAGGAAGTCCTGCTATAAGTTCAGAACCAAATGTACCTGATATACAATGAGATTTCCAAGCAATGTCTACATTTTCTCCTTCTACTGGTGAAAATTGAGGTTGGCTATCATTAGCTATCCAAATTGAATTAATAGGATGCATATCTTTAGATACAGTCTTATATTTCACAAGATTATTTTGCTTATTCAATTCATCTACAATTTCATTACCACCTATTACAGGCAACTCATCTGGACACAATGGAGTAAATCCATTTTGAGGATCTACATTGTGGCTTGCTGTCAAATTTTTAAATACTGTTATTTTTTTATACATTGTGTTATTTTTTAATTTTTTGTTTATAATATGCTTCTACTTTTTCAAAATGTTCTGGCCATTTGTCAATTAAATTTGTATTAGAAAAATCAATTCTTATTTTTATAGCTGGTATATTATTTTTTACATAAAATCTTTTTCTTGTGTCTATTGAATTAACAGTATTTGTAAATAAAGAATTAATATCACAACTATAAATAAATATAAATTCTTCAAATCTTGAAATATCTTTTTTTATATCATGTAAATTAACAAAACCTAAGTCATGTTTACCAACTTTTATTTGTTCTTTATAATTGGTTTCAAATATTTTACGATATTCAAGATATTTTTCTAATTTCATTTTACCAATGTATTTTTATATGTTCTAAATAATCATTATAATTTTCATCTAATATATCAATCATGTTTGCATATCCAATATCTTGAATTGCTATTTTAATGCCATCTTTTTCAATTACTTCACCTTTTGTGAGTTTTTTAAAATCTTCTTCGTCTAATAATATATTTTTTGCCATAATTTTTTAATATTTTAACACCAACCTGATTGTTCATTTATCTTTTTAATTTTTTCATCATCAGTGACTAATGAAACTTCAGAGCCAATTAGATTTCTCAAATCAAAATCTTTCATATTATCAAATTTTGTTGCATAATAGCCTACTTCACAAGCATCTACAATCAAGTTTTCACCTTTAATAGAAATGTCTTTTGTTTCAAAGTGATGTGTTTTATTATCAAAAATCACATCAATATACTTACCTATTGTTATATTGACATTTGTTTCAAATGTAATATAGGTACCTTTTTTTACTTTTCTTCCTGATGATACTATTACAGCATCTATTACTTTACCTAAATAATTTTCCATATTTTATATTTATTTTTGTACAAAGATATAACTAATTTTTATAATATCAAAATAAATTGAGATAATATTTTTTTATTTGAATATAATTTATTATATTTGTAATACAAATTAAAAACAAAATGTCAATAGTAATTAAAGAAATAAACAATGAACAATGGCTACACTCTATTGGTGATATTCCTATAAATTTTACACCATATACGAATAGTAATAGAGGAACTTTTAGTGTATCTATTAGAATTGGTAAAATAAAATATTCTAATTTAATAGTTGATGAAATATATGACTTAGATTACGATAAAGATTTTATGATAATAGAAAGAATAAAACAAGTAAAACATGAAGATGGACTTATATATGATGATTTAATATTTATAAATAAATCTCAATATTTAAAATACACAAGAAAACAAAAACTAAAACAAATACAATGAAATTAACGGAAGAACAAATAGATAAAATAAACAGTGAATGTACAATATCCGATCAGGGAGTATTCATAGAACCATATGGATGTGATGGCATTAAAGAATTAGTAATTTATATGCGTTGGTCTGAAGGTGGTGCGCAAGGTGGTAATTGTTGGAATGATGATGAACCTGAAGAATATGATGGAGAAGGTAAACCAAAATTCAAAGTTCTTGATATGGTTTTAGAAATATTAACACCAGGTATGACATATTTACAATATAAAGCAGTAGAAGAATTGTTGATATCAACAACTAAACATGAATGGGAATATTACGGTAACTATGATAATTATGGTATAGAGTATATTAAATTAAAGGATTTGATAGATTTATTAGAAACTTTTTAAATTTTTTAATAAAAAGAGAGCCTAAGTGCTCTCTTTTTTTATTTATTTAACCAAATATAATTAGTGTATCTTTATATAATTATCTATCTTTGCATTAAATAATCATTAAAAAAATAATTTTATGAAAACAGTTTTTAAAGTAAAATTAATAGACGGCGGTTGGGTATTTTGGAACCAATTTGGTATTATAATTAGTATTAGTACTGATAATGAAGGAATTCATTTAAATAAATATATTAGTCAATATAAAGTTATTACTGAAACAGTATGTCAATTTACTGGGATAACTGATAAAAATAACATTGATATTTTTGAAAATGATTTATTATCAGATGGTAATATAATTTATAAAGTTGAATGGAATCAACAAAATACCTGTTGGTGGATTAATCCAATAAAAACAATAAAAAAATCTGAAATATCAGAAAAAGATAGTTTCATAACACTAGTACTAAGCAATGAAAAACTAGGAAATGGGTATTATTCAAGAAGAGATATGGAAGTAATAGGAAATACAATAGATGACTTAAACTTACTATCATAAATAATAAGTAATCTATTGATTAATAGACACATACAAAACAATTTATATATAATATATATAGTATATATATCATGATCTTGCATGTTTTTATAATTATACATGAAAATCAGGTGTTTAGTCACCTGATTTTTATTTTTTATTTGATTAAACTTTATTATTTGATTTTTATATCATGAATTATGGCAAAAATAGACATTGAGTATATAAAGAGTAAGATTTCAGAAGTATTAAAAAATGCTCATTCTGATCCCCGTAAATTTATTATTAAAGATTATAATGATAGAATAAATTTTGCATGTCCAGTATGTGGAGATTCACATAAAGATCCTAACGCAAAAAGAGCAAATATATATAAGGATAACCCTACATTTATGGTTTGCTTCAATGAAGATTGTAGAGCAAGTGTTACTCATTTGTGTCGTGACTTTAATGTAGAAATAGGATTAGAAGAAAAACAAGCATTGTATGATTTTGCTGATTCTCACATGAAGTTTGATAGGAAGAAAGATGTTTATATTCCTTCGAATTTGAATAAATTGATTGATATAGATGAATTTTCAAACTATGTAAATGAACATTCAGAAAATCAGATTTCAAAATTTAAACCAATACAATTTAATTCTGCAGCTTATCAATATTTGAAATATGATAGATTAATTGAAGATTTTGAAAATATTTATGAGTGTGATTATAAGTTAACAGATAGATGGACTGAGAAGTGTATTGTTATGCTGAATAAGTCAGGTAAGAAAATGTTAGGAATGCAAATTAGAAACATGAAACCTGGAGATAAAAGATTTTTTAAGATTTTTAATTTTGAAAAAGTATATTCAATTTTACATCCTGATGAAGTATTAGATGAATTAGAAATGTTATCTTATAATAAGCTTTCTAATTTTTTCAATATATTAAATGTTGATTGGAATGAACCAGTGACAATATTTGAGGGTATGTTAGATTCATTGTTTATGAATTATGGTAATTCACATAGTAATTCAATTGGAGCAATAGGGTTGAATAGTATTGATACAGACTTATCATTTTTATTTGATTCTGACTTGGATATTCAATTCTTTTTAGACCAAGATAATGTTGGTATCAGAAAATCTCAAACTCTCTTAGAACAAGGATATAAGGTTTTTTTGTGGCAAAAATTAGTAGAAGATTTATTAAAAAACAAAAAAGATAAATATGTAGCTAAGAAATATTTAATTAAAATTAAAGATTTAAATAAATTGGTACAGGAAATAAAAGATATGGAAAAATTTAAAAAAATAAATTTACAAAAATATTTTTCAAATGATGTTTTTGATAAATTATATTTAGATGAAACTTTATATCCTAAACCAGATAAGTTTGGTAAAAAACCATATGATAAAAACAAATATAAAAAATGAAAAATGATATTGATGAATGGAATGATTTTTTAAATGAATTTGACAATTCAATTTTGAATATTTATAAGAAACATGAAAATAGTTTTGATGAATATGGAATTCATGGAAGACGTCATATCTCACGTTCTATTGTTTTTTCTGAATTTATGTCAAGATTTTATACAAAGGAATTAGGTAAAGATATAGATTTTAAAGCAATAAGATATGCTGTATCATTTCATGATAGTGGTAGGCAAGGTAATGGTATAGATGTATGGGAAAACGATAGTCAAAAAAATTGTTTCAAATATTTAATGAATGATTCTGATTATGATAATCATTCTGATTATGATGAAACTAAATGTAAATACATATCTTCATTAATTAGTAAGAATCTAACAAATGATATAAATCATAATATTGTTTATGATTCTGATGTTTTAGATATAATGAGACCTTGCTGTGGACATGGTGAGATTGAAAATTTTAGAAGAAGTGAACTTCGTTTTTTAGGACCAAAAGATAATTTTGCAAATTGTCATTTATATGATGAAATAAGAGAAGAATTAATTATTGATGCTTGGAAATTGATAGAATACACAGAAGATAATGAAATGCTATTCAACACAAAAGAAAATAATCAACTTTATTATATGCTTAATATAGTAGATAAAAATAAATTAAATTTTAATATATTACATAAATATTTTTAATATTTATGTAATATATAAATATTGTAAAAATTTTTGGTATATACAAATAAAAATATTACATTTGCACAAATAAATAATAAAATAAATGGCTAAACAAGAAATTAAAAACAAAATCAATAGATTTATTACAAATCAAAGTGTTAGATTAGTTGGAGATAATGTTGAAAATTGTGTATTAGACACTAGAAAGGCACTTAGACTTGCTGATGAAATGGAATTAGATTTAGTTGAAATATCATCTAATGATAACGTTTCTATATGTAAAATTGTTGATTATGAAAAATTTCTTTATGACAAAAAGAAAAAAGAAAAAGAACAAAAGAAAGTTCAAAAACAAAATCAAGCAGAGCTGAAAGAGATTAGAATGACTCCTAATATTGATGAGCATGATTTTAATTTTAAATTAACTCACGCAAAAAACTTTTTATCTGAAGGTAATAAAGTTTTACTATCAGTGTTTTTTAAAGGAAGAGAGATAGTGTATCAAGATCAAGGTAAAGTTAAACTATTGAAGTTTGTTGAAGCATTGGATGGTATTGGTATGGCAGAGTCTATGCCAAAATTAGAAGGTAAAAGAATGCAAATGACTATAAAACCAAAAAAGACAAAATAAATGGAGAAAAATGAAATGCTTAATAGCATTATTAAACTTACAAAAGAAACTGGACAAGGTTTAGCATTATCAATTATTAGAGTTGCATCTCCCGAGTATGGGAGATTAGTTGATGAGCTTATTGAAGAAGGTAAAGTAGATATTCACATCAAACATTATTCTATGTTACCATCTGATGAATGGGTTGTACCTGCAGGTTGTTATTTTGCCATTAAAGATGATGAAACATATCATCCAGGTGCTTTAATTTTTATGAGAATGTATCTAGAAATTGAAGATTTAGGAGTTGGACTTAAAATATCTAAGGTATTAAAAGATGTTCATAGCATGGAAAATTATGCTAAATGGCTAAAAGACAATGAACAAAAACTGATTGATTTAGTTAATATGAAAGAAATTGAATTTATACCAAATCAATTAGATGACAATACAAAAAATTGGATAAAAGATAAAACTTGGTATAAAAATAATGATACTGTAGAATCTTGTCTTAATCTGTCAGAAAAAGTTTCAAAAGAAAATGGAGATAATACACAATTAGATTTGTATGATCAACTTATGCCTTTATATAATACAGACAAAAGTAGATTTGTCAAAGAAATTGAAGACTCTAAAATAGATATTGAAAAATTAAAAGAAAATATAAAAAATAGAAATAAGGTAAATAATTGGCTGAAAAGTCAAACACAAACAGATAAAATACAAACACTTATAAATTAAAAATGGAAACAAAATTAAGAAAAGACATTTCAGTTGAGTTTAAATGGGATTTAACTCATATTTACAAAAATAGAGAAGATTTTGATTGTGAATGCGATAAAATTGAAGGTTTTACTGAAAAAATTCAATTATTTAATGGTAAATTATCTGATCCAAAGGAATTAAAAAATTGCTTAGATTTGATGGGCGATGTACGAAAAATGATAACAAAACTTCATTGTTATGCTAATATGTATTTAGATCAAGAGCAAAATAATGAAGATGCTGATAAATTAGTTCAGAAAGTAAAAGATGCTGCTGTTAAGTTAGGCTCAAAATGTGCATTTATTACAGATGAAATTATCAATTTTGATGATGATACAATTTCTATGATGTTATCTTGTGATGATTTGAAAAATTATCATTTTGATATCAAAGATACAATAAAAAATAAGAGTCACATCTTATCAAAGATAGAAGAAGAACTACTCACTAAAATCTCAGATGTTTTTTCTACGTCAAATGATGTATATACAATTTTCAAAAATACTGAGTTAAAATACTCAACTGTTACATTATCCAATGGAGAAGAAGTTTTGGTTGATGATAGAAATTATAGAGTTTTAATAGAATCAAGTAATAGAGAAGATCGTAAATTAGTTTATGATACATTCTATAAAACATTTGATGAATATAAGAATACTCTAGCTAAACTAATGTTCAAATTTGTAAAAAGTTCAACAACAGGAAGCAAAATCAGAAATTATAAATCATCTTTAGAACAGTCTCTATCATCAGAAAATATTCCAATATCAATTTATGATGGATTGATTGAAAATGTTTCTAATAACCTTGATAAAATGTTTGATTATCTTAATTTAAGAAAAGATATTTTAGGTTATGAAGATTTGAATTATTATGATTTATATAATCCTATAGTTGATAATGTTGATTATGAATATTCATATGATAATGCTAAGAAATTACTTATTGAATCAACTGCTATTCTTGGAGAAGAATACACAGATATTATGAAAAGAGCAATTAGTGAAAGTTGGATAGATATATATCCAAATCAATTCAAAGACACTGGTGCTTATATGAATGGCTCTGTGTATGATGTTCATCCTTATATTTTATTGAATTATAAAGGTAAATATGATGATGTTTCAACTATGCTTCATGAAGCAGGACACGCAGGACATTCTGTGCTGAGTAATGCGAACCAACCTTATAATAAAGCAAGTTACTCAACATTTATTGCTGAAATTGCATCAACAACAAATGAACTTTTGTTACTCAATCATATGTTGACAACAACAGATGATAAACAATTGAAAATTTTCTTGTTGAATAACTATATTGAACATTTTAGGACTACCGTATTTAGACAAACTATGTTTGCGGAGTTTGAGAAATTTATGTATGAATCAGTAGAAAATGATGAGGTTCTAACAGCATCAATGATGAATGATAAGTATTATGAGTTACTTAAAAAGTATCATGGAGAAGATAAAAATATCATTAAGATTGATAAAATGTATGCAAATGAATGGTCACGTATTCCTCATTTCTATTATGATTTTTATGTGTTCCAATATTCAACTAGTTTTATTTCTGCAGTCATTCTTTCAACAAGAATATTAAATGGAGATAAAGAACAACTTGATAAGTATATGGAATTATTGAAATCTGGTGGTAGTGATTATCCTGTAGATTTGTTGAAAAAGGCTGGTATTGATTTAACTGACGGAGAATGTTATAAAGATGCATTCAAACAATTCTCAGAATATTTAGAAGAACTGAAGTCTTTATTGAAATGATAAAAGTTGGTGATAAATTATATTGTCATGATAATAGTTATAGTTTGATAAAACTAACTGAAGGAAAGTTGTACACAGTATCAGATATTCGTGAATATGGTCATATTATAAGTACCAATAGTCGGTTAACTATAAAAGATGACGAAGATGAAAATATTTTTTTCTCAATAGATCAAGATGAAAATGAATTATCATATAAAAACTGGTTCATAGAAAATAATGAATATAGAAAAAATAAATTATTAAAAATAGAATATAATGTTCAATATTAATAGATGATGAGGTCAGGAGATAAATTGTATTGTGAACGCAATGATATCGGTATAGTAAATTTATCTATTCACAAAATATATGAAATTATTGAAGTTAAAACAGATAATTCTTATGGTAAAATTTTAATTCATGATGATGTTGATAGAATTATTAGTTTTACTATATATGTAGATAGAAATAATCTATCATATCGTAATTGGTTTCGGTTAATTAATATAAAGGAAGAGAGAAAAATAAAACTATTTGATATAGAACATAACATTTAACATAAAAAAATCTGAATTACTTTTGTAGTTCAGATTTTTTTATGTACCTTTGTATTCAATTAATTATAAAACAATCTAAAAATTAAAAAAATGAATGAACAATTAATTTCTTTTTACAATGTCTACATTTCTACTGGATCGAACATTGCTGAATATGCAGAGAAAAATGGTATTACACCTACTCAGTGCTTTCAATTGATCACAATGGGAGAATTTTACAGCAAAAACTAATTTGAATATTAGTTTATATAAAAAAACCAACATTAATAATGTTGGTTTTTTTTGTTATGTATTCAATGATTTATTTATTTCTCTGTGTGTTCTTCCTCTATGAGCTAATGGGAAATTTTCATAAAACTCTTTAATTTCCTTTGAGTGTAATTTATTGTAGATAGATTCAAATTTATCTAAGAACGTTATGTCTTCATTAGATATATTAAATTCATCAGATATATTCTTGTATCTACTGAAATTTTCAGAAATCCACTTAATTCTATCTTTATTTGTCAATATCATAATTACATAACTTTCTTAACACTTCTATCTCCAGTATCAAATACAGAATATGTTACATTTTTAGTTGATAATCTTAATTCTAAGAATTGATCCATTGCAGCCTTGACAAACTTAGGATCATCATCAGAGAAACCATATTCAACATTTATACCTAAATTGTTTGCATACTTATTAACTAATACATTAAATTCTTGTAGTGCAACTTTTTTAGAATCTTCCACTGACATTATACCATATTTTTCAATAAAATAATCAGAAGAAACAGTGTAAATTGGACATAACTCAATATAGTAATCAATTACTTGATGTGATTCAGTACCAAATATCTTGTGGTATTTCAAAAGATTATTAATCATTTGAGTTTTAAAATCAACATCTTTATCTACATTTTCAATTTGTAAATCTTTGAAATTTTCTAACCCGTATTCATATATAAGCCAATATAAAGCTTTCTTTATGTTTTTTGGTGAGTGTCCTCTCGATGTTACAATAGAGAATATATTACCATTTATGATGCATTCAAGAAATGTTGTCCAAGAAGGTGCAAATTTCTTATTCATTACAGCATCTTTGAAATCAACAATGAATGTCTCATCTTTTAGTTTGCCCCAATCTCTAAAATTTGAAAATGATAGTTGTCCTGGTTTGTATCTCCATCCTTCTGCACTTCTAACTTGAGAAAACATTATGGTATCTACTTCTTCATCAATCCATTCATCTTTCACTAAATGTTCCATGATAATTTTTGTGTTTGTATACAGTAAATTATCATCAATATCAAATGAATAATATTTGAATATATTTTCGTTAATTTTACTTTTCTTTTGAGGTTTTGAATTTTCAACTTTTGTATTCATTATATATCTTTTAAGTGAGTTATTATAATTATGAATACAAATATACAAATAATATTTTGAATAAAAAAATTATAAGTTATATTTTTTTGATGATAGATGTATTTTTATTTCAGGTATTGCATTTAAGTCTACAATTTCTTCTGTTACTTTTTTTATCCACATATTATTGTCATATCCTTTCATACATAAATAACAGTTAACAATTTCATCTAAATCAAATGGATTTGCATCAGGTTCAATTTCTTCTGAATCTCCATTTTTATCAATTTTCATTAGTTTATATTCAGGATCATATATAACTGGGTCAATTATATTTTCAAATTTTTCAAATTTTCTAATTTCCATATTTAATTATTATGTTTATTATAATATTTCGAAACAGTAGGATTGAAGAAATTACGTACAATTAAGTTAGATTCTATTGTATAAACTAATAATTTTTTAAGTTTATCAAGAAATGTGCTTGTTGTTTCATTTTGAAACATTAAGTTAGATAATGATTTTGTCATTAATTCATCTTCATAATCAAAACCTTTTTCAATATTATCATTTATATGTTTTAAATCATATAATTCTTTAATTTGCATATCTTTTTCTATCATAGTTAAATATTGAATTTTTTTGTTGCGTCATAAGATTCTATGTCATTTATGAAATATATTAATAATTGATATTCATCTTTATTGAATGTGTAATCCCTGCTACGATTGAATACATCATTGTCTGTTATTCCTATTTCTAATGCATCATTTCCAGTTTCAGTATAAGTATAAAAATCAACATATTCAGAATCTTTACATAAATTATTAAATTTTAGATATTCAGTGATCCATACAAATGTATCATTTCTATCAGATATTATTTTTATATAATTATTTATTCCATTTTCCTTTAAATGTTTCTTATATTCTATCATTCTATTTTTTGATATTTCAAATTCTTCTTCATTTTCTATGCTATCAGTATATGCTATCATATTACCATCCCAAAAATCAGTTATTTTAACTATATCTTCTATTTCCTCATATATTTTCAAATATTCAATTGTATATTCTAGTAATTCATCATATCTATCTACAATTTTAGATAATTTATCTTCCTGAATTGTACTTTCATTTAACTGAATAAATCTTTTAATTATCATTCTGTTAATTTATTCTTTTTATCTGTCCAAATATAATAACCATTGAATTCATTGTCATATACCATATTACCTAGTGTAGATATCACATTTAATGTTGTATCAAATGTTATAGTTTGTTGAAAAGAATATTTGACTTTTTCTTTATCAATAAAAGACAATGGTTTCATCATTATACCAAAAACATTTAATGAATCAGGTATATCTGAATAAAATTCTGATAACGCAAAAGTTACTAAATTTTCTCTGATGTTTTCAATATCTTCTTTATCAAAAATACTACATTTGAATACTACTTTTTCAGTACCTAAAATGTCACCTGACATATCATTGATCTTATATTGATGTTTCTTTTTGTCCATTAAATCAATATATTGATCATATGTTTTAAAATAATCAACAAGAGTTTTTGTGTATTTAGGTGTTGCTAATTTTATGTTATAAAAAAATTCATCTAATTTTACATTAGGTATTTGAAACTCATATAATGGAGACCATTCTGTAAATTTTTTTATACTATTTATTTCATTTATCATTTTTGTGTAATTATTTTTTATATCAAAGACCTTCACCTGCATAACTATCAGCTTCATCCGCCTGTGCTTCTTCACGAAGTATCATTATATATTCTTTCTCTTTTGTTGACAATTTGTTAAACCAATTTATTATATTTAGTTTTTCTTCTTTAGATAAATCAGAATTCCAGTTGAATAATCCACTGCCATTGATTGAATATTCTTCTTCCTGAGTAATATTTTCATTTGTTGTACTATATTCTCTAACATTTTTCATTTTATTTATTTATTATTTTTAGGAAATCTTTGTATTGTTCATCTGATAATTTAAGTTCTCCACTAGTGTCACCTCCATTTGATGTATAAGAAATATTTAACATTTTTTCATTTTTTAATAATCTAATACTAAAATCTATGTTATTTAAACTAAATCTTATAAAAAATCTATCATTCAAGTCTATTATTGGAATTTTATCTAATTTCTTTAATTCATCTAGTATATTTAAAACTAATAATTTATTGAATTCTGAAGTTTTGCTTCTTATTTTTTTGATATTATTAGAAATGAATACTGATTTTAAAAATTTATATAAAAAGAATCCAATTGCAAAAGATGTTATTAATCCTAATGATTCATTTTTGTAATCATAAGAATTAAACTCTTTTATGTGTGTTAGTTTTTTATTTTTATATACATCATCTTTATCTTTTGCTATTAAGTCATCTAATATATCATTTAATACGCTTCTCACTAAATTCTTATACTCAGTATCATCTGTTATTATATTAGCACCTTTGTTTTTTATATCTTCTAAAACTTCATTAAACCTTTTTGAGTTTCTGTAATATTTTTTTAATGATTGAGGAGTTGCACCTTTATTTATATAAAAATTTATAATAGGATATAATTCAGAGAATATATCTGATTTCGCTTGCTTAGTTAAGTTAGAATTTTCCATATTCATATATATTAATATTTATTTTCTAAAAATATTTTTTATATATAATTACATGATAACTAACTTTAAACTATTTGAAGATTATGATAAAAAATTAGTTTGGAATATACCAGTAAAAATGCCAGATTTTTATTTGTCATTGAAAAAAATTGGAATGTCAGATAGAGTAATTAAAGATTGGTTAAGGCTTCGTCAGAATAAAGTGTTTTCAACTAAAGATACTAATACTAATTTTGAAACTATTTCATTAGTAAAAGATTCAGAACAAGAAGACTCATATACATGGTATTGGTATCCAACATCAGAAAGTGATGAATATACTATATATATGGGTAAATTAGAATGTACTCCAGAAGAAATTCATAAATACTATGATGACATTGAATTTAAAAAAAATATTACCAAATTTAATATATGATAACTAACTTTAAACTATTTGAAACAATTAATGTAGGTAAACCAGAAATTGGAGATTTTGTGATATGTAATGAAGATGATTCTACGTCTGAGGTTACGTATTTTACCTCAAATAATATAGGTAAATATATTAAGTATAATTATGACATTGAATATCATTATGCTATATATTATGAAGATACACCAAAAGATTTAGGTGTATATTTTTCAAACGGTGAAAGAAATATGACATTAGATGAAATAAAATATTGGTCAAAAAATAAAGAAGAATTGGAATATATAATTAAAACAAATAAATTCAATTTATGATAATCAACTTTAAAATATTTGAAGATTATTCTGATGATGAGATTAGAAAAATTGAAGCAACATCAGAATTAATGAAAATTGTTGATGAAAAATCACGAGATACAAGAAGTATGGAGCCCGCAATAAAAATGATAAATTTATTGGATAAAGGAGCATATCCAAATATTAAATCTAAAAATGGACAGACTCCTTTGACTTATGCTGCTACTTTATGCTATCATGACTTAATTTATAAACTTATAGAAGTTGGTGCTAATTTAGAAGCTAAAAATGATAACGGTGATACTCCGTTGATGAGGTCAGCAATAAATAGTGACTTAGCATCAATGTTTGTATTATTATCTGCTGGATCGTCATTATATTGTAAAAATATACAAGGGCATAAACCTTTTGATTTTTTGACTGATTATGATATTAATAGAATAGCTATTAAATATCCAGAACAATATAAAGATTATTTGAAAAAAGAAGAATTTGATAATTCAGTTAAAAAATTTAATTTATAATATGAAACATGTTAAAATGTATGAAGATAATGATTTTACTATTTTATTCGAAAATGAAAACGAATTAAAAAATCTATTGTTAAAGAATAAGTTTTTTTCTGAAGGCGATGTGTTTTCTGGTATAATAGATGTTTCATATAAACATTTCACACCAAAAATTGGATATGATAATTTTTTAGAAATTATAAAAACGAAATTTGGATTATTACCTTATTTTTGTATTCTTCTTGGTAGTTATAATGGACAAGTTTGTAATGGCGGACATATGCAATATTTTGATAATGGATATGCCAGTTCAAAATCAAGAAAAAAATATGACGGATCTGATTATGATAATGTTAATTTACATGAAAAATTACTTAGATTATTTAAATTTTTGAAAATAGAACAATGTGTACCTAAAAAATTAGGAGAAAAAGTATATTCAATAATGAAAGATTTTGATTTTGATTGTGTTGCATTTGAATGTTACAATGGAGATGACGGACAATATAATGAGAATGATAATGATAAACATGATTATTTAGAAGAATTGGACAACAGATGGTATGATGTAACTGAAGAATTTATTAATAAATTTAATGAATATCTCAAAAAATTAACTTTAGATGGTGAAAAAATCGAAAATATGTTAGAATTATCATCCAATATTAATAAATACAATATATAAAAAAGAGATGAATATTATTCATCTCTTTTTTTATCAGAATGTTCCTTAAACTTATCTAAATGTTTCAATTCTTTTTCTTTATTTATTTCTCTCTCATCTCTCTTTTGTTTAGCTTTAATATTAGAAAATTTGATGTTAGATTCATCTTCTAAACCTACCATACCTTTTAGTTTATCTAAAATTATGTGATTACTTTTTCTGAAAGTATACTCTAATTTTTTTAGCAACAACTTAATATCATCTTCAGATAAATTTTCATTGTTTTTAATCTTATTGACTAACTCATTACCTGATTTTTTAAAAGAATATTCCAATTTTTTGAGTAATAATTCATACTCGTCACTTTGTAATTTCATAATAATTTTTTATTTATATATTAATTTATAAAGATAATAATAATTTATATATTGGCAAAATTAATGTAAACATATTATATTTTTTTATATATAATATTGGAAGGAGGCATGTTTATATGTATAATAATAAGAAATTTATAGAAAAAGCAATTTTAATACATCATGATTTATATGATTACTCATTAATTAACTATAAGTCATCAACAGAAAAAATTAAAATCGTTTGTAAAAAACATGGTATTTTTGAACAATCACCTGTTAAACATTTAATTGGACATGGTTGTCCAATTTGTGGCGGTAGTAAAAAGAAAAATATAATTGATTTTATTGAGGAATCAAAAAAAACACATGATGATTTATATGATTACTCATTGAGTGAATATAAAAATGCTAAAACTCCAGTTAAAATAATATGTCATAAACATGGAGTTTTTGAACAAACACCTTATTCTCATATTGCTGGATCAAAATGTCCGAAATGCTATTTTGAGTCTAAATTAAAAACTACTACACAATTTATTGATGAATCAAATAAAATTCATAATTATTTGTATGATTATTCAAATACTAATTACATAAAAAATAATATTCCTGTAGAAATAATATGTAAAATACATGGCTCATTTTTTCAACAACCATCAGTTCATTTAAATAATGGAAATTGCCCAACGTGTGCAGATGAGAGTAAAAAATTAACAAGATGTCAATTCATGTTAAATTCTATTCGAATTCATGGTGATTTGTATGATTATTCAAAATCTGTATATATTAACAACTACACTAAAGTAGAAATAATATGTAAAAAACATGGATCTTTCTTTCAATGTCCAAATTTTCATATGTTAGGTCAAGGATGTCCTAGTTGTAAAAATAGTTTAATGGAAAATTATATTTCAAAAATATTAGATAATTTAAATATTAGATATGAAAGACAAAAAACATTTGAACTGTGTAAGAATATAAATAAATTACCTTTTGATTTTTACTTACCAGATCATAATATTTGTATAGAATATAATGGTAAACAACACTATGAACCAATTGATTATTTTGGTGGTTCTGAAACATTAAAATATATTCAAAATAATGATAGTATAAAGAAAAAATTTTGTGATAGTAATAATATTAAATATTTTGAAATATCATATAATGAAAAAAATATAGATGATTTAATAAAAAAAGAATTGAATATAAAATAATAAATATGATAAAAGAAGAAACTGTTGATGTTCATATGTCTTATAGAAATATAACTCGTTATAAAGAATTAGGATATCAGACAAAATTACACGAAACTATTCAAGTTAAAGTTATAGATTTAGCACCTGTATCTCATCAAAAAATAACTGCTATTTGTGATAATTGTGGAGCAGAAAAAGTAATAGCATATCATAAATATTTAGAGAATGAAAAAAGATGTGGATATTATGGCTGTAAAAGATGCTCAAATAATAAAAGAGAAATAACAAGTTTAGAAAGATTCGGAGTTACTAATTATGCTAAAACAGATGAATGTAAAGAAAAAACATCTAAAAATAATATGATAAAATATGGTGTCAAAACTACTCTTTTAGAAAAAAATACAATGAAAAAAATAAAAGATACTGTGTTTGAAAGATATGGAGTAGATGAGATATTGTCGTCTAAAGATGTTATTGAGAAAGGTAAAAAAACTAATATTGAGAAATATGGATTTGATCATTATGCTAAATCATTATTTTTTTATGATAATACATATAAAAGATGGAAATCTGATGTTATTTATAAATTAAATAGATATAATATTACTGATTATATTTTGAAAGATGATAGAACAATAGATATTAAGTGTGATTGCGGATTAGATCATTACTTTAATACTACATCAAAAATATTATATCAACGAAAAGAAATACAACACAATATATTATGTACAGTATGTAATTCTGTTATAAGTCAAAAACAATCAGGTAAAGAAATACAAATATTAAATTTCATAAAAGAAAATTATAATGGAGTAATATTAGAGAATGATAAAACAATAGTTTCAGAGTTAGATATTTATTTACCTGAATTAAAATTAGCTATTGAATTTAATGGATTATATTGGCATAGTGATATTTATAAAGAACATAATTATCACTTAAATAAGACGGAAAATTGTGAAAAAAAAGGAATACAACTAATTCATATTTGGGAAGATGAGTGGATTTATAAACAAGATATAGTTAAATCTATGATATTAAATAAATTAGGAAAAACATATAATAAAATTTATGCTAGAAAAACAGAAATTAAAGAAATATTTGATACCAAATTAATTAGAGAATTTCTTGATAATAATCACATTCAAGGATTTGTTGGATCAAAAGTTAAAATTGGACTTTTTTATGAAAATGAATTGATGAGTTTAATGACATTAGGTAATCGTAGAGTTTCAATGGGTAAAAAAACAACAACTGAAGGAGAATATGAACTGTTACGGTTCTGTAATAAATTAAATACAAATATTATAGGTGGAGCTAGTAAATTATTTAATTATTTTATTAAAAATTATAATATAAATGAAATAATCTCATATGCTGATAGAAGTCATAGTAAAGGTAAATTGTATGAAACATTAGGATTTGAATATTTAGGGAAAACTGTTCCTAATTATAGTTATTATGATTCAAAATGTAATAAATATAATAGGTTTAATTTTAGAAAGGATGTTTTGATTGAAAAAGGTTATGATAAAAATAAAACATAACATGAGATTATGATAGAACTTAATTATATGTGTGTTTATAATTCTGGAAATTTAAAATATTTATATAAACCAATTAAAAAATAAACCATACAATAAGAAACTAATAATTTATATGACAGCGCAGGAAAAAAGAGATAAAATTACAGATTTAAAAAAGAAAATAGATCAAACAAAAGCAGATTATGATAGAGCGAAAGCAATGCAATTAGCTCTGAAATTGGTAATTAATGGAACATATGGTGCGTTCGCACATCCAAAATTTGTATTATCAAATTCACATATTGCAAATGCAATAACTGCTCAAGGACGTGATGTTATAAATTATATGCTAAAAAAAATAGAGACTTATTTCTATAAAGAATGGCATTTAGATGTTAAAACTCATCAACTTCTTGGACTTGAATATATTGCTGAAAAAGAAGGTAGTTTTTATCTATTAGATAGAAATGGTGAAAATATTCATTATAAATATGAATCTGTTGATGAATTATTAGAAAAATTGAATTATTATCGTAGTAATTTAATTGAAGATAAAAAAGAATTGAATGGCTATAATATTTTGTATAGTAGATTTATTCATGATTTTTCTAATGTGACACCAATACCAAAAGATGTTCCAATTACAATTTATGGAGATACAGATTCATTGTATATTTCTTTCGCTCCTATGGTTAAATCATCTGGTTATAATGGAGATGAATTAGATTTCATTCTTCATATGGATAGAGTTTTTATTGAGAAGTTATATAATGGTTGGTTAGAAGAATATGCAGAAAAATATGGTGTTAAGAATATTCACAACTTTGAATTAGAAACAATTAATAGATCAGCATTACATATACAAAAGAAACATTATATAAATAACGTTGCTTGGGAAGATGGATTATTTTATGAAAGTATGAGTTATTTTTATCCAAAAGGAGTTGAAATTGTTAAATCATCTACTCCTCCATTTGTCAGAGAAAATATTTATGAGTTTTTGAGATATATTTTCTCGAATCCTAATAATTTGAACATTAGAAAAATATTACTAATTGTGAAAGATTTGAAAAAACAATTTATGATGGCTAATATTGAGGATATTAGTATGACATCAAGTTGTACAAATTATCCAATTAAAGTTATTGATGATGTGACAGATGTTCTTTGTGTCAAAGGTGCTCACTTTGCAGTCAAAGCTGCAGCTTTACACAATTACTTATTAAATAAGAACTCTGAGTATAAAACAAAGTATGATAATATTAGAGGTGGACGTGTAAAATATTTTTATTGTAATCATACTAAGAATGGCGTGTTCGCTTATCAAAGAGGACTGTATCCATATGAAATTTGTGAAAAAGAAGGAGTTAAAATAGATTATGATGAACAATTCGATGTGACAATGCTTCATATTGTGAATAGATTCCTTGAACCTATTGGATTACCTACAATAAATAAAAGATTATCTGTTTTAAATTCAATATTTCAATTTTAGTATATTAATAAGACTGAATCTGAAATAATGTCAGAAAGAAAAATATTCAGAATATATGATTCTGGAAGTTTAAAAATAAAATTAACAAATGTTAAAACTAAGTAAAGAAATATTAACAGATAATTCACTTTATAGAATTGAACCAACTAAATCAGATAGTTGGATTCAAACATATTTAAATCCAACAAATTTTGATAATTTAAATACCAAAGAAAATTTAGAAGAATTTCGAAATTATGTAATTGATAATTGTAAATATAAATTGATTGAAAACTATAGTATCAATGAATATAAATCTGATTTTTTTATACCAGAATTGAATTTAGCTCTGAAATTTATAAATCTATTTAGTTATTGTGAGTTAAATGTAGATAAAAAATATCAATTAAATTCATATTTAGAATATGAAAAATCTGGTATTCATCTGATACAGATATTTGAAGATTTATGGGAAATTAGAAAAACTAATATTAAATCTAGGTTAAAGAATATGTTTGGATTGTCTGAAATAATTTATGCAAGAAAATGTAAAGTTGTTATTTTCGATAAAAAAGATAACTCTTTTGTTAGTAATTTTATAAGTGAAAATCATCTACAAGGTAATGTAGGATCATTTATTAAATTGGGTTTGAAATTTGATGATGAGATTGTTTCAGTTATGACTTTTGGTAAATTAAGAAAGAATATGGGACAACATGGTGGATCAGATGATTATGAATTGTTGAGATTTTGTAATAAAATGAATAGTTCTGTTATAGGAGGAGCATCAAAATTGTTTAAATTTTTTGTTAATATGTATAATCCTTCTACATTAACATCATATGCAGATATGATGTGGAGTAGTTCAGAAAACATATATAAAAAATTAGGATTAGTATTTGAACACAAAAGTGATCCTTCATATTTTTATATTGTTGATAACATAAGGAAAAATAGATTTGGATATCGTAAAGATGTTTTATTGTCTTGTGGATATAACGGTGAATATTGGGGAGAGCATGATATTTGTTTTGTAAATAAATTATATAGAATTTACGATGTTGGAACTGAGAAGTTTACATGGACTAAATGAGTGAACTAATTCACTCATTTTTTATTCTATGCTTTTGTAGTATTTTATTCTAATTAAATGAATATTGTTATTTTTACAATATTCATTTTTAATATTATCATTAAATTGTGTACTTTTTTAATTTTATTGTGTATTTATATAATTCACATGTGAATATTCTTATTTATTATCATGAATCAATATAGCTTTTTTATAAATTCTTATTTGTTGTTTTTATATTCATATATTAAAATAAATCTAAATCTAAATCATAATATAAATAATAAACAAATTATTATTTCTGTACTAAGTATAATTACATAAAAAGAATAAAATTGATGTTAGAATTTAATAAAATATATCAAATAGATGTATTAGAAGGATTACGAAAATTGGATGATAATAGTATTGACTGTGGTGTATCATCACCACCGTATAATAAATTGGGTCTGATGAAAGGAAAAAAGCAAAAAGGTGGTGATTGGGATGGCTATATAACATATGATAATTTTGAAGATAATATGCCTGAAGATGAATATCAGAAATGGCAAATAGAAATATTAAATGAAATTCAAAGAGTATTAAAACCTGGTGGATCATTTTTCTATAATCATAAAAATAGAAGATATGATAAAACTGAGTATTCTCCATATGAATGGGTAAGTAAATCAAATATAAATATTTATCAAACTATTATTTGGGATAGAAAAGCTGATGTTAATAATTCTTTGTATTTTTTTCAACCAGTATATGAATTGGTATATTGGTTAACAAAAGATAATAAAAAAGCTCCAATTTTTAATAAAAGAGATTTGATTGAACAAAAAAGTATTTGGAGAATATCACCAAAAATGAATATTCCTCATCCTGCTCCTTTTCCTGATGAATTAGTTGAACATTGTATAAATGCTACAACTAAAGAAGGCGACGTTGTGTTAGATCCATTTATGGGAGTAGGTACTACTGCTCTGGTTGCTAAAAGATTAGGTAGAAAATACATAGGATTTGATATATCAGGAGAATATGTTAATATTGCTGAAACAAATGTTTATGAAGGCAAAATTAGAAAAAAAAATGAAATGTAAATGAAAGAAAAAGTCCAAGTTGAAAAAGAAAAAAAATATCTTGAAGTGATTTTCGAAAGTTCAGATGATTTTAATAAATATACAGGAAAAATTAAAACATCTGATCTTGGTGAAGAAGATTATATATTAACTATTTATAAAAAAGGATCAGTAGTTAGAAAACTTCGTAGATTAGGAATAACCGAAAATTCATCAAGAAATATTAATTATAGAGAAATAATTTAAAAAATGTGCATAAAAACAACTCATATAGTAACAAGATAATTTGCTATTGGTGCAATTCTAAGAAAACAGAATGATATTTATAATATATCTGATGAAGAACTTTCTGATTTATTGAAATAGAGTATTCACAATGGTTTTTATAATTTTGTTATTGTTAGTAAATCTGAAATGGAAGATAATAGAAATAAAAAATATCCAAGTCCATATTTAGATGATGTGTATAATTTACCAGAAAGTAATGATGCTTGGTAATAAAAAAGTGAATGATTAAATCATTCACTTTTTTTATTTAAATAAACTTATTATTGCATTCATTCCATAGTCATTTAGATTTCTTGTTCCTATGCCTGCAAATTTTTCTGTTAATTTTGGAATACCTTCATAGATTTCAAATGCGTTTGATTCATAATCAAAATAATGCCATTGGTTCACATTTTGCTCAAATAAATATATTGGCTTATGATTATCTATTGCACAAGAAACAGCGTATCCTGTACCCCCTCTAACATTAGTTTCATTTTCAAGAGTGCCAATTGCAAATATTGTATCAGAACTTTTTACTTGAAACCAATCTCTTGATATTAGATTTTTGACATACAATGAAGCATTCTTTATGTTTCTATTTAGTCTTTCATTAGCAATTTTGATGTGTTCATAGCCTTCTTTTAATTGGTTGGTTGAGAGTATGTATCTATTGTCTGACTTTGTGCCGTGGTCGAAAAAAGAAAATGATACAACTTTAAATCCTTTCTTAATTGACTCTTGTTCGAAAATGTAATCTGAGCCTGATGCTCCTCCAGAATAACATGTTTTCATATTTGTTGATTTATATATTATTTGTAATTATTAGCTCATGTTTAAAAATAATCCTATCACCGTTATAATTATGAATATTATAATCCTTGTATAATTTTCTTATAAATGGCTTATCTTCATAAGATATAATAACGTTACCTTTGAGTTTATCTATTTCATTTTTCAATTCAATATGAAAATCATCAGTATAGTTTTCACAATTATCATACAAATATTCCTTTTTGTAATATGGCGGATCTAAATACCAAACAACATTATCAGTATTGTACATATTGAAAATGTCTTTGTAGTTTTAAGTTCTTCATTAAATCTTTTAATTTCCATGATATTATTATTTTTTATAAAACTATATATTAAATTTTTGATGAATTTTTTTTTTATATATACTTGAAAATATAATATAATATTAATGAAAATTTACTCTAATGAATATATTACAGATTTTAATAAATTAAAAAATTCTGTTATAGGGTTTGAATTTGAATTTTATACAGATAAATCATATTTTAAATTAATAGAATTATTAAATAATACTCTTGCGCCTATTCAGGTTCATGGATATAGAAAATATCACTCTACTTTTACTCCAGATGAAAATAATTTTAAAATTGAACCAGATTTATCTGGTGGCGCTGATCTTGTTGAATTGATAACAGGACCAATACCTTATGTAAATTCAAAAATAATTTTATTGAAAATTCTTAAAGTATTAGATAAATATGCAAGAACAGATGAAAAATGTTCAATTCACATCAATATTTCTTTTGAAGATATTGGAAATGGTAAAGTATTAGATAATTTAAATAAGTTAAAATTGATTTTATCTGTAGATGAAGAACGAATATACAACTTTTTTCCTGAAAGAAAAAATAATATCTATGCAAAAAGTGTTAAAACATTAATTCCATTTAAAGGATTTGATTTTTCGACAAATGCAGTAGACATATTACAGAATAATGTTCAAATAGGAAATACTAAATATTATGGCATAAATTTTTTACCAGCAGAAAACATCGAAACATCTGGACAAAGATTAGAGTGGAGATATATTGGTGGTGATAACTATAATCAGAAATCATCAGAAATATTATCATTAATGGATTATTTTATTGCTATAACTTGGAATTGTTGTGATGCTAAATTGACTGATGATGATTTGAAAAAATTACAAAAATATTTATTTGAAAATATTAATATATTTAAGACATTTTCAAATTATAATGATTTTATTGCTGAATTTCCAACAATTGATATTCAAGTTGATAAACTAAATGATTATAGTATAGTTAAAGCTTATTATGATACTATTTATACTAAGATATTTGATATAGTAAGAAATGTTTACAACCTTAAAGATTGTATTATAAATTTGGACACTGAAGTTAATAGAATTGAATTGGTTGATGCCACATTCAAAACAATATTTGATTTATATGATTTAGATTTTATAGAATGCTCTATGAATAGTGGTAGATACACAAGCTGTAATTTTATTTCATCAGAATTAGTTAATGGCACCATACATGGTGGAGAAATATCAGATACTGATGTATTGAACTCTAAAATAGAAAGTGCTACAATTGATTTAGATTCAGAAGTAAGTGATTGTTATTTATATCAATGTATGATTAATTGTAGAGTAAAAGGTAATTCTGTTATAAGAATGTGTAAACTTGGACCAAATGCAATAATAGATGACTCTGTTAAAATTGCAACTGATACTAATAACTATTTTCATACCATTCCGACTGAAGAAGATGTTAAAAAGGGTCCAGATAATTTGAAAGATATGAAGATACCTTTCACAAAAGGTAAAAAATGGTGATATGATAATACATAAATTTAATGAAAATAATAACGAAGATTATGATGATTTTGTGAATAAAGTGAAAACTTTATTTTTAGAATTGTGGGATGATAAAATAGGAATTTCAAATTTTAAAATTGATACAAATGTTCAATATAATGTAAGTTTTAAAATTGGCTATAATTCAGTTACAAATAAAAATTTTACAGAATATAATGAATTGTTTAAAATATTAAACAATTCTGGTCCAGAATTTCAATTCATTTCTGGTACTATGTATGCAAAGATAACTAATTTTAGTAAACTAATTGAAGATATGAAACTATTATTAAATTCAAAAAAATTTAATTTATAATGGAAATAGATAGATTTAGAAATGAAGCAAAAATATTATCTAATGACACAAAAGAATTGTTTTTAGATTTGTGGGATGATACATTATTTCTAACTAAATTGTGTGTACAATCATATGTAGATACATCCAATAATATTTTTTATCAATTGTCTTGCTCAATGCACAAATCTATTGATAAAGACACATATAATATTTATAAAACTTTATTTGATATTCTAGTTAGATGTGATGTTGATTTTAAGTTCGATAAAAATGAATTATCAGCTCAATTTGAGGATATCAATACTTTTATAAAAGAAATGAAAACATTAAAAGATTCAAAAAAATTTAACATATAATGATTACAAACTTTAATACTAAATCAACAGACCACAATTTTTATTATCCTTCTGTTACAGGACCCCAAGGTAAAATTCCTTTTGCTGGTACAAATTATGGTGAGGAACCAAGAATTAAGAATTTTAAACAATATTTTGGTGAATACAGAAAGGGATCTGATAAATTTGGAAAATTAGTTGAAAGAATAATGGAATTTTTGAGATTACCAGAATTTAAAGATAGACTTAGTGAAAATGATGGATTGAAATTCTTTATTTATGACTTTGAAGCAAGATCTCACATCAAAGTAGATAAAATAAAGCAATTATTAAGTAATGATACAAACCTTTATAGTTTTGATATTAAGATAGATGATAAATATATAACATTTTCTAATATAAACAAAACCAGAAAAGGTAGATATGTATCAGGTAGAAAAGATTAAATTTATGAATAAAAATTGGACATATATAATATTATTATCAATTGCGGCATTATCATTAGCAGGTACTGCCGCATATTTTTCGATATTTGGATTAACAAAATTATTTGCTTCAGCAGGTTTAGGTATAACTATATTAGCAGCAGCACTTGAGTTTTCTAAATTAGTTACCGTATCGTATGTTTATCGTTATTGGAAAAAGATTAAACCAATATTAAGAGGATTTTATATTTTTGCTGTTGTTTTTATTATGTTTTTGACTTCGGTGGGTATATATGGATTTTTAACTGGAGCATATCAACAATCTGCTAATAAATTAGAAAGTAGAGATTCACAAATAAAGATAATGGAAAGTAAGAAATCTCTATTTATAACTCAATTAGATATGATGAATAAATCTATTGAGAGTTCAAATAGTAGAATTAACACTTTGTCTGGATTAAGAATACAGCAAGAAAAAAGATTAGATGATCTTTATAATAAAAAAAATAATAATGTTGCAAAAAATGCAGAGAGCCATATAGCAGGTTCAGATAATCAGATCAATATAATAAATTCTGATATTACATCAAAAATGAAACAAGTCAGTATGTATAATGATTCTATTTCATTTTATGAACAGAAAATTATTGATTTGAAGTCATCAGATGCTACAAATGAAATTGGTCCTTATAAATTTGTTGCTAAATTGACAGGTATTCCTATAGATAATTTAGTTAATATTGTAGCATTACTTATTATATGTGTATTTGACCCATTAGCTATCGCATTATTGATAGGTGTCAATCAATTAACAGAAAATGAAGAAAATGTAAAAAAAGAAGATGATAAAAAAGAAGATGAAGATGAAATACCTGATGTTAAAAATAATTCAGAGAATATATTAGATAATCAAATAATATCACAAAAAAATAATATATCATCTGACAATATTAATTTTCATGATAATATTAGTTCAAATCAACAATATTACAATGATATGAAAGAAATATATGATGAATGGTTAAATGAAGAACTATTAAAAGAAAAATCAAAAGATGAATTAGTTGAAGAAAAAGTATCAGTTGAAGAAATTGAAGATTTTATGACATTATTTGATAAAAATTACGATGAAAATGAACTAATTACTGTAATAAAAAGAGATAACTTAATTACTGAGTATCACTACGATAAAAAACACTAAAATCGTCAAAAAACATAAACAACATATATAATATTTAATATAATATAAAAATAATTATGATTGATGATAAAATATGATAAAATAGAAATAAAAATATCAAGTAATAATGTTAATCATTATAGAAGTAAAGGATATGAATGTAATATTAAAGATATTATAACTATTAATGTTACTGATTTGATGAATCAATCAACAAAAAAAATAATAGCGGTGTGCGATGTATGCGGTTCTGAACAAGAAATAGAATATAGAAAATATGTTAATAATAAAAAAAATAAGAATTTTTATGTTTGTTCACCATCATGTGCTAGAGAAAAAGTGAAAATAACTAACAAAGAAAAATATGGAGATGAGAATTATTCAAATGTAGAAAAAAGAAATAAAACTTGCTTAGAAAAATATGGAGATGAAAATTATAAAAATTTTGAAAAAACAAAGAAAACAAATTTAGAAAAATATGGGTTTGAATATACTATACAAAATAATGATGTAAAAGAAAAAAGACAAAAGACAAACATAATAAAATTTAATTTTGATTCACCTATGAAAAATGATGAAATTAAAATTAAAAGAAGTAATACCATGATAAATAGATATGGTGTGAAAAATTATAATAATATTGAAAAATCATTATTTGCAATAAAAAATTCAAATATTGAAAAATTGAAACTTAAATTTAACGTTAATGTAATTGATTATAAAGATAAGTTATTTTATATAAAATGTGAAAAAGGACATGAATATAAAGCTACGTATGATATAATAAGTAAAAGATATTTATATAATACTGATATTTGTACAATTTGTAATCCAATTGGAGTGACATATTCTAATGAGGAAAAAAAATTATCAGAATTTATATCTGAAAATTATAGTGGAGAAATAATATTAAACAATAGAAGTGTAATAAAACCATATGAGTTAGATATTTATTTGCCTGAATTGAATTTGGCATTTGAATATAATGGATTGTATTGGCATAGTGAGCTATATAAAGAAAAAAATTATCATAAGAATAAATATAAAATGTGTGAAATAAATAATATACAACTCATACAAATTTGGGAAGATGATTGGTTAAATATAAATGATGTTGTTAAATCAATGATATTAAATAAGTTAGTAAAAACTAAAACTAAGATATATGCTAGAAAATGTGAAATAAGAGAAATTTATGATAATATATTAATTAAAGAGTTTTTAAACCAAAATCACATTCAAGGTTTTGTTGGATCAAAAATTAAAATTGGACTTTTTTATTGTAATGAGCTGGTGAGTCTAATGACATTTTCAGAAAAAACTAAAACTAAGATTTATGAATTAAATAGATTTTGTAATAGTCTTAACACTAATGTTATTGGAGGCGCTAGTAAACTATTTAATTATTTTATAACAAATTATAAGTACGATAAAATAATATCATTTTCAAATAATTCTTATTCTAATGGTAAATTATATGAAAAATTAAAATTTATCAAAACAACAGAACTAAAAGAAGATTATTCTTACATTGTGAATGGTATAAGAATTCATAAATTTAATTTTAGAAAAAAAGAAAATCAAATAGAAACCGAAAGAGAATTAATGTTAAGTAAAAAATGTTATAGAATTTATGATGCTGGTAAAATAAAATTTACCTATCCATTATAAACCATCCAGTATTTGTTTCTGATCTAACTTTCTCTATTATAGCATCCATTTTTTCTTTACCTTGAGAAATCATGTCGGCAGCATTATATTGAAATGAACCAGGCATATTGAAATTAAATCTTCCTACTGCTTGTCCCATCCTCATTTGACATAATCCTATAAGATATTGTTTGAAATATACATTATCAAAAAGTTCTTCTTCTTCAATTCTTGAATATATCTCTAACATCATATCAGTATCAATCATTGTTAATAAATTTAGATGCTTGCTTATATGATTGAAATTAAATCTTAATGTATTAGTTGTCATTTTGTTTATTTGATCTGCAAAACTACTAATAACTGAACGATATACTCCTAATTCACCTGCTGTTGTTACAAAACTTGTCAAAAATGGCTGATTAGTTACTCCAAGATTAATTGATAATTGAGGTGCTTGAATACCAAGTCTAAACATATTTGGATTATCAATTTTAACTATTCTAACCAAATCTTCTACTTCAGGTGGTAATACAATTGTTTTATTTCTATGATACTCATCAGTGTATATAAAATCTTTTTTAAGATAATAAAACATTTTAATTTTAGAGAATTGATAATTTTTATAAAACCAATCCAATGCTTCTTCTCTAATTAAACGAATTATTTCCATATCAGGTAAAATTTTATCAAAAAGTCCAGATATTGTCAAATCACCTTGAACGATATCAACCAATTGATCGATTGTCATTGCCATAATTACAAATTATTATTTTTGGTATATATAAATTTTAAGAATCATAAATTAAAAATTTCAGATTCTTTTATTAAATATTCTTAATATATTTTAGAATATTATTATTTAATTATTCTTTAATTAACATCCAAGTGAGTCCAGACTATATGTTCTTCAATATTAAAATTTCTAAATACTTTATCAAATATTTTTATACTATTTTATTTTTTGTAGGATATATTATTATATCTATATATAATAACAGGTAGTCAATTGATTACTGCGAGATGTGCTAATTCGTTGAGTTTTTTGATATTTGTATTTTTATATATAAAAAATAAATTAATAAATTATATATAAAACTATGGAGATATTCAAATTCGGGAATTTTGTTATAAATGAAAATATATCATTAATTGATCATGACGGTATATTATTAATTGTTGACGTTCAATCTAATTTTAAAAAATATTTTCCTACTGATCCTAATGGATTTATTAAAAAAATAGACAAATATTGTTTAGATTTTCCATCAGATGACACAGGAAAAGGAGTTTATCAAATATGGGATTCAAATCAAGGATCTAAACCAACATACAAATTTAAAAATGAGATAGATTTAATTGAAAAAAAATATGGAGTCAAAAAATTTTATTCTAAATATAAAGGGGGGTTTAAAGAATGGATAACACACATATTTGATAATAAAACATTAGAAGAATTCAAATCTAGAAATAATGTATTTAAAAAAGGTGATGCATTTAAGTTAAGGGATAAAAATGAATTTTTGATATATATAGGAAATAATCATCAATGGTTTTACGTTAATGAAGAATTGGTAGAATTATTTAAAAAATTAAGAAATAAAAAAGTTATAATATGTGGAGGAGCAGAAGATGAATGTTTAGATGACGTGTATATAGCATTAAAGTCGTTTAATGTTAATGTAATTAAAAATCATCAATATATATATAGTGCAGAAACAGGTAACTATTTGAAGAAATAAAAATAAATAAATTAAATATGTTAAATTTAATAATGGCAATAAATATTCTCAATATATTTGAAGATTATGGTTTTATAATTACAGTTTTTTTGGTAATAATCCTAATCGCATATATGATGATTAATAGTTCTGCTAAAAGAATAAAAGAACAAGAAGATAAGATTGATTCATTGTATAATAGATTGGATAATATGATGAAAAAAATACCAAATGATGATCATTCTGATTTACCTGCTAAATTTATGAATTTTGCTGAAAACGCGAATAAAATACAAATACAGATGTATCATTTATTGCAAATTTTTGATAGTGAAAGAATATCTATTTTTGAATTCCATAATGGCGGTAAAAATTTAGCTGGAATTGAATTTAAAAAATGTAGTAATACATATGAAGCAGTGTCATTAGAAACAAAGCCAATAATAAAAGAAATGCAAAATATGCCTCTGAGTATAAATCCTCTTTGGAATAGAATATTGGCAACTCGTGATGAAATTTGTATACCACTGGTGTCTAATCTAAATGATCATTTCTTAAAAGATTATTTAACATCATTAGGAATAAAAACTTATTATTCAACAATTTTAGAAGATTATGACAATACCCCAATTGGACTAATAACAATGGAGTATTATAATTATACAAAAGAGTTGACATCAGAACAATTTAACGAATTTGCTGAAACAGCCATAAAAATAGCGGTATTAATAAATAAAAAATAATTCATAAGAGTATGAATGAAATTGCTATCTGTGTATTTGTAGTTTTAGTTGTTATATTTTTTATTTTATTTTTAAAAAAATTACATAACACTAACAAAAAAAAATATTATATATTAATTGATTATTTAATTAAATATATTAAAATGCTAACATATCATGAAAACATAAATTACATGAATATGTTGAAAGATTCTAGTGCGTTATTTTCTCATCCTAAAAAAGAAATATACAACTTACCATTTAATTATAGCGGAGTTTTTAAATATAATCATAAAACAGATTTTTTTTCATCAGATTTTTTGTTCACATTGAAAAATTCTGGCTACATTACTGACGGTATTATATTTGACGATTTAACAATGTCTGTTAGTATAATATCATCTGCTTCTTTTAGAAGTGAAAATGATTTTGATTGTATGTATATTGATGAGATAGAAACTATTAATTATAATAAATCTATGTATAAAATACATAAAGAAAGAGACATCTATAAAATATACTATAATAATATTAACAATTTAGAAAATGATGAATCAGATATAGTAGGATTCTTTTTTGCTTCTCACATAGACAAAAGTATCATATCAGAAGAAGAACAAAAAACATTATCAGATATCATATCACAAGTAAGAGAGATAATTTAATATAATTTAAGATAAATTAATATTGAAATATTAAAACATATTAAATATTTATAATCCTTGATAATATATGTATCAAGGATTTTTTATTAGGCTAAATTGTTGTATCTTTGTACTATAATTAAAAACAAAGATATGAAAAAAGAAACTCTGTATCAGTTTGAAAATGTCGAAGACATTAAAAATTTCATAGTTGGAGGTAATGCTATTTTCACATTGGAAAGTAAAGTTACTGGTAATTGGTTTACTTATAGAATCAGAAAAATGAAAAATTCTGATGAAAAAGCTCCTTTGTTTGTGTCTGTTCTCACTGGTAGTGATAATGAAGAAGCATACACTTATATGGGAGCAATTTTTAATTATAATTCATTGAGTTTTAAATTAACAACAAAATCTAAAATAGGAACTGATGCATTATCATATAAAGCATTTATGTTCTTTTTTAATTTGTTGATGATGAACAAAACTCATAAAGATATGGGAATTTATCATAAAGGTATTTGCTGTGTTTGTGGTAGAGCTTTAACCACACCAGAGTCATTAAAAAATGGAATAGGGTCATTTTGTTCAGGAGTATTTTTTAATAAAAAAACAAATAAGGTTTCTATTAAGAATAAAAAATCTTTATCATACTCAAATTAATAATTAAATAAAATAAACAAAAAATCTTTTATCTTATAAAATAAGATAAAAGATTTTTTATGTGGAAATACCTTATTATTACACTTTTCTTTAATGCCATATTATTTTATACTTATAATGTATTCGGATTTGAAGTAACAATTATATTTGCCTTGTCTATTATTTGTTCAAGCCTTATTAATCCTACAATTCTTAATAAAAATAAGAGAGTGAATCAAAGAACAAATCAACAAATGTATTCTACTAATAAAAACAAGATTAGAAGTTAATGCTAAGAGCATATCAAAAAATTGCATTTGATAAAATTAATGATAATGATAAATCTATTATAATTTGGCCAAGGCAAACAGGTAAAAGTTATTTGATAAATAAAATAATAGAAAATTTTGTCATTAATAATTCAAATAAAAAAATCATTTTTATTACAGAATCAGAAAGTTATTTTGCTCATTCAACATTAAGAATAGAAAAGGACATAAATAATGTTGTTGTTAGGTATAATAAATATGATATTAGTTTTATAAATAATAATAAATTGATATTTTTTTCAATAAGAAATAATATATTCCCCTTATTAAGTAATTATAATCCTCAATTAATTGTGGCCGATTGCTATAAGAAAATTCAAAAGTCGAAAACAAATAATATATTAGAAATTAATATGTATTCTGATATTTCAAAATGTAAATGCTTGTATACATTTTTTTATGATATAAATATTATTAAAGATATTGATTATAAAAATGATTGCTATATAAATATACTTCCATATGAAAAAATAAACAATTACTCATTTGATACTGATGAATCTATTATAAATTCAAACGTAGTAAAAGATTTGAGTTACAAACCTTGTGTATTATTAGATTATTATAATTTAACTTTCATTAGAAAACGGAAAATACAAATACTAAATAGTTTAAATTCTATTTAATGCTTGTATTTTATTTTTTCTAATAATACTATTACTAGTTTTTATCCAATTATCTATATTAAAATATTCTTTACCATAAATAAAGTAGCTATTATAATACCAACCAGTTGAATCTGTTCTTGTGATACAGGATGCACCGTAAATGTTGTGTTCTTTTCTGTTGTGATAATATGTAATTATTTTATCGTAACGATTATTTATTATAAATTTAATATCTTTAGATTTTTTATATTTTTTTGGTATTTTATACCAAAAATCTTTTCCAATAATATTATTCCAACTATTATAATCACTATCTTCTATTACTAAATAATTTATATTGTTTTCAATCGATTTATATATTTTCTTCATCTATTACTGTGAATGACATTTTTTTTGTTATTTTTAAAATTCTATTGAAATAATTTCTCATTGGAGAACTTTCTGTGAAATATACTTTTGGATCAAGTATAATTATATTTAGATTAAATTCTTTTGTGAATTTTTTTAATACATTTAATGCAAATTCTACATTTTCAGGACCCATACTAGAAAATACTTCATCTAAAAATAAAATATTCAATTTTCTGAATTTCAATATTAATTTAAGATAAGAAAGAGCAATTCCAATATTTATTTTCTTTGATTCACCCATAGATAAACTTTCAGGATGTATTTCAATTGTCAGTCTCTCATATATTTTAACATTAAAATTTTCGTCTATTTTAACACTATATGTAGATTTCATTTCATCTAAAATATCCTTCAAATAAACATTTATAGGTTTTACTATATTTTTTACTATGCTTTTTCTAACTCCATTAGTAGAAAATATAGTTTTTAATTCTTCATAGACTTGATTTTTTTCATTTAGTTCTATTATTTTTTTACTATTTTTAATGTTGCTATTTTTAAGTTCTTCTATATTTTTTTCTAATTCATTAATTGATACATGATCAGAAGTATCTATTAAATTTGAAATTTGCTTTGTTATTATTTTTAATTCATATATCAAATTATTATATTCAGAATTAGTTATATTTTTTTTATTAAATAAAGAATCTCTACTATTTGATATCTGTGTTAATTTTAAAGTTAAATCATCTTTTTTAGAATTTAAGTCTTTAAACTTTTCCTTTTCCTTTTCTAATTTTAAATTAATATCACTCAAATCATGCTTGTGATTTTCGTCACATAAATTAGTGTTACACAATGGGCAAATTCCAGATTCATAAACGTCTAATTTTTCTTCTATGACTTTTATTTCAAATTTTATTTCAATTATATTATTTGATATTATATTTCTTTGATTTTCAAAATCCTGTCTTTCTTGTTCTAACTTTTTAAATTTATCATCATATGAACTCAATTCTTTTTTAGCATTTATGTATGGTTCTCTTTTAGAATTTTTCTCTTTTTCTAATTTCTCTTTTTCTAATTCTTTATCTAATATACCACTTTTTTTAATATTTACAATATTTTGATTTAACGTTTTTATTGTTTGTTCATTTGTTTCAATTATAGATATTAATTTTAATTCATTTTCTTTGTTTTGTCTAATTAAGCCATTGCTTAACGTTAAATATTCATCTAAATTTTGCAAATTAAACAATCTATTTATTATGCTTCTTTTCTCTTCTGGATTTAAATCAATAAAATTTGCAAAATCTGATACTGACATAGAAATAAAACTTTTATATGTATCATAATCAAATCCTATTAATTTATCTCTATCTTCTTTTTTTAAATTTTTAAATTTTCTTGTTTCATCTATATCATTGATAAATACTTTTGCACGATTAGGTTCTAAACATCTCTGAATTTTAATGTTATCAGACATATTATTAAAAAATTGTATTTCAGTTTCTAAATTTTTATTAATTCTATTCGGTAGTATTGATTGTGGAACTCTTTTACCACTTTTGCCCCTCACTATACCAAAAATAGAAAAATCAAATGATTGTTGAAAAGAAGATTTGCCTCCACCGTTATTTGCAGTTAATAGAATCAAATCAGAAGAATCTTCTTTGAATTTTACTGTTTGTGTGTTATTTCCAAATGATTTGAAATTTCTAAGTGAAATGGATTTAATTATCATGTATAATTATATATGAACATAAAAAAAAAGTTTTCTATAAAAAATGTTATTTTTAAATTAATATTAATAATATTAATAATATTATTAATTAGGACACGAAAAGATTTATATATAAATAAAAAACAAAATATGAAAACAATAAAAACATACTCAATAGATGAAACCCTATATGATGCATTTGATACATTGGCATCAGAGAAAAATATTAATAAAAGTTCTTTTTTCGAAGATGCTATTAAAAAATATTTAAAAGAAAATAATTTAGAAATTGTAGGAGAAGATTATAGATTAAAAACAAATGATGCTTATATTGTAACAATTCTATCTCAAAATGATAAAATATGTAATTTGAGTAGTGGTGATAAAATTCAAAGAAGATTATTTTATGATTTATTTATGCCAGTTGATGGTGTTAATCCAGAAGAATTTTTTGGTAGTAATAATAAAGTATTAGAAGATGTATTTAATAAAGTTAAAAAATTAAATCCAGACGATGTAGGAGATATTAATTGTGTTCCTACCAACGAATTTTATAGTAAAGATTTGTTTAATGTTATTAATACTGAAAATAAATCTGATGATATAGTGTCTACAATTAAAGAAAGTGCAGAAGATGTAAAGGAATTATTTAAAATTAATTATAATTACAAATCAAAAGAGTATTTAAATTGTTCTAAACTTGAAATTTGTGATATAATTATTAAATTGAAGATAATGACATTTGAATATGACAACTCTTCAGATAATTTGAGGAATTTGTTAGTAGATATTTACACAATTTATAAAGATACACTTATTATATGAAAAAAAGAGATTCAAATGAATCTCTTTTTGTTATTTTAATTTTTAATTTTTAATTCATTTTCTCAAATCTCCATTTAAAGTAATAATAGTCATTATTTTCTATATGGTAAGTATCTTCATTTATCTTCATTATGATATATGGCTTATTGTTACTATTGATATTATATCCTAAAATTTCAACTACTTTGTTTTCGTTTATTTCAAATAGTTTGCCTATATTATCTTTTACCTTAGTTTCATTTTTCATATTTTTATAAAACCCTTTATCTGGTATGAACCATTTATCTAACTTTTTATAAAAATAATTACTCAATTTTAGTTTATATTCACTATCAAATCTGTATAAGTATTCTGGCTCGAAATATACTTCTGATTCAAGTGTTGGTCTTATTAAACCATTATAATTTCTGAATACGCCAAAATATTCTTCTTTATCAAATTCAAATGATATAAATACATCTAATTTTAAACTACTATTTTCATATATTCTTAAAATTTTAATGTTGTCATACAATTCAATATCTTCCAAAAATGGATTACTATCTTTATAGATTAAGTTATTTTGACCACGTAAGCCTTTTATTACTCTATCTAAGTTAGATACTAAGCCAGATTGACGGGCATAAAAATCAGTATATGGACTATCCTGATAGTTATAATACGATGAGCTTGGATCCTGAGCAAAGGCAAAGTCTCCTCCTCCTCCTGCAGTACCCATTGGTTCAATCCCGAATTGAAATTGTTGAAATTCTGAATCCTCTGTTATTAGGTTTGCTTCATTAAAAAATGAATATCTACTATATTTTAATACTTTCATACTGTTATATATAAATTTTTCGATTTATTATTTTAATATATATTTAAAGGAATAAATAAAATTAATATATAAAGATAAAAGAATATTTATGTCAGAAGAATTAGATAATAATCAAGAAAATAAAAAAAATATCAATTATAATAAAAAATTTGATATTATTGAAAAATATCAATTTAAAGATGATTCTGTTGAACTAATAACAGATTCTCCTTCTGAATCATCGATTAAAAAAAATATCGAAGGAGTTTTAATTAAAGATATACCATCCAAGTCACTTAGTAAGAAAAGTGAGAGTAAAAACGCAGAAAAAATAACAGAAGTTAATAAAATAGAAAAAGTAGACTCAACTGAAATAAAAACTGAAAAAAAATATACTATTATGAAATCCAATAAAGAATTGTATGGTTCTTTTATTAAAGAATTGAAATATTATTCATTGAGCATTAACGATGAAGTTATTTATGATTCAAGTATTGATAAATCTAAAGACTGTCCTGTTAAATTTGAAAATGATTATTTTATCTTATTTGGTAAAAAATATTCATATAATGGCTTAAAAATTAAAAAAATTAATTTAAAATAAATGGAATTAAAAAATATTCAAAATCGTAAAGATTTTATTAAAATGAATGAAATTTTTGGTGGAACTCAAGGTGGAGTTGGCGCTAGAGATGGATTTGCAAATAATTCTGAATTGAAAGATACTTATTTAGGAAAACTAATGAATGGTTTATTTAAAGGATTGAGTTGGTTATGGAGAAAAAGTAAAGAAAATTTCATTATTAACAGAATGATTGCAAAATTAATTAATGAATTAGTTCGTGGAGTTATAATATATTGCTTCATAAAAAAAATTGATTTACAATCAGGTAAAATATCAGAATCAGAATCTGAATCAGTAAACAAAGAAAATGTAGAATCAAATGATAACAAAGTTAATTTTGATGTAATTAAAAAGGATATTGGAGAGGATTTGTTTAATAGAATGATGAGCGGTAATGAAGATGAAGATGTTGAAGAATTGATTAAAAAATCAGGAATAAAAACAGATAATGATAGAACGATAATAAAAAATATCAATGACGTAAAAGAAGTTGTAGATAAGGAAGATTATAATAGAATGGAAACTGAAACATACGAATTTTTGAAGAAAAATATTCAATATTTTGACGAAATTAAGAAAAATGCAGATGACGGCGATGAAGATTCTAAAAAGAAACTTGATATGATAAAAGCTATCTATGTCAATTATGAAATAGTTAGAAAATTAAAAGAAAAAGAAACAAAAAATAAAGGAGCATTAGGAGAAGCATCATTAACAAATGAGGCATTAACTAAACTGAGAACAGATTCTAGTGCTGGTAAAATTGGATTAGGATCAAATTCTCCAACTATAAGTCCTGCTATCAATCCAAAATCACTTATTAAAAGTTTTGTTAGTGTTAAAAGCATTATAACTAAAAGAGATCAAGACAAATATAAAGAGCGTGAAGCTGATTTTTCTCTACCAATATCAGATATAAATTTAGCTGAAATAGAAAAAACAATTAATAGAAAAACTGATGTTATGAAAGAAGTTTCATCAAATGTAAATTCTGAAAGTTTGAAAGTAATTCAACTTACTGTGAAAGAATTATTAGTTTCAAATAGTCAAGAACAAAATGTAGAAAAAGAAAAATTAAAATTGAGATGGGATAAAGAATTATCAAAGGTGTATGCTAGTTTTTCTTTACTGATGGATATACCAAGTGTTGATATAAGAGATGGAAACTACGGATCAGGCTTAAATTTATCAGGCTCAACATCAAGGGTATATAAAGAAGTTAAACAAATTGGTTCTGATACAGAATCATTGAAAATTGGCGATCAATTGGGTGATTCATTAAATCCAGTTGAAACTAAAATAGGTGGATTGGAAGGAAATTGGCAATATTGTATTTTTGATTATCAAGGAATAAATTATAATGCTACAATAGCACCAATTAGTTCTGCACCATCAAATGGATTTTATATGTTTATGGTTACGCAGACAATTAAGAAAATAGAAAATAATGTTGTCACATCAAATTTTAAAGAATTTGAGAAAATTTTTACATCTACAAATTTTGCAAATGTTAATCTTAAAAAAGATGATGTAGTTAATGTATACTTCATGTTAAAGAAAGGTGCTAGTTTACCATCAGGTACAAGTGCAAATACAAATGGGCAAAGCAATAGTTTTTTAGTTTTTAATAATTATATTAGTTCTGACAATAAAACCAATAAATTGTTTCTATGTGAGCCATCAGGAGAGAAATTTATAGCTGATTTGGATTTAAGTAATCCTAGTAATACAATTGATGGCGTAATAGCTAGTAATTATCAAAAAGATAAAATTAGTATTAAGAGCTGTCGTAAGTTTGATAGAGTTAAATTTTGGTGGAAAGCATTAAATCTTATAACTGATACTAATGATAAAAAATTCTGTGCTTTTAAAGATGATGAAAGTAATCCTGTATTTTGGAATGATAAAGTAGTATTAGATAATCTAAAGAAAATTGCATCTAAATTTTAAATAAAATATAAAATATAAAATGAAAAAAACATATTCAGATTTCATATTAAATGAACAAGATTCATCAACAGCAGTTGCTCCTAGTGCAACTACAAAAGTAGAGCCAACTAATACTGCTGAAACAACAAAAACAATCAATCCTGATGTACCTGGTGAAGAAAAAACAACAGTTGATCAAGAACAAGATGATACAAAAAAAGATGACAGTCAAAAAGATGAAATAATATCAAATTTTGATGAAACAAAAGGAGAAGAGATTATCAAAGAAATTCGTGATTTTTGGATAAATAAAATAATAACAGAAAATGAATTAAATTTTTCTGGTAACACATTAAAGATTCTTTATGTCAAACAAAAAAATTCAAAATATATTAAATACAAAGATACTATTAATGAAGTTATTGCATCAAAAACAGCAGAATGTAATCAAAGATTGATTGATTCTGATGTTAACGATATGTTTTTTTATGTTGATTATCCTATTAAACTTATCAAAAAAGGATTGACAGGCAAACCTAGTATTGTTTCATTCTTTAATAGACAAACTGATGAAAAATATAACTCTAAAATAAAAGAAATAATAAGTAATAATGAATATGCTGATAGCTCAGGATTACCTGAATATCAGAAAAAATTAGTATTGGGTGAATTCGAATTATTAACAGACATAGATGAAAAACATACATATATGTATGATAATCAGCCAGTTGAATTTACATTCGAAAATGGTGCAATAAAAACAATGGTCAATGCAGATACAAATAATTCAATTAGTTTAGTAGATAAAAACGACAAAAATATATTTGATATCACAAAATTGAAAAAATATGATGAATCAGCCAAATCAGATATAACAACAAACACTACAACTGTTGCTGCTACCACAACAAACACAACAACTGTTGCTGCTACCACAACAAACACAACAACTGTTGCTGCTACCACAACAAACACTACAACTGTTGCTGCTACCACAACAAACACTACAACTATTGCTGCTACCACAACAAACACAACAACTATTGCTGTGAGTAAGAAAAATGTTATGAATAGTAAAGATTTTAAAAATAATAAAATTTTAAATAAAAATAAGAATAAAAACACATTTTAAAAAAACTTAACAAAATGAAACATATAAACAATTATGAATTTTTTTTAGAAAATGGTACGAGTAATCCTAACACACCACAAGGTTATGTAAATTCATTATCAAACAAAACAAAATTAAAACCAATCCAAAATAACAACAATCAACAGATAAACAAACAGAAACCTACAGATGAAGTAGATAATATATTACAAGACACTGAGCAACAGAAACAAAATATTGTGGCAAAGAAAGATGTTATAGAAAAAGGTTTACTTCAGAATATTCAAGATTTAGAACCTGAAAATCAAAAAGTGGTAAAAACACAAGTACAGGATTATAAAAACCAAGTACAAGAATTTGATAAAACTGTACAGCAAATAGATAAATTAAATAAGACACTTAAAAAATCTAATGTTAATGTAAATGCAAACATAAACATGAAAAATGCAAGAAAACAAAATAATTTTTAATTATAAATGTCTAAACTAGATGAAAAATACATAGAATCATTAGATACATTCACAACAGCACTAGAAAAAATCGTAGAAATATTAAAAGAACAGCAAAAAACTGGTAAAGCAGATGTTGTTAACGATTTTTTAAAAACTCCTATGGATGATTTGAGTCATGTTGTTAAGGATTTGCAAAAAATAACTGAGGACGGATTCAAAAATGTCAAAACAGACAACGAAAAAATATTACAGAAAATTGATGGTATAAAGAAGCAAAAAGAATCTGGAATGTTTGGTAGTATAGAGGATCCTAAAAATAAGAACAAAATTGTTGATGGTATTAAAGTTGTTGTATTAATTGCGGCAGGCGTTTTAGCATTAGGATTAGCATTTAAAATAATTGGAAAAGTTGATTTTCTGTCTGTTGTAGCGTTATCTGTATCTATGATATCTATGTCCATGGCTTATAGTAAAATAGCGGATATTAAAAATTTAAAATATACTAATATACTTTTGATATCCGCTATTATGCCTTTGATGGCAATTGGATTAGCATTATCTGGATATATTTTGAAAGGTATGCCTAATTTTTCAATAATGCAATCAATATCTATACTTCTTATTAGTACAGCTATGGGACTAGCAACATATTTTATAATGAAATCAATTTCTAAGATTAGTACATCATCATTGAAAATGATACCATTATTACCTTTTATTTTACCAATGATAGCATGGGGTATAGTCAAATCTTCCCAAATTTTAAAGAACGTTGATAGAATATCATTTGTCCAAGTACTATCTGTAGGATTGATTGGATTAGCTTTGGGTGTAGCGACATTTGGTATATCATTAGCATTAAGGGGATTGAAAAACGTGACATACAAAGAAATGTTAGCATTACCATTCATGATACCATTAATAGCAGGTGGTATAGTTTTGGCTAGTGAAATATTTAAAGGATTTGTACCGCTTAGTAATCCATTAGATTTATTAATTGGTAGTGCTGTTATAGGATTGTCTTTATTATTTTTTACTCCAGCAATTTATTTTTTAGGTAAAATGAAGTTAGAAGATGTTATTACTGGAGCATTGATGATATTGCCAATGTCTTATGCTATTACTCAATCTAGTATTATTTTTAGTAAATTTATACCTCTTTCTGATCCATTGAATGTTGTTTTTAGTACATTAGCAATGGGTATATCAATATTGATTTTTACTCCTACCATTGTGCTATTAGGTAAATTGTCAATTTCTGATTTACTTGTTGGTATAGCAGGAAGTGTTTTGACTTCTGTTGCTATTGTATTGGTTGCTAATATATTTGCATCATTACCAAATAATATGATAGCTCCAGATTTCATGTGGACATTATCTGCTGGATTGGCAATAGGAGGATTTGCTCTTATAGCTGCTGGAGTTGGATTTTTTGCTGGAACTAATCCATTTTTCTGGATTGGACTTGCCGCTATTTTAGCAGTTGCTGGAATTATGGTTCTTGTTTCTCATATTATACCAACTGGTAACTACGCTAAATATCCACCTTTGGATTGGGCTTTAGGAGTAGGTGGATCATTGATAGCATTTAGCTCTGCTATGATTTTAGCATCAGCAGGTAGTATTGCAGGAGTAATTTCAAAAGTGTTTACTGGCGGAGAAGATCCTTTAATTAAGATAGCAAATTCCATGGTAGCTGTATCTTGGCTTTTACAGAGTGGAAAATGGGATAGTGGTTATCCAACATTAGGTTGGGCTTTAGGTGTTGGTACTGCGTTATCATTGTTTGCTGCTTCTTATGTTGCTATAACAGGATTACAAGGAATTAATAAAGTATTTTCATTTTTAACTGGTACTAAATCACAAAGTTTCAATGATTTTGTTATATCAGCAGCAGGTGCAATGAAAACTGCAAATGCTGAATTATCAAGTGTGAATTGGAGTGCAGCAGGTAGTTATCCATCTAAAGATTACGCAGATGGAGTAGGAGAATTATTAAAATCATTTGCTGAAACATATGCAATAATATCTGTTTCAAATATATTTAGTAAAACTCCTGAGAATTTTGGAGTATTTGTTGAAAATGCTGCGAAATCTATGGTTACTGCAAAAACAATACTAGATAGAGCTGACTGGACTACTTCTGGACATCCTACAAAAGAGTATTCTGAAGGTATTGGAGCTTTTCTTGTGTCTATGGCTACTGCATATTCTAAAATCAACGATATTGGAATTATGGAGTTTTTTGCAAAATTATTTAATGTTGGTAATAAATTGACAATAAATGATTTCGTTGAGCAATCATCAAATGCAATAGTTTTAGCATCTAATATATTAGCAGGTGGTGATTTTACTACAATTCCAGATTCAAAATATTTAACTAATTTTACTAATTTCCTAATTTCAATGGCAGATAATATTAACAATTTTAAAATTGACACATTGGATATGGCAGCTTTCACTTCAAATTTGAATTTATTAGCACCATCATTATCTTCATTATCAAATGCTACTCAAAATCCTTTATCTGATATTTATATACAAGGCTTTGATAAGTTAGTTAAATTACTAGATAATATGCCGGATAAAAGTGCTCAAATACATAAATTGGCTGATTCATTTGTTGATTTATCAAATTCATTGAAAGATATTACAACTTTTGATAATTTATCAAAAGTCTCAGCTAGTGTGGTGCTTTTAAGTGCTGTTGATGATACAAAACTACAAATAGTTCTTGATAAATTAAAAGATAACCAAGATACAATAAAAACTATTTATGGTAATTCAAGCTCAACACCAAATATAATGAAAACAATGGGTAAATTTTTTGATACATTAACAGGCAATGATAAAATTGAAGCCAATAATAAATCAAATGAGCCAATTGTTGTTACTACCAAAATAGATCCACAATTTTATAGTGACATGGCTGAAATGAAAAGATATTTGAAATCAATTAAAAATTCTTTAGATAAACCTGCACCTGCATCAAGTTTTCATAGATAATCAGAGATAATCTATCATACCTGTAAACTTTAATTTAATTTTAATCTATAAGTTATTAAAGTAAATATTTTGATATTGTATAGTATCAAAATATTTATTGATATATGTTCATTTGAACCTATATCAATAAATATATAAATAAAAAAGAAGATATGAAAAGATTTTTATATTTGATAAGATATTTTAAACTTCTTAAGAAGAATGAGAAGATTTTATCTGAATCCAGAATTAATAAAAATGTTAATCCCTATGGTATTCAATACGATTGGATAGGTAGATTATATACAGTACTAAATTTACCATTGGATGACAAAGAAAACATTGATAAGTATGGCTATTATTATGTTGATAATATGGTTAGAAATCATGTTATTGAAATTAATAATTTTTTATTTGAGTTAGGAATGTTAGAATATGTAGAATTAGATACAGATAATATACAACAAATTGATGATTTAAATATAAGAATAGTATTAAAATTTAAGTATCTAAATACAAAAATTATCGCAAGATTTCTTATAGGTACAATAGTATTAGGATTTTTATTTGGAATATTTTCTTTATTATTTTTATTATAAACTTTATTAAACAATTACAATATATTTAAAAAACAAAAAATTATGGCAAAAGAACAATATCACGAATTAGCAGATTATATAATAGACTATTTTAAAGTCTTAGAAGAAAAATTATGCATTCCAATAAACTTGAAATTTGTATATCAAGCAGACGATAAACAAAAAACACTAATAAAAATATGTAAAATTAACGATAGATACGTGAGCTTATTGAATGCTGAACTATTAGTTAGTTTTAATGAAAATTTTTTTGATGCTTTTGACGATGAAATAAAAAACATATTAATTGATCAAGAGTTAGCATTAATAGAAGCAGATCTTGATAAAGGTACAATTAAATTGGGAAAAGCAGATTTGATAACATCATATGGTATTATTAGTAGATATGGAGTTGAAGCTGTTGAAAGAGCAAATAAATGTAGAGATTTATATAATAGTCAACAAGCTGAGAAAGATAAAGAATCAAAATCAAACAAGTAATAAATAAAAACAAAAATAAATAAATAAAAACAATGGAAGAAAAAAAATTTTTCAATTTTAACGGTGATGAAACATTCGACTTAAATACAGAATATACAAAATTATTTGTAGATGGAGATGAACAAAAAACTAGTTCAAATGATAATAAAATTAAAGATGCTGAAAAAATTATTTCAGAAACAGGACAGAAATATATCGAAGTTACATCACTTCAAAAATATGAATATCTATTCACAAATTTAGATGTATTTTTAAATAGGTTTCAAACTGATTCAGAAGAAGTGAAATCAATGACAAAAGAAGATAGAGACAAATTATTTGGTTATGGTAGAGAACTATTTTCAACATATCAAACTCAATATAGTTCATTGAATTTTAATTTTGAACTTTCAATGAAAGAATGGAATTATATGGATAATATATTAACAAAGAAATTATCATATAATGGAAATGAACTTTTTAATTTTTGGGAGTTATTTACTAAATTTATTGATCCAACTAGAAATTACATTAAAAGTTTACCAAAAGGTATAGAATCATTTGTACCAGTTTGCTCAATTCAAAGTTTAGTTTTGGTTAGTCATTTATTGATGAAACACGAAGAAAAAGGATCAACTGATCATTTCTTCTATTTTAAAAATGTATTAACTGAAGTTGGTTTGATGACAAGACTTTTCAATGCTTATGGTGTAGTACTAGAAAGATACACTAATATGTTTAATAATTGGGTAGATGCATTGAACACTATGGATGGATATAATAACATAGATAGAATAGATGAAACAGGAACAGTGTCAGAGTCACAACAACAATAAGGAGATTTTTTGTGAAATACGAGACATGATATATAAAAATAGTGAAAAAGCTATTGGTATAAGTGATGTTAAGATTTCCTCATTGAAAAATCCTCATATTATTGATGATATAAAAAATATCAAGATTATTGAATTAAATAATCTTGCTGATTTTATGTCTTATGTGAATTATGACCACTACCTAATATTTAAAGTTGATAATTTTTATTATTTCTGTGATACAGAGCTTGCTTCATATTTGTATAATCTTAGTTTGATTAAAATATCAGATTTTAATTTGTATCTCAGAAAAGATAAAATAAATAAAATAGAAAATTTTAACTAATTAAATAGTTAAAATTTTTATTATAAACTATACCTAAAATTTAGTTTATATAAAATAAAAACATAACAATATGCCAAAGTCAAAAAATCGAAAAGGACACGATTCTAAAGTTAGAAAATATAACGCCAATAAGAAAATTCAACAAGAGATATTAAAAAATAAAATGATGGAAGATTATATTAAACTTCAAAAGGAAATTATGGCTGGACAAGCTCATACATCGACAGAGGATGTTATAGATTCAGATATTAATATTGATGAATTGAATGATATTAATGATATTTCATTGATTGATATTGATAATCTTGTTGAAATTCCAGAAAATGATATTAATGAAGAACTAGTTAATGAAGAACTAGTTGATGTAGAATTGATAGAACCTAATAAATAATTTAATATTATGATAACCATAACAAACAATAAAATCTATTACAGTGAAGAACCAATATCATATTTAAATTCAATAGATAACGCTGATGTTATAGATCCAAATGATATACTACTTTTCTTGTCTGATACAGTTGAATTGGGAGAAAATCTAATATTCAAAAGATTATTTGATATCATATCATACAATGTAAATGATTTTAATGATATTTTTTATTCATCCTTAGATGGTTATTATATTGATCCATTTCTACAAGAAATAGAGAATAATCCAACTGATAAATTAGATATGGATTATATTGAAGTTAATTGGAGTTGCAATAAGTATGACAATGAACTAAGTGCAATATCAACAATTCACGGCGTTTCATATAATGATACAGATTTTTATGCAATAGACTTTGTTCCTCTTAATAATTTGAAAAAATTGAATATTTCAATTAATAAAAATTTTATTGTGTATGATTATAATAAATTAATAGAGGGTAAAAATGAAGAAGAATCCACAATTAATTTGGGAGAAAAATCATTTACTCTATTTGATTTGTATAATGCAATATTTAGTGAGATTACATTTCATGGAGGTCCTCTTGATAAAAAAGAAAGATTTGAAGAATTAGAAAAATGTATAGAAGAAGAGAATATTAATGCTGATGAATATAAAGAATTAAAATCTTCTACTCTGAATGATTTGATAGAAAAATACGAAAAAGAAGATAAATATTTAGTAAAATATAAAGATTTCAGAGATAGAGTAGACGAAAGTCGAATTAAAAATAATGAGAACTTATCAAAATTAAAAGATTGTTTGAAAAATAAAATGATTATTTATGATGATATCAACAATTGTGAAGGTAGCTTAAAAAAATATTATAAAAAATTAACAAATATTGAGTTTAATATGCAATCATTGTATGGTGAAGACGAAGATATTTTATATCACAAATTTTGGCAAACACCAAAATGTACATGTCCAAAAATTAATAATATTGAAATTTATCCTTCTAAAAATTGTTTAGTTGATGATAATTGTCCAATTCATGGTAAAAAATAAATTAAAAAAGCTTCATATTTAAATTAAAAAAGCTTCATATTTAAATATGAAGCTTTTTTAATTTTTCTTTTCTTGTGTGCTTAATAGAATATTCCAAACATTCTTCAGATATGCTTTCATAAGTTACACCATTTATAGTATTATTTGTTATCATTCCTGGTTTATCAGAGTCCCAATAATCAGTATAATAACTTTTACCATATTCAGAAAAAACAATAATTTTCATGCTATTTGTATGATACCAAGGGTATTCTTTAATGTCATTACACAATACACTACACACAACTATGTCACCTATTTTAAATTTTCTTTTCATTATTTTTAGAATTTAAATAATCAGACTCAATTTGCGTCCAATTTTGAATAGGACATGTACCTCCAGCATCTTGATATGTTTTAGGCGTGAAAATCTTTGCTTTTAATGCACATCCACATAAATTACATCTTGCAAATATATCAAATTCACCTATTGCTATCATTTCTTTGTGCTCACAACCATTACAAATTTCTATACGTTTACAAGCTAAATCATATTCAGGATCATCCTTGACAACAGTCAGAGCAATTCTCCAAGATGTGAAAATTTCTTCAATTTTATTCATATAATATAATTATTTTTTGTTATTATATATAAAATTGAAATGATTCAAACATCAAATATCTTTATTTGGCGTACGAATATATCCATTATTTATATGATTTTTAAATAATTTTTCTAATAACACTTTTTTACGAGCTGCATTATATGCGCCCACACTATTTTTAGTAAATTCGCATATGTTGTCATATTTATTAGCTTCTTCTTGTAATGTTTCTTCTGTCCAATATCCAAGTTTAACTTGTTTTTCTGAATAACCTTGATTTTTGTGATTTTTAAATAATTCATCTAACATTTTTCTACTTTTGGCTGCAATATAAGCAGAACTATTTTCTCTAAATTCTTTTCTTGTTTTATATTTATTAGCTTCTTCTTGTAAAGATTTTATTGTCCATTTTAATCCACCTGATCCTAATGATCCAGCTTTGACTGAATTTATCATAATCCATTCATTATTTTCATAAACATCAACCCAATATATTTCCTTTTTTATAGCGTCATTAGAATTTAAATTTTCTTCTAATAATTTATACTTTGGAAGAGGAATATTATTTATTTTACAAAAATTAATCAATGATTCTTTTTCACTAAATAAATGTTCTTTGTCTCGTCTATTTATATTGTTTGTTAATCCAACATAAGCATTATTATAATTTGTGAATTCATAAACATATATAACATAACTATTTTCTTTCCATTCAATTATATTCCGACGTCCTTGATTGTCGTGATTTTTAAATAATTCATCTATTAATCTATTTTTATACGCAATTTTATAACCTGTGCTTTTTTTCTGAAATTCTCCTCTTGTTATATATTTATTAGCTTCTTCTTGTAATCTATCAAACGTCCAATAACCTTTTTTATTTACTTTAATATCAAATCCGTTATTAGAATGATTTTTGAATAATTCATCTATTAATTTTTTACTTAATGCTGCACTATATGCAGATTTGTTTTTACGAAATTCTCCTCTTGTTTTATGTTTGTTTGCTTCTTCTTGAAGTTTTTCTCTATTCCAATGCCCAATAGTCATTTTACCTTCTTCGTAACCTTTATTTATGTGATTTTTAAATAAATCATCAATTAATTTAATTTTAGATGCCGCTATATAAGCGGAGTTGCATTTTTCTCTAAATTCTTTTCGATTTTCGTATTTATCAGCTTCTTCTTGCAATTTGTCAATAGTCCAATAACCAATAGGTTTACGACTTTCATTTATAAAAATATTATAATTTTTACTTATTTTCATTGAATAATATATTTTTAACTATATATTTATAAAAAAATCAATGATAAATTATTGAATTTTTTGAACCTATGATGGGAGTCAAACCCACATTTACAACTTCAATTACAGTTACTTGATTCGTAGTCAAGACTGGTTACATAGGCATATTATATCTACTCATTTTTTTATAACAATATCTATATTTTCTAATTTTTCTTTTCTTGAGTATCTATATTTATATTTATTAATACCTTCTATATCTGAATCTAAAAATTGTTCTATAAATTCTTCAGTTTGCATAGTAACATATTTTTTAGTACAATTTTCTTTATTGTCACCATAATGACTAGTATCAAATCCTACTATCCAATAATTGTTGAATTTTTTATAATTTTCCTTTGTCACATCACCATCAATTTCTAAGCCTTCAGTCCAATTTAAAAATGAATCAGAATCAAAAAATCGTCCATATGTTAATCCTCCATGTACACTTATGGTATTCATATCATCATATGAAACTTCATACAATGGATGATTAGTAGGTAATAATATATAACCATTCCCCCATCCAAATTCCATTATTAATGGATAATTTTGTATAGTAGATAAATGTTTAGTAAGATAATTCTCAACTATTAGTGTGTAAATTCCGTATTTCATAATATTTTTTTATAATAAAACAAATATACAAAAAAATTGTTATATATACAACTTAAAATTATATTTTTTCTTGAATATTGTCAACATCTGTATCAACTATTTTCAAATCATCTTGTATGTCATCCACATGATCTGTTATATTGTCAACATCTGTGTCAACAGATTTTAAATTTTCTTGTATACCATCAATGTGATTTTTTATGTTGTCTACATCTGTATCAACATATTTTAATTCTACTTCTATATCATCAACATGATATTTTATATCATCTACATCAGTTCCTATGTGCTCAGTCATAACTTCTATTTTTTCAGATAACTCTGCTATCTTAGATATAATAGCATCAGTTCTACTTCCACTTATTTTAGCAATATAACCTAAGACTGGTAAAGCAACTCCTTGAAAAAAAACAGAAACTATATATTGCATCCATGCAACTGTTCCTGATGGTTGACTAAAAAATAATGGAATTATAACTAACAATGTTATTATCCAAAACATTGTCATACTAGATAATGAATCTGATAAAAAAATTGCAAATTTTTCTTGCGATGACTTTAATTTCTCAACTAATTTATTCATATATTTTTTATATTTATATATAAATAGTATAAATAATATTAATTTTTTTTTTTGTGGGACTAGTGGGGCTCGAACCCACAACCTCCGAAGAGATCAGTTTTACAGACTGACATGACTACCTGTGTCATATTAATCCCATATTTTTGTGGTAGCAGATGGACTCGAACCACCAACTTCTGAGACATCGGCCCAGCACTCTATCCTTCGCTCGTTTCAAATTATTTATTCTAGATTCATAATTATCCCCTTTGTGCTTTTGAGTTACACTACCTTTTTTTATTGTAATATTCTTTATTTAATTTTTTATTGAGTGTACTGCCGAAGGGACTTGAACCCTCATACACCAATTACCTTGTTAATGACTGGATATAAGCCAGTGGGGATACGACAGTGTATTTATTTTTGTTGTTGGTGAAGTGGGACTTGAACCCACATGTGACCAATTAACCTTTCTACTACTTATCAGGCAGAGGGTATATTCACCAATGTTATTTAGTAGTCTCGGTGAGACTTGAACTCACGATTTATTGCTTATCAGGCAATTGCTCTAACCAACTGAACTACAAGACTATTTTAGTTTATTATTTTTTTATTGGTATGATACTATTTGAGCACATTGACAGACTCGAACTGTCGGTGTTTATATCTCGCTTTTGCAGAACGATGCCTTCGCCACTCAGACCAAATGTGCATTTCTATTTTAAAAATTAATTTTTCTTCCTTTTGTCCAACCATTAAATATCCATTCATCTAATTCACATTTTTTAATTTTCTTGTTTTTATTGATATTTAAATTATAAATCCAACAAGTATTAAATTGTGAATTTTTATTTCCTTTTTGTTGTATTGAATTTTTTTCTCCAATTTTACGTTTCGTTTCATCAGTAATTTTTCTGCCAGAAAAAATATGCTTTAATTCACCAGATAAATATCGAGGATCATTTGTTGATACGTTTAATGTATTATTTTTATTGTCTTTAACCGTAATAAATCCTTTCTTGTGAAATATTAATTCACCAGATAAATATCTTGGATCATCAATAGAAACTCTAATTTTTTCGTTGTTTTTATTTTTAACAACAACAAAACCTTTACCAACACACTGAAATTCACCTGATAAATATCTTGGATCTTCTGAATTCACAGATAATGTATTATTATCTTTGTCTTTAACCATAATCAATCCTTTCATTATACTTACCAATTCACCTGATAAATACCTTGGATCTGTTTTATGTACTGATAATGTATTGTTATCTTTATCTTTAACAGTAATCAAATTATATGAATTAAATCCTCCTCCACCTAATATTATATTATAAGTATTACCATTTTTAATAAATTCATCATTTACCAATTCTTTTTCTTTTTCCAACATTTTTTCTTTATCATCAAAATTAAATAACACAATTTTTTCAAAATTTTCAACTCCAAATTCTTTTATAGCTTTTTTAATATTAGATCCAGAACCCATATATTTATCATGTATGTTTTCTGTAATATGAATACCAATATAAATTTTATTATTTAACTTATTTGTTATTTGATAAACTATATAATATTTTTTATTTTCCATAAGTCGAACTTTTTATCACTATATATAAAAAGTTCGATATCAATTTTATTAATATTTATTTATTTTTAGTACCGTTAGGTGGAATCGAACCACCGCAATCTATAAGACTGAAAGGTTTATGAGACCTCCGTAATAACCAACTCTACTCATAACGGTATATTTATGTTTAAATATATAGTTAATATCATACTAATAGTATGATATTGTTAAATATTTTAAACTATTTTTGCGGGAAAGTTGAGATTTGAACTCAAGACACTTTGCTTAACAGGCAAACGCTCTAACCAACTGAGCTACATTCCCTTATGCGCACTGGGTAGGATTTGAACCTACGGTGGAGATTACTCTCACTGGATTAACAGTCCAGACTTTTCGACCAACTAAAGCAACCAATGCATATAATAACTTAATAATAACTTAATAATAACTTAATAAAGCGGACTATAACGGTTACGGTCCGTTAATTTTACTTGAGTGACAGTCAAGTTCTCCACCAAGGAGCCTAATAATCCATTTTTGTACTGGTAACGGGGTTCGAACCCGTGAGGAAATTTCTTTCCACAACATTGAAAGTGTTGCGACCTAGCCACTAGTCCATACCAGCATTTTATTAGCGGATTATATCGGGCTCAAACCGACTTCCTCAACCGTGACAGGGTTGTATGCAAAGTATCACTCACACCTATAATCCATTTTTTTGTGGGATAGGAGGTAATCGAAACCTCGTAGTTATGATTTACAGTCATTCTAAGTAACCCTGACCTCTATCCCATTTATTCATTATCCAGTATTTCAAAGATCATTTAAAAACAAAAAACTCAGTTCTTATTTTTAAGAACTGAGTTTTTTTATTATTCACATAATAATTTATATACTTATCCAGTTCTTCCTACATTATTTTCATCATCATTAATATAATCATTAATCATATCAATACATATCTCTTCCATATTGTAATTGATATTACAATTGCGATAAATGCTATATATGTTATTAATGTTATTCATGATATTTACTTTTACTTTGTTTTTATTTGTTGCGGACGTCTGATTCAAACAGCGACTATGGGTTATGAGCCCATTGAGATATCATTTCTCCACCTCCGCGATATTTTTTTTATTTGTTGCGGACGTCTGATTCAAACAGCGACTATGGGTTATGAGCCCATTGAGATATCATTTCTCCACCTCCGCGATATATTTTAATTTTTTCTGTTTCTATGATACAATTTTAGTGATTCTGAAATCTTTATTTTAGTTTCATCTGAAATTTTACTTTTATTTACTGTTTTATATGAATCAGACATTTTTTTCTTACTTTCATCTGATACAAAATGATTTTTTAATTTATTAGATATTTTATTTCTTTCTTCTTCAGATTCAAATCTTTTTTTAGCTGAATCTGACAATTTCTTTCTTGTTTCTTCTGATACAATTCTACATTTTAAAGATTCTGAAATCTTTTTCTTCGATTCATCAGAAAAAATTTTACCTATTGATGATTCTTTTAATTTATTTTTAGTTTCATCACTATGTTTTTTACCTTTAAAATGTGGACCACCTTCTCCTCCAATTCCTATATTATAATTTCTTTTTGATTTTATAAAATCTTCTGTTATAATTTCTTTTTCTTTTTTATTCATTTCTGATTCATTATCAAAAATAAACAAAATTTCTTTTTTGAAATTTTCCTTACCATGCAATTTAATTGCATTTTCTAAGGCTTTACCAGAACCATAATAAGAATCATTTGTATTTTCAGTTTGATGCTTTCCAATATAATACTTATCATTTAATATATTTGTTGTTTTATAAATTGTATAGTACAAAATTATTTCTTTTTTATGTATATATAAATATATAAAATCAGAAATTAACCTGTTACCACTATACTATATATTTTAATCTTTTTCTTTATCTATTTTCTTATAAAGTTTCTTAGCAATCTCTTTTGCTTTTGAATTCATTCCTTTTTCTGTTTTAGGAACTTCACTATAATCAATTTTGATTTTATCAGCAAACATTATAAATTTTTCAGTTCTATCAGATTTCTTTTTCAGTTCATCATAATTTCCTTGAATTCTATTTACTACTTCTGCTGATTCATCAATTTTATTTTCTTTAACTTTTTTCATAACAAAAAATCCAGTCATTTTTTAATTGACTGGATTTATATATTTATAGGCATAAGCCTTAAATTTATTTCTCAGTCAATTGGGATGTATCATCAATATTATTGATAATTTCGTTGTTACACATTTCCTCATTTATATATAAATTACGATACATCTTGTTTTGTTTTTTTATTATTATTTTTGTTGAAAGTTTAATATTTTATTCTTTGTTATATATTATAGAAAAAAAGTCATTTTTTTCTATTTTTAATTTGTAGTACAAAAGTAATACAAAGTTTTCATTCTACCAAATGTTTTTCAATCTTTTTTATATATTATTGAAAAAATATCATTTTTTTCTACTTTTAATATGATAGTGCAAAATTACAATAAAGTTTTCATTCTACCAAATCTTTTGATTGTTTTTCTTCAATATGTTTTTTAAATAGTTTATTAAATAATTTATAAATATTACTGAATTGTATATCATTGTAGAAATTTGTTTGTTTTTCAATTTCTTCTTTAGATTTAGTTTTTAAATCTGTTGGACTTAATCCTGTAATTGATCACCTTTCATACTCACTATTCATGTGTTTTGAAAAGTTTTCATCTATTGTGGTTACTCCTGCTCTGGTTGAACCACCAAAATGATGGGCTTTTACTGTATCACCTTCATTGAACATAGTACCATAAAAAGGTCTTGCTATTGTACCATCAGCATTGACATATAATCCTAAGAAATCTTTTCTTATTTTTACTATTTTAGACATAACCTTATTGTTGTATTGACTCAATAACTATCGAATTTTCATAACTTTCTAATTCTTCATAATATTCTTGTTCATCACATTGATTATCTTCACAATATTCTTCTTTTGATTCACCCATATATTCTTTTATGAATTCTGTTTTTGCAGTATTTGCATCTTTTGGTGTATCAAATATTCCTATGAATATATTATCTGACATTGTACCAGTACTTGTAACGTAATCTACTTTGTATTTCATATTAAATTATTTTTAATTTGTGTAAAAATACAATAATTTTTTCATTTTACCAAATGTTTATCAACTTATTTAAAAAAATAACCTTTCTTTTCAATGAAGAAAAGAAAGGTTTATGTATTTCTATTTATTGTTTTTTTACATTGAAAGTTCTTTCTTTTTCTTTGTATAGAATGAGAAACCACCATATTCTTTATCAATACCAGGAATTACCATGAAATTTTTAAGATTAACACTTTCTTTTACTGAATAATATTCTTCTTTTGTTAAAAAAAATACTTTTGTAGATTTTGCTGAGTTACTTGAGTTGGTTGTCATAATGTTTAATTTAAATTGTTTAAATGATTGTTGTTTTAATTTCTACACAAAGATACTTCTGTTTTGAATATCTACCAAATATTTTAGTGTTTTTTAATGATTTAGATATATTTTGACTTATATTTTATATTTTAGTAACATTATAAATAAAAAATCAGTTTTATAATATAAATATATACTAAAAAAAGATATTATAAATATGAAAAATATTAAAAATTTTGTAGATTATAAATCTATGAATGAAAAATGGAAAGATGATGTTAAAGTTAAGCACACTGGCGAACATTCTGGTAAGACTATTGAAGAGTTAGAAAGTGAATTATCATCACTTAAGAAAAGAAGCAAAAAATATCAAGAATCAGGTAAAGATGTACCAAAGAGTATCATTGATCAAGAGCAAGAAATAAATTTTGCAATTCGAGCAAAAAAACATTGGAAATAAAAAAAGCTTCTTAAAAAGAAGCTTTTTTGTTAATGTTGACTAACAGTTACATTTTTTAATTTGTTAAATAGTCCATCGTGTTCAAGAGAACTAAAATATGAGCTATCATTATCTGAATAACTGAAGCAATACATAACTCCACTTTCCACATCTTTACCATCAATTACTTGAAGTTTTAATTTTCTTTCATTGAAGAATTCGTTAAGTGCTTTTTTACCATATCTATTCATTGCATCGTTGTAGGCATCCCATTTGTCTTGGTCATTCTCAATATGGTTAAAATCATTATAATCAGGAGCGCCTATTAAATAATCACTTTGACATATAATATTAGTTGCCTTTTCAGTATCATTCTTTTCTTGTTCGCAGATGTCTTTCCATACTGTTTCAGCTACTTGATCAACTGAATATATATCATCTCCATAATACAATTGAGTATCATCGAATAACATTTTTTTAACATCTTCAGCGCATTTAGGTTCCATTGGAAAAATAACTACAAAGCTACTTGATGATGAATTACCAACAAATCCCGTTCTAATTTTCATATTTTATCTTTTTTATCATTTAAATCTATTGTAATATCAGATTTTCTAAAAATTGCTTTAATTATTTATGTTATTATACCACCAGTAATAGAAATTAATGAAATACAACCTACAAATATCCAAAATCCTGATGTTACATATTTTAAAAATTATAACATATAATTTTATTATTTTTTTTTTTTGCAAATTTACTAAAATTATTTGATAATACAAAAATTTATTGTCAAATAATTATTATGAATTTTTTTTATCTCACACAATTTATCTTTTCTTTTGTATACAGGATTACACACTAGGCATATAAGACCGTGTTTTTTTGTATTCCACATCATCTGATAATCACCTTTTTGTTTGCATTTAGGACATGATTCGTTACTTTCTGAACCTATAACTTGATAATCTAATGAATAATAATCATTATCAAAAGAATAAAATTCAGAGTCTCCATCAAGTAAACTGTTTATGCTATACCATCCATCGTCATTATCGTTATATTTTTGTAGTATAATTTTAAGTTCTGATTTAGCATCTTCTGATAATTTAGTATTATATTTCCATAAATCCCAATCTTCATTATTACATGTTGAAATTAAATAGCAATCTGCAACTTTTTTTATATAAGTATCATAATTGCAACTTTGAAATGTTATTGCCTGATTCTCATCTAAATTTTGTAAAAAATTTAGATATTTATCGTGCTCATTTTTTCGATATTCATCCTGTTTTTTATCTCCACCTCCATAATCTCCATAATCTCCATATTCATCATATTTTCTATTAATCATATATGTAGCAAGTTCACGTACACTTTTAAAATTCTTATCTGATATTATAAAACTACTTGATGATGAATTACTAACAAATCCAGTTCTTATTTTCATTTTCTATTATTTTCTATTATTAACAATATGTCGTACCAGTTATCAATTCAACTTCACTAATATCAACATTTAATGTGTCTGCTACTAATTTAGATTTTTCTATTATATCTGATATCGATGTTGCACTATCACTTAACTCTTCACTTCTTGATATTATATAACCAACAATATATTCGTAATTACTATTTTCAACATTAATTACTTCAATATTATTGTCAAATCCTTGTTCAATTTCATCTGTAGTGCAATTTGCTCTTTTGATACCAATTACCACAAAGCTACTTGAACTTGAATTACTCACAAATCCTTTTCTTATTTTCATATTTTCTTATTTTTTATCCATTTCTACCTGCGCCAAAATAAACTTCTGATTTATTTAAGTCTAACCCTGATTTTTCACTATAAAAAGCATTATAAACTTTTTTGTCATTATTCTCAAAGAATGACATATCAATATCATAATCAATATCATCATAATCAGATGTCATAAAATCTGAATCACCTTCATTATTGCATATATTAACAACTAAAAATAAATCTTCATCTTTACAATCTTTAGTATCTAACGAAGCATTTGTTTGAAATGACTCTACATAAATTTTATTATTGTTAAAATGTATATCATAATTACCGCTTTCTTTAATATTAGATAACGTTAATACTTTAACATAATAATCCAATTTAATATTATTATCTTTTGTGTATTGTGTAAATTCGTTGTAATCATTAATCTTGGCTATACCAACAATAAAACTACTTGATGATGAATTACTTACGAAACCATTTCTTATTTTCATATTCTTATTTTTTTTACAATAAATGTGGTCTTGCTTCAGCAATTCCAGCATTTGTTACTTGATACCATTTTGGATTGTATTCAGATAGATTGTTAGCTCCTCCATAAGATAATGCTGAACGAACTCCATAAATTAATCCTTCTATTACAAATCTTACTCCACCTTTGAATGGTATAGTTGTTGACTCTCCTTCTACATTTCTCTCAGCTTGACCATGAACAGTTTTAGTTTCCAATGATGCAGAGCCTCTATAGCGTTTATATAAACCATTAGGACTCTCTATAACCTTACCTGGTGATTCTTCTGTTCCTGCTAATAGAGAACCTAACATGATTGTTGATGATCCTAATGCAAGAGCTTTAGAAATATCTCCACTTGATCTAATTCCACCATCAGCCATAACTGGTACTGTTGCTACATTTAAAATTTCTATTAAACTTGTCACATTTGGAACACCAAATCCTGTCTTAATCCTTGTTGTACAAAGAGAATTATGAACAACAATACCATTTATATTATACGAATGTGTTTTTTCTACTGTTAAATCATAAACTTTGCCTGTATAATTCTTTTTCTCAATGCTTTTTATTTCTACTAATTTCATATTATATCTTTTAATTTTTTAATAAAACTTCCATCATTTATCTCATTCTCCCAAATTCTAATTAATTTAAAATTGTGTTCTAATGCAAATTTATTTTTCTTTATATCTTTTTCAAATTTCAACTAAAAAATATTTATCAGTTAAATTTCCTGCTGGTATCCATTCAGCATACTCTTCAATATTTGATGAGTTAACTAAACCTTTATATTTTATATTTACAACATAAAATTCATGATTTTTTGTGCATTCTATGCCATTTATAATAATAATTTCCTCATTTCTATCAAACTCTAATTTATTTAATACTTTATTGAGTTCTCCATTATGACTATAAACTTCATCTCCAATTTTTACATCAATTATATCAATATATCCTTCTGAAGTTTTAACTTTCATGCTAGGTGTAAAACAGCCTCCACCAATACCACATCTTAGTCCATCAGCTCCCCAATTTTGTAAATCAATAGCTGCTTCTGATGTAGCAATATTACCTGCAATTATATCCACTCCTAAATCTAATCCTTTAATTGCTTCGATTGCTTTTTTTACATTTATGTGATGACCATGTGCAACATCAATAAGAATAACATTTACTCCTGCTTCAATTAATGATTTGGATCTTTCTAAAAAATCTCCGTTTGAACCTACTGCTGCCATTACTGGAATTTTGTGCCTTATTTTATCTTGATTGAAAGGATCATATGAACTATTCTCAATACTTGTAATTAATTTTTTAATTTCATTTGCCTGTTCTTCAATAGACATAAATCTATGAATACATCCTACTCCTCCTAATTGAAACATTTTAAATGCCATTTCATGTTCACAAACTGTGTCCATGGGTGATGCTACTAATGGTATCATCAACTCAAAATTTGTCGATAATTTTGTTCTTAAACTAATTTTATTTCTATGTTTAACTTCACTGTAAAATGGTATGAGTTGAATATCATCATACGTTAACGCTATGTTATTTGTCATTCTTTATTTTATTTGTTTTTTATTTGTTTTTTGGTAGTAATAATAACTTTAGATATCTACTATTCAAATCAACACTATTGTTCATGTGTGATAATAATATTGGATGTAATTTATAACTTAAATCTGAATCAGATATTACATCAAAGTCACCAATGAATTTTTTAAAGTTTTTCATTACACTTTTACTATCACGTATGTCAGAATTTAATATGAAATTTAGAATATTTAGAATTTCATATTCATCATTATCAATTTTCCACATTTTACAATATTCTGACCAAAAATCAGCACTATAATCTATTCTTTGTGACCTATATTTATTTTTAACTTCACTTATAAATTCATTTTTACCCAATTTATTAAAAAAAGATGTAGTCTTTTCTATTAAATAATCAGGTGATGTAGTTATAATTTTATTATCATTTAACATAATTCCAAGATAATAAAATACATTATATGCTTGATTTTTAGTCATAATTTTTTAATAGTTATCGTTACTTACCATTTGAATATATGTGTTAATTACTCCTGTGATACCATATTTTTCAAATTTTTTACGTAATTCTTCTTCTTGTTCTGATGTACGATCTTTAAATTCAATCACTTCTCCGTCATCTAATCTTCCTAATGATTCTCCTACTATAAGAGTATTATAGTCTTTTTCTCCAAAATAATTACCATCTACTTCAACACTAAAATCATTGTCAATTTTATTTGAAAAAAATTCAAATTTATCATAATCATCTTCAATGTTATCAAATTCTTCGTCTTTAATGTTTAAGAATTTTGCTAACTCATAAATAGTAAGTTTAATTCCTCTTACAACGAAAGAAGAACTACTTGAATTGCTTACAAATCCACTTCTAATTTTCATACTTTTTAATTTATTTTTTAATAATTTCCTCCACTTTGTATGTGAATGACATCATTGTTTACATTTATTCCTGTTTCACACAAATATCCTTCTAATCCGTCTCCAGAATCATCTGATGCAGAGCCTTCATAATAACGATATTCTTTATTTAATATTTTCACTAAATCTTCTCTTGGTATGTGAGGATATCCTTGATCAATTATTTCATCTATCATTTCGTCATCTGATAATTTATTACCTGAATCACAATAATTTTCAAATATATCTTTAATGCTCATTTCTTTAAGATTTCTAATCATCCAATCTGATAGTCCATTTGCAAAGTCAAATAATATTGAATTTTCATTCAAATCAAACAACTTCATAAGAGTATCTTTTGATAATTCTTTTTCATTTTTTACAGTAACAATGAAAGAACTACTACTGCTATTACTAACAAATCCATTTCTTAATTTCATGATTTTTTATTTAATAGTTCTGTTATTTTTTTACTATCAGCGACAACAATTTGACCGTCATCTGGTCCACCTTCTACAGTTGCTATTACATATGCACTAATTACATCATTTAAATTATCAAAAAAATCATATTCATGATTTTTATCATACTTTTTTGAATAATCATATATTTCTTCATTGTAGAAACCCCCGTCATCAACTAGCCTTTTTAACAATTCTTTAAATCCATCTAATGGAAAATCTTCATATTCATCAGTGATCTTTTTATAGTCAACAATATCAAGAAAATTCTCAGGTAATAGAATTACAAAAGACGAGCTACTTGAGTTGCTAACAAATCCTTTTCTTATTTTCATTTTTCTTATTTTTAATTATTTATATTCAATATTTTATTTTTAGTTTATTAATCTATCTATTCCGATAGCAAATCCAACTCCACCATCATATTCTCCTCCACCACAAATTTGTTTAGATGAACCTAATTTTTCGCAAGTTATTTCAAATCCCTTACCATCTTTATAATAATCAAGTCCTCTTCTAACATCGTTATTGACAACATAATCATCAACATTAGTATTGAAATTGTTTGTTAATAATTTCATTGCTAAATGTTGCAAGTTTGCTCCATCAGAAAGATAATCATGAGATGGATTTAAAATTTCAACTCCAAGTTGAGTGAATTGCCTATATCTTCCCGACTGTGGTTTTTCCCCACGAAAGCATTCACAAACATAGAACAATAATACATCATTTTCATTTTTGTATGTTGTTTTAGATAGTTTTTGCGCTATTGCAGTATATTCAGGAGCTAAACACAAATATCTATCTCCTCTATCTTTGAAATTGTACATCATGTTGTTATTTTCTTCTCCTACCTTATCTTTGAATAATTCTTGAAATTGTATAATAGGAATTTGTATTTCTTCAAAATGATATTCATCAATTAATATTTTAATCATTGAATTTATCAATTCTCTTTTTTCATTACCAACTAAAATCCTAGTTCCTTTGTAACAAGTTTCTTTTATTATTTTCATTTATCAATCTCACTCCATTCTTTAAGTAAATTACCATATTTCCAACATTGTACAAGTATTGATCTAGCTGCATAATACATTGACCCTGATATTCCTAAAAAATCCATTTCAAATGATGTTTTGCTCGCTACTTCTTTAAGTAAATCTAAATCAATTTCTTTGTTTTTTGATATTGCTTCTGACTGCATTAATTTAGCCCATCCTTCAGCATATTCAAATATACAATTACCATAAGAGTCAGTATTATTGGACTTCCAATCTTCCCAAGATTTTTCATCTAATAGTTCAATACTAATTCCTTTTATTTTTTCTTTATATTTTCTTTTTGTTTCAACTTCTTTTTTATGTTCTTCAATTCTTCTTTTTATTGATTCCTCTTCAGATTTTTTTAATTTTTTCTCATAATCATTTTTAGTTTTATCATCATATTCATCATCACATATCGGACCAATTTTAGTCCATTTCATAAAATGAGCATCATTATAATACTTATGTAAATTATTGAGATTTGTGTTTTTGTCAATTAAACAAATGATACCATTAAAATCAAAGCTACAAATTAAATTGTTTGCAATAGAAAACTTTTTTGCTTCTTTTGAAGTGTAATCAAAATCATATCCTAGCATAACTTGCATTCTCACTCCTGAAGTAGAATTACTAAGAATTTCTAAAATTTTTTCTTCTTCACTATTGATGATTAAGTTATTAAGAACTTTTAATTTCAATTTTCTATCAATATCATTATTAACACAGAATGTTATATACTCTCCATATTCACATTCATAATAACTTGAAAAATTTATATTATTTGATATAAGATATTTAATTAAAATATAATTTTTATCTTTTTTATCTTTTATTGTATATGTGAAATATTTATTCATTTAATTTTTGTTTTTATCATTCCTAATGCAGAATCATCATCATTCCATAATTCGTCTTTTAAATTTCTAATACTAATAATAGAATCTTTATTGACAATTATATCTTTAATTAAAATATTAATTACATTATCATAAGCATCAGATTGAGCCTTTTTACAAATATAAACTGCATCACTTCTATCTAAAAATCTTCTATATTCAAAATCATTTTGTAGTAGATTTTTCCAAAATCTACCAGAACCAATTTGTCTAACAAAAACTTCTTTCCATGTATCTTCTTTCATAAATCATTTACGATAGATTCTGTTGTTGTTATATTGTTTTGTCTTTTGACTATACATTTTAGATTGCATCTTATTTGTTATAACTTTACAATTCATGTCCATTTCTTTTTTGTATAAATTATCATCAATATTTGTATACCAAAAATAAGAGTCAGGATAATGAAAATCTTTAGTGCTATCAACAATTATAGATTTTTCAATAAAACTTAAAATTAATTCTTCTTTACTATTGTGTTTTGTGTTATTAGTTACACTTAATAATTTTAACTTCCTGTATAATTTCTTATCAATACTAAAATTTACAATATGTTCATATGAGCTTTTTATGTTCAATCCAGTATAATTCATTTTTATAAACTTACAAATTTCAATATTGTAAAATTTAAGAACTGCACCATGTTTGCTTGACATATCAAATGTGAATAATATTAAATTATTATCTATCATTTTTCTAAATCTTTTTTAGAAATATATTCAATAACGTCTTTTGATTTTTTAATTTCAGAAATAACCAATGAATATAATGAATCTTTAATTATTATTTTGTCATCATTTGAAGAACTTTCTAATATTGCTAATAGATTACTCATAGGACTTAATTTATTTCTAACATTAGCAAGTTCTTCAATTTGATATTTTTCAATCTCTTTAAGAAGGTCTTGCTTATCATTCCAACTTGATGCTGGTTGTTGCTCGGAATCAAATTTCCAAAAACTATTTACTAAATTTAAAATTTTGCTTTTCATAACATTTTCAATTTTTCCAATTTTTCTAATCTTAATATTTTAATTTTGTAAGTTTTCATTTTATTCAAGAATAAATCTTCATTAGTGAAATCACCTAAGAAAATATCATATCCACCGTAATATAATTTATAATTAGTAAAATATCTCATTTCTACTTCACGTACCATAAATTTGTGAGTATAACCATACCAAGTACGATCTTCAATATCATATCTAAAATTATTTAATATTAGGGTAGCTTCTGTCATTTATATAAAGTTACAAAAATGTTTTGTAATTACCAAATTATTTTTGAATTATTTTAATTTCATAGCCGATATTACTCAATTCCTTGATTATATCTTTCACCATCTGTTCAGCTTCTTCAACTTGAAGAACAGCATACATACCTTCACCATTTTCTGTGGTTCTGAATATGTATATTGCCTCCAATAGTGCAAATTTTATTTTTTCGTTGTCTTCTTTCAAAGATAATTCTTCTAACTTGTTATCCATATTTAATTTAATTCTTTATAGTAACCTTTATATTTTATGTTTGTTGTAGAATAGCCAAGTTTTTCCATTTTATCAGGTTTTACTGTTTCAACATAACCATCCAAATAAAGCCAAGTAATACCTATTTCTTTACATTTTTCTTCATAGTGTTTTAATAATTTAACACCAATTCCAGTATTTTGATATTTAGGTAATACACCAACACTCCATAGCATGGAGCCTTGGCATAATAATTTTTCACCTAATACAAATCCAACACATTCTTCATCTAATTCATAGGTGAAAAATAAATCTGTTAGACTTATAAGTTCTAAATACCAATCATAGTAAGATATTCCACCTTCAGTAGATGTGTTGCTTAATCCTGGTGCATTTGAAATTTCACAGATTTTTTAATAAATCTTTTTCAATTGTTTTTCTTATCATTTTTAGGTTTAATTATTTACAAATATACAAAAAATAATTGACATATCAAAATTTATTTGGTTATGTTTTTATCTAAATATTCTTTCCACATCTGTTCAACAAATTCTGAACGATTTATATTGTTATCTTTGAGGTATTTATCTATCTTATCAAAAACATCATTATTTATTGATATGCTTATGTTCTTCTTCTTTTCTTCTGTTTCTTTTTTTGGTCTACCCATGATTTATTTTATATTTTACTATTATATATGAAAAAATATTCTTGGTTTAAAAATAGAAAAATATGACTTATTTTTATTTATATATAGATAAAAATGATACACAATTATTATGAAAACAGAAAGAAACACAAAAGTAATGTCAATAACTATAGATAAGGATGTATATGACAAAATATCAGAATTAGTTAATAACAAATCCAAATTTACTGAATGGCTATTCATTAACTATTTAGATAACATCGGAATTGATGTAAAAAATATAAAATTTTAAAATGGATTATTTAAAAATATATAAAAAATTGATAACAAATGCAATAGAAAGGACAATTTCTGATAATGAAGTATATGAAAAACATCATATAATATCAAAATGTATATTCAATGATAACTATTCTATATCAGTATTTAATGATTATTATAAATTAGTCAAATCAAAATATAGTCTTAGTAATGTAGTTAAATTAACACTAAGAGAGCATTATATTTCACATTTATTGTTGGTTAGAATTTTTGAAAAAAATAAAAATTGTCATTTTAAATTATTATGTGCTGCAAATTTTTTGACCAACAGAACAAAAAATAATAGGGAATATGAATGGCAAAAGAAAGAATACATTGAGAAATTAAAAATATCTATGACTGGAAAGCCAAGTAGAGCAAAAGGAAAAAAATGGTCAGAAGAATCAAAGAAAAATAAATCAGGCACAAATCATTATATGTATAATAAAAATTATGATGAACTTTATGGATTAGAAAAATCTCAAGAGTTGAAAGAAAATAGAAGAAATTCACAATTAGGTAGAATAAAATCAACTGAAGAAAAAAATAAATTATCTAACAGAATATTCACAGAAGAATGGAAAAATAATATATCAAAAAATAAAAAAGGTAAAAAACTATCAGAAACAAATAAAGATAATATTAAGAAGTTTATGTTAAATCCAGATTTGAACCCGAATGTGGATCAGACATTATATAAATTTTACCATATAGATGGCAGGGAAATTATATCAAGAAAAATTGAAATGAAAAAAAATTATAATTGTACAGACATACACAAAATAATAAGCGGTATTAGAAAAATTTCTAAAGGATGGAGGTATAAAGGAGAAATAATAAAAAAAAGTGATGAATAATCATCACTTTTTAATTTTTAAATTTTATATAGAGGACAATCACGATTACAACGAATAAGGTTATTTCTAAAATTAATAGTCTTTTCGTTATTCCAAATATCATCAATAAAATTACCACATTTTAAAACATTTAGTCCTTCTTTCCAATTTTCTGTATTTGGAGTAAATGAGCAAGGAAAATAATTTCCTTTGACATCAATATAGCTACTATAACAACTTGACTCACATGGCTCTACACATTGCTTCATTTTGTTTCTGTATTCATCTGATAATGAGTTATCTGATTCCAAATATTTTAGAAATTTGTGACTACTGCAACTATCAAATCCTATACTTATTTTTTCATCTAATGCAAATTTGCAAAGTTCATTAAACTTATCCTGTGGTAAAGGGTGAAATCTATTTTCTGCTCTACCTTTAGTTTTTAAACTTAGTAAAACTAATGCGTTAAGATTTTTTAATCTTTCATCATTTTTACAATCTTTAATTACTTGCATTGTATAGTCAAAATTTTCCAAGCAAATCATATCGTGAATGTTTACTTGTGTCATTCCTCTATCAGTTAATTCTTTTATTGCGTTGTAACTATTGTCTTTATTATAAGATGTACCAACTGATACAGCAACTGCTCCCATTGTTTTTGATAATCTATCATACAATTCTGATGTCATTCGTGATCCATTTATTGTTACATTAGGAACAACATCTTGAGAGCGAGTATAATCAAAAATATCCCACATATCTGGATTTGAATCAATGTCTGTTATTCCAAATGCTACCTGAGTTACAGTTAAAGGAAGCTTAGAAAAAATGTTTTTATATGTGTCTAATGACATATATTCACCATCTTTATTGTTGCTCTTGTAGCAAAATGAACAGTTTTGTTTACACGCTGTGTCAATTTCAATATCAGCAATTTCAGGTAATCCTATTTCTAAATCACCATCATCATCTTCTGTTTTACCCCATCTGGCAAAAAACCCTGTTTTTTTGTTAAATAAGAAATTGTAGTTTTCTGATTTTAAAATTTTAACATCTTTATTATCTACAATTAGTGCTTCTTCACCGTTTGAAAGTTTTAATTTAGTTTGTTTCATATTTTGTTTAATTTGTTTAATTTGTCTCTTCTTTCAGATTTTAATGATGATTCAAATAATTCAATATAATATAATGTATAGGGTTGTTCTGATATTCCTATACGCAAAATGTCTTTGTTAATAGATGAATATTGTAGTCCATCTACAGTGTAATTTTTATCAAAACTCAAATCTGATGGTATTCCAATTTGCTCAAATATGTTTGTTGGTTTTTTGAGTATAACTTTATCACCAATTTTCAAGTTTGTTATCATGTTTGATTATTTAAAACATTTTAATTTAACACTCAGATATTTCTATTTCATTTGTTTCATTTACATCACAAAAATTCTCATTTAGAATATTCAATGCTTTGTTAAAATTGTTTTCTGTTGTATCTACAACATCTTTATATTCTGATGAACTATCAGCATATAAAATAGTCCAACCATTTTTTCCTGCTTGAATCGTTACAATTAACTGTCCTGCTCCAACTCTGAAACTTTTTTCTTTTTCTACCTCACTTGAAGGCATCATCCCACAAAATCTATTCATATTATTTTACTGTTATTTTTACTAATTTATTCTTCTATTTGTTTATCAATCTTTCTTTTTGATGCATTATATAATCCTAATCTTTTAATTTTAATTGTTTTGTTTGTTAACCACCATTTAACAAAATAAGATTTTTTAATTTTCTTTTTTTGTTTTCTGATGACATAAATTTATTTTTTTTAAATAGAATAAACAAAGTCTGCTGACATTCTGTGTTCAACTTGTTCTCCTGAGTCATTTTGAAAAGTTAAATATAAACTGTGAATATATTCAGTTTTTAGTAATTTGTATGTTTCATCACATACAAATAAGTCATCAACTAGACATGCCTCTTCTATTAGATGATCAATAACTTCTTTTGACTCTAACTTTTCTTTTATTTCATTATAAGCATCAGAATAAGTGTCTGTATTTTCTACTTTGAAAACAAGTCCATTAGATACCCAGTAATCTTCTCTATCCACATTTGAGAATAAAATTGCATTTTTCTTTTTCATATTTTTTATTTTTTATTTTTTAAAATCATTCAAAGTTATATAGAACACATCAATTAAAAAGTAATAATCTTTATTATATAAATGTTGTTTTGTATAATCGCTATAATTACTTTTCATTGTGCCATACATCATCACACAAGGATATATTGAAGGCGATTTAAATGTTGATGTTTGGTACTCATATTGTTCTTTTTTTGAACTGTAAATTGCTTTGTTAATATTTTTATTTGGTATAATATTATAGATATCATCTAATAATTTATATAAGTATTTTTCAGTTTCTAATAATTGTTTTTTCATTTTTAAAATAATTTATCTGGAAATATATCTTTATCTAATTTATTGAGTCTTTCATTTAACTCATTATATTTATCTATTTTATTTTTGTGAATAATCTTACATACTTTTTCAATTTCTTCTGTTAGATTATTAATAAATCCACATTTGATGACTGTTATCGAATCATCATTCTCAATTATTGCTACTATTGAATTTTTTTTATATTTCAATTCAATATCGACATCATATTTATCTATAAATTTCAAAATTATACTTTCCATTATTATTTTTTATTGTATAAATATTTGTTTAATCATATTCAATCTTTCTTCATCTGTCATTGGCTTATTCATTTCATATGAATATTTTTCAGATATCAATCTCAATCTTTCACTTTCAGAATAATCAAATAAATTATCTATATTTGAACAATCAGCTATGATATTATCTTTGTCATCATAAATTATATAATTATCTTTATTCTGTTCTAATTCATCATATATACTATCAGATATAAAATCATTTATTATATTAGCTGTAGATACACCATAAATAGAATTTAATAAAATAATATTAATCTTATTATAAGTTTCTAAAAAATCAAATAAATCTAATCCATTTTCATGAATACACTTCTCTTTTTTTCCTTCTTCTATAGAAAGTTCAACAAATTTTGTAAATGTGTATTTTTTCATACTATTTTTTATTTTTGTCAATATCAGGAAATATGTATTCCAAGTAATATCTTGTTAATGAATATACATCAGCCCATTCAGATTTGCTACCAGAAAAATTTGTATTGATGAATGACAAACCAGTATTATAAAAATATTCTTTATTTATCTCTTTTTTAACATCTGTTATTATATAGGCATCACCCAATTTATCACCAACTTTAAAATCAGCTATTTTATTAGCCATATCGTTTTCAGCAAACAATTCACAATGTTTACTGAAAACTTCATCACAGGCAAATAATAACAAATCTAAACTGTATATGGTTTCACCTATTTGAGCCATTTTAACCTCAGTGAATTTAGGACGAACAAATGAAAGAGTATTCCAAATAGCATGAACGTTATCTTTTTCAATAATTTCAATTAGTGAAGGAAGAATTTGTTTCATTGTTAAAAATTTGTCATCAACATGTGCATCAGAGGTTTCATCATCCATTTTGTCACGGTCATCACTTATTGTGAAAACAGACATTCTATCTCGATATGAAATTTCTTTATCTTTGTTAATAGATATAAATGTGAAATGACTACTATATTGTCTTACTAATAGTTGAACATTATCCTTAACTAAGAAAAACCAATCATAGTTTTTTCCCTCACTAAATTTTAAATCGTCAAAGGTAAATTTATCATCAACAGTATTGATAGGTATATATTTTAACAAATATTCAAAACTATATTTTAATTTTTGTATCAGCTTATTTTCATAAACTATGTGTTGTTTAAAATTGCTTTCTTCAAACTTGAAAATATCTTTTTCCATATTGTTTTTATTTTTTAATTACACAAAGATACTAATTAATTTGATGATTATATTAATCAAGAGCTATTTTTTATTTATTTTTAACTATTTAACTAATATCGTGATTATTAGTTAGTTATAAATAAAAATAAACTATTTGTTTATTTAAGTCTATACAATAACATACTAAGTTAATTTATGGTAACTATTTATTACTATATAATAATATAACTAATAATTATAAATCAAATTAGATAATCTAATTTTATAATTAATTGATGATTTAATCTGCTGATTTCCTTACTGTGAATCATATCTTATAGGCAGATTTTACTTTTTTACTTTGAATTTATACAATAATTCTACTTTTTAAAATCATCAATCAAAAACAAATTAAAGACATGAGAAAAATTATAATAAGCATAATAATTATGCTATTGACTTTTAGTGCTTATACTAATGCACAAAATGAACAAAAAAAATTCATAAATAAATTTGATGAATTATCTATATCACTAAGTAATGAATTTAAAATACCAGTCAGCGTAATACTTGCTATTTCATTGTGGGAAAGTGGTTCTGGTACAAGTAGATTAAGTAGAACTAAACATAACTATTTTGGAGTAAAACAAGGAAAAAATTATAAACGTTATGATAATGATTCTGTATCATTTAGACATTTTTGTGAATTCATTTCAAAAAGAAAATATTATAAAAAATTAACATCTAACAATGTAACTGATTATCATATATGGGTACTCAATATCAAAAGAGGAGGATATTCAGAAACAAAAACATGGGACAAACATGTTATCTCTATGATTGAAATATATAATTTAACTATGATTGATGATAAATCTGAAGAATAATTTATAGATTATTTAATCTATTTAACTTTTCAGTTCTATCATTTTTTAATTTCTTTCTTTCTTCTTCTCTATCAAATATCATTTTAAATGTATAGTTATAAAATGCAGGATTTGCTACTAAGTCGTAGCTGAAAAGTTTACTTGATTTTATTTCCAATTTGCTTCAATTTCTTTTTTCTTAGATGCTTAACATATTCATTAGGAAAGTTATCATAGTCCAATACAGGCTTGTTTGAAGCTTCCTTTATGACATCTAATTGCCATTGTATTGACTCAACTGGATCATCACATTCACTTTCATAAGATATTATAGTAATTGGATTTTCAGTACAAGCTTCAGGTAAGTCCGTTTCATCGTTATAATATACTTCATAAATACTAAAATGAACATCAGAGTATAAATCTGTTGTTATTCTTTTTGCTAAAATTCTATAATTCCAATGTGTCATAATAATTATATATCTATAAGATAAAATAGTTTATAAAAAAAGTCAGAATAATTATTCTGACTTTTTTTATTGTTGTGTTATATCATAACATTTAACCAATTTGCTATTGGAATCATTACATAAATAGCCAATAAACATATAATCAATACTATTATTGAAGTTATTGGATATAATCTCCAATAAAATTTTATTCCAATAATAACAGATGATAAATGACAAAAAGCACACACAATGAGTGAAATTATTTGTAAAAAAATAAGAAAATTTATATTTACCATGATAATTTTTAATTTATTGAATTGAATTTAATTTGTTTAATTTATTTTTTCTTGATAAATTTTTGATAGCATTATCAATTAGGTTATCTGTAATTTCTTTTTTATAATATCTGAAATTATAAGAAGACTTCATTATTTCTAATTGATGTTCATTTGCATTCATTAATTTATTTAAAATACCCTCTTCTAATTCTTTATAGAATAGCATTTGACCTACCACTTGAATATCCTTATATTTTAATGTGAGTTCTGAAATTAATTCTAAGTTATCACAACTTTTTTTTAATTGTTCAATTAATTCCTCCATTTAATTATTTAGATTAAACTTATTTTATATCCTAATTTTTTTAGACATCTATAAAAATTGTCAATATCTAAAACTCCACTATTTTTTAGTAAAATATTAATATTATCTGTTTCCTTTTTTTCTTCAATTTCAAAATCTAATTGTCCTTTTACAAATCTCTCGACATCTGAATCATTAGGATAAGAATCTACAATTTCTTGTAAATCTTCAGTAGATAAATCATACCTATTCATCATCTCACCTATTTCTGATAAATAATCTGACATTGTGTAACTACAATAATCATCATCATTTACGAATTTTTTCATTTCAATGTAGAATTTCTCTAATTTTGTTTTCATGTTACATTATTTTTTTAGTTAATTTATTGAATATTGGAGCACAGTGTTTTAATTTGCACCACTGGACAGATTTTAATGTTTTTGTGTCATATAAGCTTCCTGTCATTTCTCCATTATATGAAATATCATGATAATAAACTTTACCCCAATGATACACAAGAACCATATTTCTTTTGTTCTCTGAATTGTGATATGGTACTTCTTTACCAAGAATATAATTATCTGATAATTTATAATCCTTATATTCAAAGTTATCTAAGCTTTGATATTCTGTACCATCAAACACCCAAGAATCTTTAATACTATTGAAGTAAATATTCATTAATCTACTGAACTCTTGAGATTTAATTATAGTAGAGTTAAGAAGAAGAAATTCATTGAATGATATTCTTTTATCTACTAACTTTATATCATTCCTTATAGAAAATGTGTCTGTATTTTCATTGTATTGCACTAATTTACCACAATCAGTTTTATAATACACTTTCTTATTCATGATTTATTTTTTAAGAGTAAGTAAATAATATTCATCTTTATTTATCATAGATTTATATGATAATTCAGATTTACATTGATAATTACCAGACGGTAACATCATCAATATATCTTGTTCTTCAATAGGTAAATCAAGTTGTCCATAATCGCCATCTAAGAAACATGGAATATCAAATTCTGCTAATTCCTCAGCATCATCGTGTATATAAGCTCCTTTTCCTATTGGAAGATTAATAAGTTTACCTAAATTAATATTCTCAGTGGATATTAATAATTCACTTTGTTCAGAAGAAAACATTCCATGCGGATTTGTTGTAGTAAATCTTAATTGCTTCATAATTATTTTTAAAATATAAAAAATCTTATAACATTACATAAAGATATCAAAAGACATATTAGTATAAATTTCATTTCTTTTTTCATATGATTTTTTATTAGTATACATTTTTCACATATTATTTAATATCTACAAATTGATGTAAGTTTAAACCAACACTGATTCCTTGTTCTCTTATTCCACACGTATATTTAATGTCAATTTTTTTGAATGATGAACAGATTATAATGCCTGTATTATAATATGAACTAGAACTACCCAATTTAATATGTCCATATTCCATATCACTATATAATTGTGATTTAGAAACAAGCCCCACAAATGGTATGACATATAACCATTTGTTTGTTGTAATACAATATCCAACTTTGAAACTTTCAAGTAATTCTTTATCTGTTAAATATCCTTCACCATATACATTTTCTGGACTCGAACCATAATTACTACCATATGAAAAATAACAATTAAGAAAAGTAATACCAAATGATAATACGATAGGAGAAGAATAATTTGTGTTTAAATATGACACTCCTAAATCAAACGTGTTAATACCAAATGGATATTTACCAGTGTATGGTTTTTTAAAACTCCAATCTGATTTAGATTGTGAAAACACACTCACAGAAACAATCAACATTAACAATGATATTTTTTTCATATAATTTTTTATTAGTATACATTTACTTCAGAAAATTTGCAAATATTTAGTATTTCTATATCTTTTGATACATCATTACCTATACTTCTATTATATGGTATATCAACAGTGAAAAAATAATCTTTCCTGATGTTCCACATTTTTGATTCTCTGTTACCCCAGAATATCACAAAATATGAGCTATCTGATTTCAATTTAATTGTCATGTCAGTATAATAGCTATCTTTGAAGTACATTTTAAATGTTGTGTCATTAAAACTAGCATACTCACTTAATGACAGATAATCTTTATTCTCGATGATACAATCTTTAAAATTGTCTTTTCTGAAATCTGATTTTTCTGATATTTTAATAGCAAATTGATATATTAATGCTGAATATAAACTGAATATCAGTATAAACCATAATGCAACTAATGTTTTTTTCATACTTTTTATTATTCTTCTATAAAATTACCAATTAAATTATCACTAAATAGACTATCTGATTTGATAAAAATAGTATAACCATTTTCATATTTTTCTATGAAATTTTCATAATTATCATCAATTGTTCCTTTGAGTTCTTTAAGTTCAAGACAATCAAAAACTTTAAATGCATTATAATCATACTCTTTTGATTTTTTACTCAGCCAGTCCTTTCTTTCTTCTTTTGTTTTAAAAGACTCAACGCCATGCCTATGTTCATATGCAATAAAATCATGCTCTACTATTACCACATTTCCGTCGTCAATTATAATGTATGATTTCTCAGATAATTTAGATTTTGTTATACTTTTATCATATTCATATAACAATGAATCAACATCACCCTTATTTTCAACAAAACTGGATAACCAATAGTCATTGAATTTATTTTTATCATTAGATTTTTTAAATTCTTCAATGAGTTCTTGCCTAATGGACAAATATCTTGAAATTAAATCATTATCTTTATTTACTATTGGTTTCATAATAATGAGTTTTTGATTTAAGAATGTTCAAAATATGAGTATCAATATCTGTGTGTTTGGTTTTACTGACAATGTTAGCACAAAAAAAGAAATCTTCTTTAAAATACCATAACCATGATTTTCTATTACCCCAGTAACACACACAATAAAATCTATCATCATTCCCACATTCAGATAGTTTAATAGTTAACATGGTATAATAACTATTTTTTATAGGCATAAAAAAATGATGATTAATACTATCATATTCAAACTTATCAAAGTTTTTTAGTATGAAATCTTTACATTTTGATTTTCTCATGATTCAATTTTTAAATCACCAAAAATATCTTTATTGTCATTCACCATCTCTTGTAGCTGTTTTGATCTTGGTGCCATTTTAAATACATTTAAATAAAGTTGAGCAACATCATTTAAATCTATTATGATCAAGTGAGTATATAACAAGTCGATTGTCATTTCTTCTATGTTCCAACCTTCTTTTTCCCTAATACCATCAGATAATTCTTCAATTAATGCAAAATCTCCACAGATTAACTTAATTAATCTTGAAACTTCAGAATTATACTTTTTTTCTTTGTGACATATTGTAATTACTTTATCAGATTTTTTTCTAATTTTTTTCAATATTTCCTCAAAATTACCAAGTGGCTTTATATCTTCTATTTTCATATCTTAGATTCTTCTTTTGTCTTTTTTAATTCTATTTCTTTGAATTTCTTCTTTGTTTCTTCAATGTTTTTATTCATTTTTCTGATAATTGAACGAATTTCATCTTCTCTTTGTTCAGCTAAACTATCTTCACTCCATTGTTCGTACCTAAAATGATATTTTGGATGATAAATTTTAGCAATACTATTCAATGCTTCACTTTTATACTGTCGTATGATTTCATTTTTTGTCATTGCCTTATAATTTAGATTGTTTTATATTTTCTCTTTGTTTACTCAATGTCTTTATGCATCTGTTCAATGATAGAACTTATTTTATGCTCCCTTTGTTCAGAACAACTTACATCATCACCAAAGTCATAGTAATCTCCTATATCATCCCTGTCATAGTAGTCAAACTTATATTTTGGATTATAAATTTTCGCAATATTATTCAATGCCTCATTTCTAATTTGTTGTAATATTTGATCTCTTGTCATTGAATTATATTTTAGAATGTTTATTCATTAAGTCCAGATAGTTCAATAACAATATCTTCTTTTAATTTACCAGTACAAATTGCAAGAACCTCACTAATTTCAAAAATTGAAATTTGGTTTTCAACGTCTGCTTGATTTTTGTTTGATCTAACAAATGCTCTTGCATTATTAATCATCATTTGATAATAAGGATTTTCCATTTTATTTAGTTTTTATTGATAATTCATTAACTATAGTATTCATGTCCTCAACTATTGGAACAATCTTGGCTCTTACTTCTTCTGATAGAATATAGTCCTTTACAAATAACAATTGGCACGAAATAGAGTCAAACTCATTCTTCAATTTGTTTAGTTCCTCAGATATTTTTCTGTACTTTTCTTTTTGATCTGGATTAAGCTGTTTCATTTTATTTAGTTTTATAATTATGATACAAAGATACAACTATTTTTTATGATTCAAGTAAAATATTATTATTTTTTGTGATTTTTTGTGATTCTTCTATTTGTTTTAATTTTACTTTCCTTTCTTCTTTCTCAGAATAAAAAAATCTATTAAAATTAGGAAGTTCTTCATAATCTTTTTCTAATGAGAAACAATAATAAGTATATCGATTATTTTCATTAATATTACGCATCTCAACAAAATATCTAAATAACTCATTCATAACATAATAATTACCTCTAACGAAATCATATATTGATTCTTTACAACAATATTTCCTTTTTGTGTTTTTAATTCTACTATCCAACATTATTGAGGCTTTCTAATTTTAACATTCTTTCTTCTTTTTCACTGTAAAAATAATCATAAAAATAAAAATAGTAAGTTGTATATTTAAATATACAGAAAATTTCATCAAACTCTATTCCATCCACTATCAAACGTAATATAACATCACTGTTGCTACACCAAGTTGTGTAATAACTATGCCCTTTTTCAAATCTATATATTGACTTCTTACAAAGATACTTTGTACCTATTTTCAACATTGTTTATATTTTTTACAAAGATAATAAAAATATTTTATATGACAATTTTTTTATATAAGAGAAATAAAAAAATTAAATATGAAATATGCAAAAATATTTGAATTGTATCATGAGTATGATATAAATTATGTGGGTACTCGTGGTGGCTCTCCTAATAATAAAAAATAAAAAAAAGTCAGAATAATTATTCTGACTTTTTTATGTTAATTATGTTAAATATTATTTTATTTCCTCAAAATCCACGTCTGTTACATTTTCAGAATCATCTTTTTTGTCAGATGAATTGCTTTCATTCGTTGACTGATTTTTTGATTCTTCATAAAGTTTACCACTAATGTTTTGCCAAACATCATTAAGTTCTTTGGTGTATTTATCAATATTATCAACATTTTGAGTTTTGTGAGCTTCTTTAAGATTATCAAGTTTAGAATTCAATTCAGTTTTGTTTTCTTCATTCAATTTATCACCAAATTCTTCAATTTGTTTTTCAGTTTGAAAAATCATTGAGTCAGCTTGATTCAACTTATCAACTTTTTCTTTTTCTTTCTTATCAGCATCAGAATTTTGTTCAGCTTCCATTTTCATTCTTTCAATCTCTTCTTTTGTTAGAGATGAATTACCTTCAATCCTAATGTCATTCTTTTTTCCTGTTGCTTTATCAACTGCAGTAACTGTCAAAATATTATTTGCATCAATTGAAAACGAAATTTCTATTTGCGGTACTCCTCGTCTGGCTGGCATAATTCCATCTAAATTAAAAGTTCCCAACATTTTATTATCCTTAAACATACTTCTATTTCCAGTTGAAACATTAATCTGAACACCAGGCTGATTGTCAGTGGCTGTACTGAATATTTGTGTCTTAGTTGTAGGAATTGTTGTATTAGCCTCTACCATGACACTGGCTACACCGCCCATACTCTCCAGTGAGAAGTTTAAAGCTGTAACATCGAGTAATAAGATGTCAGTTGTATCACCAGCAAGAACAGATGCTTGTATAGCTGCACCTGATGCAATTGCAGTATCAGGATTAAGTGACTTATTCGCTTTCTTACCAAAATATTTTTCAATACTTTCTGACAAATATGGAATTCTAGTGCTACCTCCAACAAGTACAATTTCGTCAATATCTGAAACTTTCTTACCACTTTTATTCATTGATGATTGAATCAATGATATTGTTTTATCAACATAGAATTGAATCAATTGTTCAAATTTAGATCTTGTTAATTTTTGAACCAAATGTTTAGGTTGTCCATCTACAGCAGTGATGTATGGTAAATTTATTTCTGTTTGTGTAGTATTAGACAATTCTATTTTTGCTTTTTCTGATGCTTCTGTAACACGTTGTAGAGCCATTGGATCTTTACGAATATCAACGCCTGTTTCTTTTAAAAATTCATCAGATATAAAATTCACAAGTGCGTCATCAATTAAATTACCACCTAAATCTAAATCACCATCAGTTCCAATAACTTCAAATAATCCGTCCTCTATATCTAAAACTGAAAAATCACTTGTACACCCACCACTATCAACTATCATATAAAGTTTACCAGTTTTATCTTTAATATTTAATGATGCTGCTGTTGGTTCAGATATAATTCTATCAACAGTAAATCCTGCTATTTCACCTGCAACTTTTGTACTGCTTCTTTCATCTGAATTGAAATATGCTGGAGTTGTTATGACCGCATTGGTTACATTTGTTCCAAGGTAATCTTCTGCTGTTTTTTTCATTTTTTGAAGGATCATTGCAGAAATTTCTTCTGGTGAATATATTCTTTCACCAATTTTTACACCAGCCTTACCATTATTATCAACTATATCATAAGGACGTTTAAGATGTTTAACTTCCTCATAAGTTCTACCAATAAGTCTTTTGATATTAAAAATTGTGTTTTTTGGATTTAATGCTGCTTGTCTTTTTGCAGATTCACCAACTTTAATTTCTCCTGTTTTTTCATCAAATGATACAATTGAAGGAGTTGATAGCGATCCTTCTGAATTAGGTATGACAATTGTTTGTCCACCTTCTACTATAGATACGGCTGAATTGTATGAACCTAAATCTATTCCAATAATTTTTCCCATAATTTTTTAATTTATTTTTTATTTTTTATTAATTTTTATTAATTGTAATTTTCTATATTCTTTTAGTGATATGAATCTGTTAGCATCAAATCTACCTTTTATATTAGTTAATCCTACACTATTAACATTATAACTATAACAATACTCATCTATGACATACGTAGAATATTTTTTTAAATTCTTATATGGTTCAAAAGTAGTAGCATCATCACCATCATCAATACAAACAACTATATCTCCTATTTTAAACATATAATATTTAATTACTTATTATTAATCAATAGTCATGCCAAAACAATGATAGTGTCATTGAGTCATAATATATGACAAATTGACACTATCTTTATTTTTTTAACTGTCAAACACGATCATCATTTTATTTATCCAAGGATGTGCTTCAAAAAAAGCTAATATCCAATAATATGCTTCTGGATCATAATCATCTTTATTTTCTTCAATTAATTCTGATTTTCTCCAATGAGATTTACCTTCGACTGATGATATATGATGTTCTCTTATATAATCACAACATTTGTTCCATTCCATATTAGAATTTATTGTTATAAATTCTATAATATCACATTCATCCACATAATGTATCTGTTGAGTTTCGTCTAATACTTGTTTCATATTTTATATTTAATAATACCAACAATTTAAACAAGCTTCAACATTATCATCAATTTGAACTAATGATTCTAAATCTTGACTTCCATGTGGAAAATCCTCATTGCTTGAAATCTTTTCTCTCAAATCATCAATATGTTTTAATAGATTTTCTCTAAGAGTTACTTCATATTTTTTTCTATCTTCTTCTGTCATTTTTATATTTTGTGCAAAGATAATAAAAATATTTGTATCTTACAAATTTTCGCAAAAAAAGGATGAAAATAATTTTTTCATCCTTTTTTAATTAAAACTTTTTCATTTTTTGGTAAGAAATTTCATTTCTTTCGTTACTACGTTGCTTATCTTTCTTTTTTTGTTCTTTCTTGTCCTTCCAAGATGTACCTTCAGATTTATCTTTGATATTTAAGATTGGTTTGATTTTATCAAGAATCAAAGCAGTAGGTCCAATTGCTTTTTCAATCATTTCAGAGTTTTTGTAAGCAAATGGTGATTCATCAATTGTACTTTTACATACAGAAGTTGAATATATACCTTTCATTACTCTCTGAAAGTCTTTTAAATCAACTGACTCTTTTGCTTTTGATCTTGACATCAAACGACCAGAACCATGTGGAGCTGAGTTATTCCAATCTTCATTTGATTTACCTTCACATATAAGTATTCCATCTCTCATATTGAATGGTATAATCATTTTTTCTCCAACATATGAAGATATAGCACCTTTTCTTATGATAAAGTCTTTGAAATCCACATAGTTATGTATTGAATGAATTTCTTCATCAAATTTTTTGATATTCAATGCTTTTTTTATCAAAGACAACATAGTTTTTCTGCTCCATAGAGCATATTGTTGAGCAAAAATCATATCAAATAGATAACCAATAAGATATTCTCCGTCTAAATATTCTTTGCCAATATTAAGACTGTATCTTGTTCTCAATTCTTTTATTTTTTTATCAATATCAGATTTTGGATAAGTATTCATAGTAATGTCATCCAATTCCATGTTATATTCTTTGGTTGCAACAAATACTTTACCATTTGCTACTTTAGTCCAGTGTTCAGCTATTTTCAAACCAAAGTTTCTTGAGCCAGAGTGAACTGTTACCCAATAATCATTAGTCTTATCTGACTTACCAAGTTCAATAAAGTGATTCAATTTTGTTACTATTATTTTAATTTCAATCTAAATAACCTCATTTTTATAGATTGCTTTGTTCTTTTAAGATTTTCTATTGATTCAGATATATCATTATTTATAATATAATTATCTTCATAGTCTGTCCATATTTTACGTTCAAAATCTATTTTTTTGATATTAATTGGTCTTTCCCAATTTAATATTTTTTGAGCAGAATCATATTTTCTATTTATACTCATACAATCTTTATAATATAATATTTCAATTATTTTTTGAGAATTTTCATTCATCACCATTATATTATATAAGTTATCTCTTTTATTTTTATTTGTTATTTTTTTATATCCAATAATGTTAGATAAAAAAACAACAAATTGTTCAGCAAGTTTACTAGAACATGTAACTAAAGATATGAAAGGTAATCCTTTTTTTGTAAATCCTAATGATCCATCGCCATCTATAACTCCTCTCCAGTAATCAATTTCTATTATATTATCTGGTTTCTGAATTGTGTGTGATTTTTTACCAACAGGTAAATACTTTTTAAATTCATTTCTTGTTTCTAATTCAAATATTTTTAATGCTGATGTATTTGAAATATATTTGTATTCTTTAATATTAATATTTCTTGTTCTTTCAGTTATTGAAACATTACAATTAAGAATAGATTTTATATATTTTAATATATTATCATCACTTTTATTTATTTCAAGTGTGATTCTTCCTCTATTTCTAGTTGATTCGTATAAATTACCATCAGTTTGTAATAAACCTATAATGTATGCATGTTTCTTATTTAAAATGTCTATTTTCATAATGTGTTTTTATTTGTATATATAATTTCACTTTATTGAAAATTTACATTTCATTGAAATTGTAATAACGAGATAGACATTTCTGCTATCTTCAATATCTTCTTATTAAATATTGTTCAGAATGTACCTTTTACCTTTGTGTATTACAGTGAGATAAAACAAGTCCCTCCATTCGTTACAGGGTGTTATCTAAAATGACAGAGCACTTCCCTCGGTATTAGCATCACAGCCGTCCACCGATTTGGACGATTTTAACTACTATTAGCTATTAACTAATACGGTGGCAATCAATTCACCACCGCCTAACGTTCCAATTGATTTATAAAATTTACCTTCGTCAATACCTATATCTTTCAATTTTGATGTTAGCCATTTTTCATTGTATGTAGGTGATTCATAAGAAGTTCCAAATTTTTCATTAAATTTTACAATGAAATTATCCGCAATTACTTGAACATCGCCAAACGGTATATTTTTAAATTTAATATCTTCGTGCATACCAAATCCCATAGGAACATTTTCACGTATAAGATTGTCAATTTTCTCTAAATCTAATGAAGTCTTACCTGAAAAACTTGCGCTAAGCATCCCGCAGCCCAAATCTACTCCGATCGTCGACGGCTTAATGTATTTACCTAATTCTTGTGTATATCCGATTACGCATCCCGATCCAACATGTGTATCTGGCATTATTCTGATTTTCAATCCTTTAGATGTCTCAGAATTAATACTATCATATATTTGAGTATATACTCCTTCTTCAACTTCATCGATAAATATTTTAGCGTCAGTATATTTACCTTTTAATTCAATCATAATTTACCTCCTTTTTTTAATTGATTTTAATTATTATTTTAATATATTTTGCAAATGTACTACATTTATTTTGATTGACAAAATATTTCATTCAATTTATTTATTTTATTTATTTTATTCATTCTTAAAACTCTTTTACTAATGAAAAATGATCCATAACTTATATAACATATAACTCCAGCATCTGTCATTATTGATATAGCTCCAAGCATTATTTCTAATACTTTATAATCTTTGCCTACTGAAATAAGGTGATCATTTGTGTTATCAATTTTGATGCAAGTAACAATTTCACCAATTTTATATTTATTTATTTTTTTCATTTATTTTATTAAGTTTCAATGTTCTATATTCTTTTACCCCAATGAATCTTTTCATATCAAAAACAGTATGTCCATGTATCTTTTCAACTTCATCTAATATATATGATGTGTTTTCATATGTACTACTGGTATTATCAATTTTGTCTCCACAATTTCCATCATCTCCCCAATATGTATGAATTTCTTTAATTGTATAATATTTATACTTTTCTAATGGATTTATTTTATGATATTCTAAAATACAAGAAGAATAATCATAAAATATTTCCTTTGAGTAAGGTTTATCATCAATACAAACCATAATATCACCTACTTTGTACATATCTTATTAAGTTTTTCTAATTTCATTTTTCTATAATAAGAAGTTTTAATAAAATATGATGATTTAAACCATAATACAATATTTCTTGTTTCAATACGAATGTAGATTGAATAAAAAAGATGATTTGTTGATTTTATTTTATATCTTTCTCATTTTTTTTAGATATTCACGAGAAAGGTAATCTCCATCATCATTAATAAAAGTAACAGAATCACCTACTTTGAACATATTTTATTGAGTTTTTCTAATTTCATTTTTCTAATTGATTGATCATCTGTGAAAAATTCTATCGGTATAAATTGGGAAAATCTTTTTGTGTCAGTTTTTATACAAATTTTATTAAAAAAATGATAATCTAAATCATTGATTTTATATTTTTTGCCTATTGTTAAATGTTGTTCCCAGTAATCATCATTGTCATATTTTACGCAAGTAACAACTTGTCCAATTTTAAAATCTTGATAAGTCAATTCTTTATTTTGCATAATTTATTGAGTTTTATTTTTCTTAAAATTGAAATCAATTCTCTTTCAGTTATAAAATGATTACTTATTGATTGTCTGCATATATTTCCATTGATATTAGATTTAATAATTATTCCATATTTTGAATTATTATTGTTATAACTTATTGAAAGTATATCTACATCATGTGAAATATTTAAATTAAATTTTTTGTTATAATATTGTCTTAATTCTCTTAATAAGAGTAAATATGATTTAATGTCTAAGTTTGAAACTATATTGTCTGACATAATTTTACAAGTTTTTGTTTTCTCAAAAAAATATTATGTTCTTTATCATCAACAAATTGATATAGCACATCACCTATAACTTCATGATTAGAATACATAAGTGTATATATTTTGTGTTCAAACCTAATAGAAAAAGATGTTTCGCATGAATAGAAAATTTCAAACCTTCTATTGTATCTTTCATTAAGTAATGTTATTGCAGCAGACCTAATTATTTCTTTTCTTTCATCTTTTGTAATAAAATTATCCATTTGATAACAATTACGAGGCATACCCCATAATCCATTATCTTGTTTTTTTGATTTTATTGGTATTATATCCATGATAATTTAATTATAATTTGCCTAAACTATTCAGTTCATTATTCAGTTTAGATCCAAGCAGTTCCAAATTTTTCAGTTGATTTTTTACTTGATTTATACTATCATTAAAATCTTCTTTGATATTATTATTAAATTCTTCTATATCATCTTTATTTATTAACTCATCTAATTTTTTATACAATTCTTCACGTTCCATATTGTTTGCATTATAATCAAATTCATCATTTTCAGTATCTTTTTCATATTGAGATTCATTTTCAGATATCTTTTTGTTTACAGATAGTATATCATCTTTTGTTTTATTAGATAATTCTTTAAATTTGAAAGTATATTCTTCAGTTATAAGAGGACACCATTTTGGTTTATATTCATTCTCATCTAACTCGATATAATGTTCATTTAATTTTAAATAATTTGATAATACGCATATATTTGTGTCTGGATTTACTGTTGCATCATAGTCATATTCTGTGTGACAAAAAGGGCAATTCAAGCAACCATTTACTGTTTTTTTCATTTTAAGTTATTTATTTTTTCTATCTTTTTCTTTCTTTCTATTTTTGTTATTTTTCTTTTTAGTTCAGCAGCTAATTTTTCATCTATATCAAAAGATTCTGGATATAAACTTGCATAATCAAAATTAGATATACTATATAAATCTTCAAATTTCAGATTCTTCTTCACTACAATTTATTTTATTTAATTTTATTTTTCTATTGAATTTTATCAATAGTTCAGTATCCTTATATCTTAATATAGACAATTCAAATCCGTTATTATTATAATGATTTTCTAATTTAGATATAAATAATTCAAAATTTTCAGATAGAACTCCATTTTTTTCAAATATTTTTGGCTTGTTATTTTTATTTTCATATATTCCTCTAATTAGAACCTTATTTATACGTGTTGAAAAATTTATATAATCTTGGTCATTGCATAATTTCCAATTTTGATTTAATATTAATTTTTTAATTTTTTTATATTGTTCATCTATGATACCCCAATAGTGATATTCATTTTCACTGTCAGCTCCTTTGTTATAGCTACTTATAAATATTACATATGGAGTATCTTTATATAAAGTTTTGAATAATTCATATTTAGATTTGCAATCTAAATCAAACACTGGATAAATAACATTTTTAAATTTTGACTCAATTAAAACTTCACAATATCTATCAATATTAATCATAGTTCTGAAGTATTTCATTATACTACCAATAGATTTATATTTTAGTTTTGATGTTGTATCATAACTTCCATAATGTGTTGTTTGATGTAGATATATTAATTCATTTTTATTTTTAAATAAAATCATATTATTTTTTAATTATTTATACTGATGATTTCTGTTATGTTTCCAAGTTTTATACATTCTTATTTGGTACATTAACAATTGTTTCTTTTTATATTTCCTTGTTAATCTTGAGCATTCTGGATAAAAGTGTAAACCCTCATCCCAATAAGGATCAGTATTATCGTTAGTTATAATATTGTAGGTTTTGTTGTCAGTTACTACTTCTGATTTCGGACATTTTATTCTTTTCATTTCTATTTGATTATTTTTTAATAATCTAATAGTTATCTAATTTTTTCTTCATTTTGTATATTATGTCATCTTTAAATTTTATATATATGTTTTTTAATTAAATGTTTTTTAAAAATATAAAACTTTTTTTATTTATATGATATAAGTGATATAATTTTAAATTGATTCTATACTCAAATAGATTTTTACAAAGATAACAAAAATATTCAATAAAACAATTTTTATATGGTAAATAATAAAGTTGAAAGACTTTTAGCAGGAGAAACAATTATTAGTAAAGAACCTGGTAACTCAATGCTTCCATTAATTAAATCAAAACAACCTGTAACATTAGAACCAGCAACTTGGGAATCAGTTGAAGTAGGTGATATAGTTTATGCTAAATATCACGGAAAATTATACACTCACATAGTAAAATCAAAAAATTCAGAACAAGGAGTTCAAATTGGAAACAATAAAGGACATATCAATGGATGGACAAAGAATGTCTATGGAAAAGTCATAAATATATCATAAAAAATAAATAACAAAATATATGAGAGCTACATGCAAGCTAGATTACGGACAGTTTGAAAACAACAAAACCTACAATTATTCATACACTAAAGACAACAAATACCACGTCGATGGACAATATGGAAAAACAGAATTCAATAAAAGACAATTTGGTGCACTATTCACATCAGAAAAAATAAAAAACCCAAACAAATCATTTAATTTTTAATATCTAAGAAATGAAATATCATGTCGGTGATAACGTTGTGTTCATAAATAATTCCAAAAATGCTTACGATTGGAACATAACTGAGTATAAAATCTATAAAATTTATGGATATTCAATTCATAAATCTCAAATTGTATATTCTGTCAAATTTGGAACAACTATTCAAAGTTGGTACAGTGAATGTGACTTCATGTCATTAAAAGAATATAGAAAATTGAAAATAGAAAAAATAAATAAACTAAAAAATGGGTATATTGGAGATAGATAGTGAATATATACAGAAAGAAGAATTGACTACATTAGGATTAGTTTGTCACTGAGTAAAGACAGTCAATAATAAATTTTATTATCACATTATGAATATTGGTGATAGTAAAAAAATAGACATTTATGTTACACAGCAAGAACTTAATAATATTGAAGAATATATGAAAAATTATTATAAAGAAATTAGATTAAAAAATTAAAAAAATTAAAATGAAAAAAATTAAAAAAATAATAATTTTTTTAAATAAGTCATTTAATCCATATTATGAATTAAATAAACAGGCAAAAACAATTGAAAATATATATGAAAAACTTATATCAAGTCAATTAGATAGTAGACTGAATGAACTTGAAAGACTTAGAAATATGAGTGAAGAAGATATAAAAAATGAGAAAGAAAAAATCTTAAATATAGAGGCAACTAAAATATTAACTCAGTTAGAATGTAATCCAGAATTATATAGAGTATTTAATAATATATTAAGAATAAATAAATTTAAAAAAATAGAAGATAGTAAAAATGAGTAATTTAATAGAACATGCAAAAAAAGAATTTATAGCATTAGGATATAAACCAGTTGATGAATGTGAAGAAGGACCAAATAGATGGGTACAAGAAAATGTATTGGAATTACTTGAGATGTTTTCTAAACAAGGACATTCAGGATTTTCAGCAAAAATTGTTATTGACTATTTTAAAAAATTAGCAAATTTTAAACCAATTGCGCCAATTATGTGTACTGATGATGAATGGATCGATGTTTCTATATATAATAATGATGTGACTTATCAAAATACTCGTTGTTCTGCTGTTTTTAAAAATTCAATAAATGACTCACCATATTATTTGGATGCAATAGTTTTTGTTGAAGATGGAAATTCATCTTATACTGGAGGTGCTTTTAATAAGAAGCATGAACGTATCACAAGTAGTCAAGAAATAAAAATTCCGTTTATTCCAAAATCTTTTTATGTCGATGTTGTAGATATTGATGGAGAACATCACATTAAAGATGAATCTCAATTAAAGGAAATTTGGGAATATTATGAGCATCAAGAAACAAAATCATTTATTAGATTACAAAAATTAAAAGCATTAAAATGAAAATAACAATAGATGAATCACAATTTGATGTCAAATGGGATTTTGGAGATTTACCAGATAATCCCAGTAAAAGTTTGACTATTGATATGTTAAATAGGTGGCAAGAATTTATAAATTATGACAAAATAAATGAAGCAAGAAAAGAAGCAAGAAAATTAAGAATTGATAAATTAAATGAAATAATTTCAAAATCAAATGACAATACAGAATTATAAGAAGAAATATTTAATATGTAAAGATGACTTTTATAAAAATATATATGCTGGCGATACAGTTGAATTGTATTGTCCAACGGAAATATCAACTACATGGAATTCAATAGTTTATTGGAATATGTTAGATGGTGCTTTTATTCATTCTCATCAGGTTGGTAAACTGTTGTATGGAGAAAATAGTATGACTAAATTATCTTCAATGATTAATCAACAAGAATTGAATATTTGTGATGTTGGAAGTGATATTCCAATCAAATATAAGGGATATTGTAAAAAAATTAAATCTTTTTATCAAGAATAACATATAAAATAATATAAAATAATAGAATAATATAAAATAATAGAATAAGAATGTTAAATATAAATGAAATTTATTTAGGAGATTGCCTTGATGTTATGAAAGACATTGATGACAAATCTGTTGATATGATATTAGCGGATTTACCTTATGGTACAACAAAATGTAAATGGGATTCTCAGATTGATTTAGATAAATTATGGGTTCAATATAATAGAATAATTAAAGATCATGGAGTAATTGTATTGTTTTCTCAAACTCCTTTTGATAAAGTTCTTGGAAGTAGTAATTTAAAAATGTTAAGATATGAATGGATATGGGAAAAATCTCAATCAACTGGACATCTAAACGCAAAAAAAATGCCAATGAAGTCTCATGAAAATTTGCTAGTATTTTATAAAAAGTTACCAACATTTAATCCTCAAAAAACATTTAATCATAAAAGAAAAATTTCTACAGCTTTTCACAAAAGAAATACAAATACAGGAGAAATATATGGTAAATGTGATGTATTTTCTGATTATGATTCAACAGAAAGATATCCTAGAAGTATTCAGTTGTTTCCTAGTGATAAACAAAAATTAAATCTACATAGCACACAGAAACCTTTGTCCTTATGTGAATATTTGATAAAAACTTACACGAACGAAAATGATTTAGTTCTTGATAATGTTTGTGGAAGTGGAACCACTGGGGTAGCTTGCTCAAAATTAAATAGAAATTTTATCATGATAGAAAAAGATTTGACTTTTTTTAATACCTCTACAGAAAGATTAAAAAAATTTCCTTTGGAATAAAAAAAGCTTCATTAAAAATGAAGCTTTTTTGTTTTTAATTTATAGTTGGATCAGTAGTACCAGGATCTCCAGTAGAATTAGTTTTAGTTGTTATGATGTCTGTTTTATTATCATTGGAATCAATTGCACTAATATTTGTTGTATTTGTTTGAGTTTTCTCTTTTTGAATTTGAAAAAGAATAAATCCAGCCAGTGTAAATTGTATACCAGCCCAAATTGCGAAATCTCCAGCAGAGATTTTACTAATATTCACAATTAAAAAATAAATCATACCCCATTGTCCTATAACAAATGCGAAAAATTCTTCAATTCTTTTTCTAGAAAAAAATGAACTTTTATCTGAGAATGTTTTTAACAATTCAGTAATGAATTTTTTTATATTTGTCCAGCCAAAAAAATAATTCTTTCTCATAATTTATTTACCTTGTCTTTTTAAAATAGCTTTTTGTAAGCCTTCTGGTAATTTTTTTTGAGATGCGGACAATCCTTTTTTGTCTTCTTCATCATCTTCATCATCATCATCATCATCATCTTTTTTAGATTTGCTCATTGGTTTTTTCTTTTCATCTTTATCTTTCTTATCATCATCTTTCATCTTTTTTACAACTTTGCCTTTCTTTTCACTCTTTTCATCATCGTCATCATCGTCTTCATCTTTGATGTTTTTGAATTCTTTAAGAATATCTTTTGCTACATCAGTACGTTTAGTTGGTCCTGATTTTTTAAACAAGTCTTTTTCAGAAAAATCATTAAGACAACAAAGATTGTTTAATTTACCATATGAGTTTTCTTCTTTGCTCTTTGATTTTTCTGTGATGTTTTTTCCGCCAGATTCTTCTTTGTTTTCAAAAATATCTTTTGCAACTTCAGTTCTTTTCGTAACTTTTGCGTTTTTGAATACTTCTTTTTCTGAAAAATTATCCATGCTAAGTAGATTATTTAATTTAGTATCTTTCATGTGTTTTTATTTTATTTTTATATTGTATATATATTATTTTTTATTTACTTTTTCTTCACCGCAAATGTCAATTTTTATTTTATCTAAATCTTTCGTTGCACCTTTTCCTTTAGTCCAATATTTGTTTATATTATCAAAAAATTCACTTTTCTTTTCATCTGATAATTTTGCAGGAGATTTAACATCATAGCAATCAAGTATAAATTTAAAATATTCTCTATACTCTATTTGTAAATCTGATAATTTTTCATTTAAAGATAAACTTTCATTATATTGTTTAAAATCTTTGATTTTATTCATGCGTATATTTTCTTTTTTTGTATATATTAAATAATAAAAATCATTTTTATTTTAATGTAAATTGTCTTTTGATTAAATTACCTTTTAACTTAACTATTTTCTTAGATCCATCTTCAAAATATATAGTAATCTCAAAATTATCAAATATTAAGCCAAAATCTTGATATTCAATATTATCATATGAATTTGATATAATAATTACATTTTTGTTGTGATAAAAACCTTTTCTTCCTACATAATATTCTTTAAACATTTATATATTAAATTTTTGATATTTTTTCATCTTGGATTAATTCTATTTGCAACCTGCATCATTGAATTGTATCTTGCCTTTTCAAACATTTCTAAAGATATATAATCAGAATTTGAGAAATCAATATTTTCATTTAATCTTTGACGTTCCTGAGTTTGTTTTATTTCATTTAATCTTTCGTCACGAAGTTTTTGCATAACTTCATTTAACTTATTTTCTCTTTCTTCTTGTTTAACTTCATTGATAATCTGTCCATTTACTCTTTTCTCAATGTTAAATTCATTAATGTTAAAATCTTGTGAGTATTCTTGTCTTCTTACTTCATTTATATTTTGAGTTTTAAAATTACTATAATTATCGTTATAATTAGTATAGTCAGTAGTTTCTTTTAACATTTGAGTGTTGTATGAGTTGTCGTTACCTCGTAATTGCTCATATGCATAATTTGTTGATTCTGATTTTTGTGTATTTACTTGTTTAAACAAGTCTAAATACGATTGATCGTAATATTCCATTCTATTGTATTGTTTTTGTTATATATTATTATGATGAGTATATATTAATATTACAAGTTAAATTTGGTTATATCTTCATAAAATGGATTTTCCTTTATAAAATCAGCAAATCTCTCATAAAAAAGTTCTCCATTATTCTTTTTTAACATATTATAAAATTTAGGATATGCACCCAATCTCAATAATTTTGTTGATATGTCAATACCTCCTAATCCAGATTCATAATATAATCTATTGTATATTAAAATAACAAAATCATCATACATATATTTTTTAAGTGGAGTCATAAAATCATCTATTATATTAAAATTTTTCTCAATCATTGGTAACATATTTGAAAATGTTTTCATATCTTGAATTATCACACCATTATCAAATAGAGTTTTAAATATATTTATTACTATATTTTTACTTTTATCACTATAATGTCTTAGTTGATAAGTCAAAGGATATAAATAACTTACTTGGTCCTTACCATTTAAATTTACATTGTTTTTTATTAATAATTCTAATATTTTTTTATTTAATATGGATCCTGTGAGAACTGATTGAGAATTGATATCTATTTTATTTATATCTACTCCATCGTTAATTATTTTTTGATATAACTCAACATTGAACAACTTCTTTATTGCTAATGTAATTAGTGTTGTTCTATTAATTTTGGTTACTTGATTAATATTAGCTCCTAAATCATACAATTTTTTGAATACTTTAAGACTCTTGCAAAAAAATAACACATTCTCGCCTGTAGATTTTACTACTTGATTTAAGTCAACTTTAAATTTTAAAATATAATCAATCAAATCTTCATTATTAGATGAAACTACACTCATTAATACGTTTTTACCACTTTTATCACTATAATTAACTAATCTATTAATTAATGCTGAGTTTTTGTTGTCTTCTGTTTCTAATGATTTTAATATTTCAATTATATCTTCATTAGACATTGATATGTTTTCATTTAATAGAAACATGTTATATTTTTTTATCATATTATATATTGAATTTATTTGAGTTTTTATAAAATTCTAAGTTTTCTGGATGTTCTAAAAAAGAAACATTGTTATATCCTATAATTATTCCATAATCGTCTATTAATAATCCACAATTTTTTGCATATTTCTCAGCCTCAATATCATCTTTAATTAAAATTGAGTCATCATCTTTTTGTATTTGCCAATAATCTCCATATTTATTTGTATATGGTACATTATATTCATTTGGAATATTCAATCCTGATGCATGTGAAATAAGCCAACCTTCTTTTTTCATTATATCATCATAAAGATTACAAAACCATTCAATGAAGGGCTGAAATAAATCTATTGGATATATTTTCTTATTATCTTTAATATTTTCATATTTTTTGATATATTTCATTTATAACATATATTTATTTATATATATTAAAAAATTAAAGTTATTTTTATGAGCAAAAGTGAAACACCAACAGAGAAAGATTATAGAGAATCATTTCAATCAAATATAGACAAATTAAAAACTGAAATTGAAGATGCACAAGAAGAATTGGATTTTGATCCATCAGAATTTTTTCCAGTTAATAATAACATAGATTTAAATTTCAAAATTGAAATGCATGATTATGAAAAAGATTTGGAAGTAATAAGAGAAGAATCTAAAGAAACACTTGAATGCATAGCAAATTTATATTTATCAGAAGATATTATGTTAAATAAAAATATAAATAACATAATAAAAAATGATGCACTTGCAATTTCTGATTTAAAATTTTCAATTTCATGTTCAAAAAGAGGATTAATAAATCTGATGAAGCAAATAGATAATGGCAGTTCAGACGCTGATTTATTTCAGGCTGTTTCTATGTTTCAAAGAGAAATGAAAGATTGTATTGAAACTTTATATAAATTACAAAAAAGTATGAAAGAATTTTTTAAAGATTTAAAAGAAGAATTAAAGGAAATAAACATAGGTGATAGTGAAGTAGAAATACACGATAAGTATAAAGATATGAGAATTTCAGATAGAGATATTAACAAATCAATTGATATTATATTAGCATCTAAAAAGAAATAAAAAAATCAGTAGATATTCTACTGATTTTTTTTAAATGTTTCTGATTTAATTTTTTCTATTGCTACTATCACTATGCTAACGTACACTTTCTTTTTTTCATCTAAAAGTTCACACATATGCTTTGTACTATCAGACAATCCTTTTAATTTATCATATTCTTCATCAGTTAAATAAACAGTTTTATTATTATTTCTTCTTGTTGAATATTCCTGAGTTTTAGTTAACTCTCCATTTTCACTCAACTCATAAGGATTTCTAAATTTATCCTTATCAACTTCTTCATTAAATTTTTCTATTTTCATATTACTTTTTATTTTTATAAATTAAATTTATTAGTTGTTCTCATAAATTCAGAGTCATCTTTAACTTTTGATATTGCAGTTCTTAGTCTTAATATCTGTGTTTCTTTCATTGCATTATAATTCTCACAAGATTTTTTTATATTATCAGCTAAATCTTTTATTCTACTATACTCATCATCAGTTAAGAAAATATTAGAACTCATGGTGTTGCCAAGTTTCAATTCTCCATTTTTAGGTTCAATAAAATATCCTTTTTCTCTTGAACTTTCGTTTATTTCTTCAAATTTATTCACCTTCATATTATATGTTAAATTTTTTTGAATTTTTATACACCTCAGGATTGTCTACAAATTTCATTATATCATCAAATTCACTTTGATTTATAATATCACAATATTTTTTTTTAGAACTAGATTCTATAATAATCATAACAGAATAAAAATATCCGTTATTTTCAAAATCTTTCTCAATAGTCTTTTCTATACTAATTGCTTTAACTTTTTTAAGTCCATATCCATAATGATTTATTCTAAATTGATCATTGAAATTATAATAATCACTTATGAGATTCATAATATCTAACCTTATTCTTTCACACTCATGGTTTAATTTTAAATATTCATCATATTTATTTACCTTCATATTATATGTTAAATTTTTTTGAGTTTTTATATACATCAGGATTTTCTATAAATTTAATCATATCATCATATTCACTTTGAGTTAACTTATCATAATTTCTACCTCCTGGTACATAATATTCTATCCAATAAAAATATTCTCCTGAATCATAATCTATTTCATCAGACTTACTAACATTTAAGACAATTTTAATATTATTATCTCCAATATGAGTTATTCTGAAATCATCATTCAAATTATAATAATCTTGAATTAGACTCATAATATTACTTCTTTCGATATCGTATTTATCTTTCAACTTTAAAAATTGTTCATATCTAGTTACTTTCATGCCAATTTAATTCATTTTGAAATATTTATCATAAACAAACTCAGCGGTATATTCTTTTCTTTTATCTTTAAGATTATTTATTTCTTCTAATATTTCTGGATTGTTATCAAACATATTTTTTAGATAAGATTCCGCTTCATCTAATTGATTAAAAGACTTTTCACTTATATGTTTTTCATTACAATATATGTGTGATATGTGATCAAATACATCATCAACATAATTTCTTACTGGAAATTTCCATCCAAATGAATTTATTTCATATTCTGGATTTTTATTGTACATTTCCGTTATTAATTTAACGTGATTCATTTAAATATATTTATTTTTCAGTATATATAAAAAAAAATACACTTAAATAAGTGTATTTTTTAATAATATTTCAAACTTTATATTTGTATCATTTTTAATATATACTCTATTCATTATATTGAAAATATATTTAAATATTCTTTTAAGTTCTTTTCTTTGAGTTTTTCTTGCATCTATTAGAGTGCTACTGTAAATATCATTCAATTCAAATTTTGTATAAATTTTTTCAAATAGTATACTATTTTCAATGTCTTTATTTCTTTTGAAATATATTTTTTCTAAATCATTTGATTTTACTGTTCTACATTTAATTTCATTAAAGTCTGTATCTAGCCAAATATCATATATTTTTCTGATAGTATCATTTTTGAATTTTGAAATTATATTTTCATCTTTAATACTATTTGTAATAATATAATTTAATATTTCTATTTCATCATTTTCAACTTTAATATCATTTTCACTACTAATATTATTAATATCCATTAATTTTTTATTGACTTCATCAGGTGCAAAAACTTTGCCTTTTTCATCTGATTCATTCCAAGCCATTGTGATACCCCACTTAACTCCTGAAATATCATTAATAATTTTATTTCTTAATAAATCTAAAAATTTAATATTTTTATAATTTTCTTTTTTGCATTTTTTGAAAATATTAGATATTGAACCAATACCAGTATGTCCACCTGCAACTGTTCTATCATCATCATATTCTAAATGTTGTTTGAAGTTTTTTAATAAACCATCCATATATGAACCTAAATTATCAATTGGTATACCATTCTTATCTTTTGGTAAATCATCTGGCGACATATCAGACATTTTAGTTGTCAAATTTGCAATTTGAAGTGTATTACCATATTGTAACAGAACGAAATTTAATTTAGTATTATACTGAATAATACCTGATTCAACATCTTGTGAAAAAATAGCCTTAGCTCTTAATGCATTCGCCCAAGTTCCTGACGGTACATACATTAAATTTCCTATTATTTGATATACAACAGGCTTAACTTGCCATTTTAATTCATCAGTATTTATTACATTACCTTCATCATCATGATCTATGTATGGAATTTTTTGTGCAAATTTTTTCCAAAATTCATCTTGTGATGAAAATATTATTTTTTTACCATCTTCTGTGAACCCTTGTGATTCATTTCCAATACCTTTTGTTTTTGATTTCATTTGTTCTAATCTTAAATATGCATCAGATACAAATTCAGGTTCATCACCATTTTTGAAATTAGGATTATTTTTAGGATAGAATATTTTAAATAATCTGAAAATGTTATATATTGATGGTTCTTGAGATGCATTTATAACTTCAATAAATGTTTTATGGTCAGAACGCTTGAGCATTTGATTAAATGATGCTGCAAAATTTAACTTTGCATTATCACTATTGATAATATTATTTAAATCAAAATCTAATATACCTTTGATGTCTACATGATACTCATCATATTTTGCAGAATCAATCATGTCTATCCAATCTTTTGTGTCATTTGAAAATGGTATGCCTAATTGTTGAGCTAAACCTTCAGCTGCAGAACCAGTATTTGTTTTTATACTACCTTTCTTTTGTGCTATTATTTTCTCTTCTTCAGAAAAAATTCCATGGTGGTCGACATAATAATTAAATGACTCATCATCCGAAGAAAAATCTAATGTTATATTAATCAGTGAGTTATCTAATTTGAATGCATCAACACCTTCTTGGTAATCAATCAAACCATATCTAAGAATTTTAAAATCATGATTAATTAAATAATTCTTCATTATTATTGCGGAAACTATTCCGTCTAAATCATTGTGTGTAATTAAACATACATTTTTTCCAGATTTGCCTTTTTTTAGCCAATAATTTATATCATTTGGAAGTCTTGGTGCAGCCATATTTTTTATTTTTATAATTAGATTACAAAGATAACAAAATATTTCTAATATACAACCATTTGACTGTTTAATTTTTCTTGGAGAGTAGAGATGTTATATCACTAATAAACTTATCAGAATGTTTTGGATTCATATTTTCAACAATTGAAAAATTACCATTCCCTTTTACTTTTATTCCTTCTGTGATTTTTCTAAGTTCTGGCTTAGTTGAATAGTATTTCAATAAACTATTAACAAATTCATTAATATTCATTTTTAATTTTTCATTGTACTTAACAATGTGTAATTGATTATCTTTCTTTCTGATAAAATAATCAGTATCAGAATATTTATTTTTAATTGTTTCAAGTATATCAGTTATATTACCGTTATTGAATTTGATAATTCTTTCTTCTAATATTTCAATTGTTGAAGTAGAATCATCTTTAGGAGTCAATAAAACTTCTTCTTTTATAGGTTCATCTTCAATATAAGTATTAATTGAAATTTTAGATTCAGTAGGTATGTTTTGTACATTTAATGTATCAAAATCACTATAGCGTTTTATTGGCATATTTTTTTATTAATTTTATATTAATTTATATTATATATTAATAAATTAAAGTCATTTTATTTTTATTGACAAATAAATGTTATTTGTAGTTAAATAAATACCTTATTCATTCAAATTGTATTGTATATTTATGATAATGTTGTATCTTTGTATTCAAATTAATTGAAATGATGAAAGAATAAATTAAAATAGACTGAATTTGCACTACAATATGACGGAGATTATTCATTTAAAGTATTTAAAATTTAATAAAAAACATTATGAACTTGGAACAAATCGAATTTAAAACAATTGAAGATTTTGATAGTATTAAAAATTCAAAATTTTATGACATTCTTAAAGATTTTGATATTCTCAAAATGACATCTGAACAGGAAGAAGAACTTAAGATTTTTATTCTTAGTTTATCTGATGAAGAAATTGACTCTGTTATGATTAAAATTATTGATGATGATTATTGTAATTGTTCCACTATTTATGAGCACAAAAAAAATAAAAAGATGAAAGAATTCTTATCAGATTTAAGATTTGAAAAAATTTTAGAAAGAATATTATATGTACCTAAGAATTATTAAATATTAATAAATTCGCAAAAAAAAAGATTATTACTATTAAGTAATAATCTTTTTTTGTTTAAAAATTAATTAGATTTCTTGTGCTGGAACTTGTGCAGCAGCAGATTGAGCACTTGGTTGAATAGTTGCCTGAACTTGTGCCTGAGCACTACCTGCAGGTTGAGCTTGTGCTGTACCTGGCTGAACTTGTGCTTGTGCCTGTGCTCCTTGTGCTGGCTGAACTTGTGATTCATCACCATACTCATCTTGTGCACCTTGTGCCTGTGGTTGTGCTTGAACTGGTCCTTTATCAGATCCTGTTACTATTTCAACTGGAAGATTTTCAATATTCAAATAGTTTTCATTAGCCCATTGTACTAATCTTTCAGCTAATCTTTTTTCACCCATTTCTGCTCTCAAATCTTTTCCTGTACTTTCTTTAACTTTCTTAATGAATGAGCCAACTAAAGATTTTGGAAGATCGACATCAACACTTACACGATAAAAATCGTCAATTGCGTCTACCATTTCATTTACTGCTGATACTTGTGTTGTAGATTTCTTACCTTTGAAATCATTTAAACTTAAAATATTTTTTGTCATTTTTTCAATATTATTTTTTTTGTATATTAATTTTGTATATTATATATTAAAATTCATATGTTCATTTTTATTCAATCATATATATTAAATAAAAAATATGAATTTTTGTATTTTTACTAATTATTATTTATTAAACTTTAAATGAAAATTTTTATAAATAAATTAAATTAAATTAGAAAACATGAAAATAAATATAATTGTAGCAGTATCAGAAAATTGGGTAATTGGAAAAGATAATAAATTATTATGGAGATTGAGTAACGATCTTAAAAAATTCAAAGAATTAACATTAAATAAGCCTATTATTATGGGTGACAAAACTTTTTATTCTTTACCAAAAGGAGCATTACCAAATAGAACTAACATTATTTTGACATTAGACAAGAGTTTTAATGAACCTGATACTATTCCAGTATATTCAATAGAAGATGCTTTAAAAACAGCCGAGATGTATGGTGATGATGTGTTTATAACAGGAGGAGGAAGTATATATAAACAATTCTTAGATATATCAGATACTGTGTATTTAACTGTAGTTCATACAATTATAGATGGAGATACTATATTTCCAGAACTTGATGATAAATGGATTTGTATATCAGAAGAATTTAAATCAAAAGATGAAAAGAATGATTATGACCATACTTATAAAATATATAATAAAAAATATGATAATGTTAAATAATATATAAAATAACAAATCATAAAATTAACAATCAAACAAAAAATAATTAAAATAAATGGCTAAAAAAGAAAAAAGTGATAAAATATTTGTACTTGATACAAGTGTAATACTTTATGATCACAATGCAATTTACAATTTTGAAGAAAATGATGTTGCAATTCCTATTACAGTATTCGAAGAATTAGATGATTTCAAAAAGGGTAATGACACAATTAATTATGAGGCAAGAGAATTTATTAGAAAAACAGATAAATTAGCATCTAAATGTAATTTGAGCGATTGGATTCCTATTGGTAAAGGAAAAGGTAGAGTTAAGGTTGTGATGAATGAAACAACTGGAACAACTGATGCTTGTTTAGTTTTTAAATCTACAAAGCCAGATCATTTAATTTTAAATACTGCGTTGTCATTGGTAGAAGAATATCCTGACAAAAAGATTATACTTGTATCAAAAGATATAAATTTAAGATTGAAAGCTAAATCTTTAAATGTTAATTCTGAAGATTATTTAACAGGTAAAATTAAAGATACTGATAAATTATTTACAGGTAGATCAACAATTGAATTAGATACAGATGATATAATTACTAAACTATATCAAGATAATGTTTGTACACCACAAGAACTTGGTATTACAGATTTATTAAATAATAAATATTTAATTATTAAATCATCTATTTCTGCTGCATCAGCTTTAGCATATTATAATTCATCAAAACAGCAAGTGGAAAGAATAGATAAAGAAACATGTTATAAAATAACACCAAGAAATTCTGAACAAGTATTTGCGTTACATGCATTATTAAATCCTGATGTTAAATTAGTATCATTACAAGGAGTTGCAGGAACAGGAAAAACATTGTTAGCTTTGGCTGCTGCACTTAGTCAGAAGAGAAATTTTAAACAAATATTTTTGGCGAGACCAATTGTGCCATTAAGTGGAAAAGACATAGGCTATCTTCCTGGCGATGTTGATCAGAAGACATCAGTGTACATGATGCCTCTGTTCGATAATCTAAAATTTATACAAAGTCAGTTTAAAGATACTGATAAGGAATATAAATTCATTCAAGATTGTATTAAAGACGAAAAAGTAATAATAACTCCTTTGACATATATTCGTGGACGTAGTATTTCAAATGTTTTTTTTATTGTTGACGAATCTCAGAACCTTACTCCTCATGAAATAAAAACTATTATAACAAGAGCAGGAGAAGGTACAAAGATTGTGTTCACTGGAGATATAAATCAGATCGACACACCTTATTTAGATGCTCAAAGTAATGGATTATCACATTTAATTGCTAAAATAAAAGGACAACCTATTTATTCTCATGTGACTCTTGAAAAAGGAGAACGTTCTGAATTAGCAAATATTGCAAATGAATTACTTTAATCTATCCCTTTTAAAATTATTATAAACTAAAAAAGCTACTCATTATGAGTAGCTTTTTTTATTCCTTTTTTTCTTTTTTAAGTTTAACTGCATCTTTTATGCTAAATTTCTTTATTACCATTGGTTCATCTACTGATTCTACATAAACATCTCTACCATTTATTCTATTGACATATCCTTTAACTATATCATTATCAATAAATACACCAGCATTTAGTATAGGTCTTTCTTTTGGTGTTTGTGGGTCAATAATATTAAAGTCTGAAATCTTCTTTATTTCTTGTGCTTTAACTGCTCCAATACCAAAAAGAGGATTTGATTTGTATTCTTTTTCTTGACCTAACATTGTATATTTAGGCATTTCATTAGACTCTTTTACCACATCTTTTGCAACATCTGTTCTTTTAGTTTTTGTAGATTCTAAATCTTTCCAATTTTCATCAAAATCTTTAAATTTCAAAACATTTTTTATATCTTTCATATTACTATATTTATTTTCTTTTACTGTTTTATTTACTAATTTAGATTTGAATGCTATAGTTTGTAGTTTACTATCTTTAGCAGCAAATTCTTCCCAACTACTGATATGATTATCAACAGGATTTCCTATATATTGAAGATTTGGTATACCTTTATTCAATCTATCATTTGTTGTTAAATCTCCAATGTCTTTTCCTTTTGTTTCTTTTCTTAACTTTTTTAATTGTTTAATTGTAGTATCTCTGGGTAACATATTAATTAGTTATTTTTTATGTATATATTAAATATCATTTTCCGTTTTTTTATATAAAAAAATGTTGTGAAAATTAATCCACAACATTTTTATTTTCTTTATTCATTTTTTCTAATAATTCAAGAATTTTTGTTTTCTCTGTGAAGGTTTGAATTTTTTCATCTGAAATTTCTAACGGTATAAAATGTAAAACTATTTCACCTCCTGCCAATTTATGTAATTTACCTTCAACAGTATGCCAATCTAAAATTCTATGTATTCCTTTTATAGGTGGAATAACATTAACATTTTTTGAAATTTTAATAGCATGTTTTTTGAGTCTTTTATAAATTTCAATGCTAGGTGTTCCTTGATTGCTAATAACTCCAATCTCTTTACCATTCTCATCAAATAGTTTAGAATAAACAGTAAAATCAATATTACAACGTGTTACTGTATATCCAAGTTCTATACATATATCTTCCATGAATCCAACATTAAATATATCGCTTATTACATAGTAAGCTATTATACCATATTTTTCAATTATTGGATTTTTAATGTTGTTGTTTTTTTCTATGAATTCTTCTTTTGTCATTTTGATATTTTTACCAACAGTCATAATCAGTTATATTTTTTTCTTCTTTAAGATAATTATCTATTATAGTTACTGCTGTTGCTATTCCTGTTGGAGTAAATCTATAACTAAATCTACCACCTATTCCTGTTTGTGGAGATTTTTTTATTTTTTTTTGTTTTTCCATCCACTCATTTGCGGATTTTTCTTCTTTCTCTGTTAAATCAAATTTAATCATATTTTTAATCATTTGGTTCTATGTGAATATAAATTTCACTTCTCTTTATTTTATTTTTTATTTCATTCTCAATTTTATCACAGACAGAATGAGCTTCTAATAAAGTTAATTCAGAATTTAAATGTAAGTCAAATTTTATAAATGTATCTGCACCTGAGCTTCTAACTTTTAAATCATGAAATAGTTTTACATCTTCACAACTATTTAATATATCTACTATAATATCACTCACACCTACTGGTGCTTTATCTAACAGAACATCAATTGCATTTTTAGCTAATCTATAAGAAACTAATATAATTATAAAGGCAACACCTAATGCAGCAACAGAATCAGCCCAATAAACATTAAAATTTATAAGAATCAAACCAACTAATACAACACATGAACTCCATATATCTGTTTTAAAATGAATAGAATCTGCTTCTAATGCTTGACTGTTATATTTTTTTGCTACTTTTTTTAACATTCTTGAACGATTTATATCAATTATAATAGATGATATAATAACCACATAACTCCATATAGTTACTTCAACATCAAAATCGTTAGAAATTAATTTTGATAATGATTCTGAAATTATCCAAATGCTTGTAACACCTAATAACATTGCTTCTGCAAATGCTGATAAATTCTCTACTTTACCGTGCCCATAATTATGTTTATAATCTGCAGGTTTATCTGATACTCTAACAGAAAAATATGTAATAATAGCAGCAACCATATCCAATGTTGAATGTAATGCTTCTGATAATATTCCTAAACTGCCTGTCATCAATCCAATTATAAGCTTGAATAATGTCAATGCTCCTGATGCAATAACAGATAAAAAAGCTGCTTTCTTTTTTTCAGTTGTGTCTAATTTTTGTTCCATTTTTCTTATAATTAATTTACTTCACTAAGAGTTTTGAGTTTTTGTTTACGAATCATTTTTTTTACAAATAAATGATAATCATATAGTTTTATTGATATTTTAATATTTCTATATTTTGCCAATTCCATATCAAAATACTTTACTGTGTAGCAAGCTACTTCATCAGAGTAAGAGTGTATTTTTATATCTTCTATTGTATTTTCCCCTAATGCATTTATAGATAATAAATAACTCTTTACTGTTGGATTTTTCATGGTTTTAGTTTACCTATTGTTTCAATTTTTATATTAATTAATGATACTAATCTATTTATTTCTTGTGAATGTATACCTCCCTGTGACATAGTCCACATTTTTTTTATTTCTACATCAAACAAATCTTTCAATTCTTTAACTGTATCAGTATCATTTATCAAAGATTCAACTTTATCACGATAATCAAAAAATACATCACTTTTTCTACTTATATTAAATGAAAATGTTATTAAAATTGAAAACATAAATGACAAACCAACAGAGAATTTCAACATAACATTATGAATCCTAATATCATCATTAGGAATAACATAATAGAATAATAGATAACAAAAACTAACAAAAAATACAAATGATAACACAAAAACAATCCATAAAGAACATGTATCAAAATACTTACTTAATGTTTTCATAATTTTTATTTTTATAAGTGTAAATAATAAAGAATTGACCACAATAAAATTGATATTTTCATAATCCTATGCTTATAAATAACATTATACAATTACTTTTAAAAATGCTAGAAAAAATACAATATGCATTTAAAAATTCAGCAAATTCAGATGTGATTTCCCTATATTTTATGTCAGCATCTTTTTGAGATATTTTTTTATCAAGTAATTTATTTTTTATATCAATCATTCTGATAGCAAGGCTAAATACTTTTTTAACCAATTTATCTGAAAAAACTCCAACAAATTCAAAAGTTTCCATTAATTTATTGAATGCTTTATAATTATCAATATTATTCTCGTTTATCCAAGAATTTTCTAAGTCATATCCATATTCTGATTTCATGCTCATTTTATTTAGTTTTTTATAATTATTGTACAAAGATAATAAAAAAATGAGCTATAATAATCTATAGCTCATTTTATTTTTAATGATTTAATGTTTTTTGTGTTTATAATATAATTTTTTACTATATTTTTCTTCTTGTTTTTTTCTTTCTTCTAATTTTTTATTAATTTCATTATAAGTGTTATTGGATAATTTTTCCAAGTATTTCAACTTTTTCTTTCTATCTTCTTTTTTCCTTACTTGTGATTCGTATTTTTCTATTATTTTAGCAGTAATAGAATCAATAATTACATAATTACCAGATCCGTTCAAATTTTTCTGGTGAATAATATTCGCAGCATTTAGTATTTTTTGATATAGTTCACTGTTTTTTGACATGTTACATTTTTAATAAAAAAAGTCTCATAAAGAGACTTTTTATTTGAGCAAGAGGTCTGATTTGAACAGAATCTTTTTACTGGAAGTAAAAAGCATTAACATATGCTACCTCTGCATTTTAATAATATAGTAATAAAAAAAATTATAGTTTATAAATTATATATAAATTTTAAATTACCAGAATCAAAAATTCTATATATTTTTCTATCTAACATAATTTGTCAATTAATTGGTATCAAAAAATTAATAAATACCACCTTTTTATTTTTATATATAAAAATAAAAAATGAAAAACAAATCAAAAATTTCGATATCATTAAAAAATGAATTGATAGATTATTTAAATGACTTGAGTTTAAATAAATCTAAATTTATAGAAAAATTAATAGAAGAGTATAAAATAATAAAAATAAATAATGATAATAACAAAAAAAGTTAAAATTCATATTAAAGGAATATCAATAAAAAGATATAAAAAATTAGGTTATAATGTTGATACTAAAGGATTAAATACTATTAATGTTGAAGATCTTCCTAAATGTAGTAATATTAAAGTCATGGTGAAATGTGATAATTGTGATTATGAAAAAGAATTAAAGATTCAAGATTATTATTTATCTTTTAAAAATAATAAATATTGTTGTAATAAATGCTCATATGAAAATTATAAAAAAACAATGTTAGAAAGATATGGAGTTGAAAATGGATTTCAATATAAAGACATAAAAGAAAAATCTAATAGCACTAAAATAAAATTATATGGAGATGAAAATTACAATAATAGAGAAAAAGCGATAGAAACATGTTTAGATAAATATGGTGTTGAAAATCCTAATCAAAATTATAAAATAAAAAAAAAATCTAATAATACTTGCTTAGAAAAATATGGATTTGAAACAGCATCTAAAAATGAAAAAGTAAAGGAAAAAATAAAAAAAACAAATTTGAAAAGATGGAACAGTACATGTACATTACATTCAGAAAAACAAATTGATAAAATTAAACAAATATTTATTGATAAATATGGAGTTGATAATCCTATGAAGAATTTAGAAATATTTTTAAAAGCCCAAAAAACAGCTCTAAATCGTAAAAAATTTAAAGAAACTGAATTATTATATCAAGGTACATATGAATTAGATTTTTTAAATAATTATTATGAAAAAATTAATATTGAAAATGGTAAATCAATAAAAATAATTTATAATAATAATAAAACTGTGTATCATTCTGATTTTTTTTTATCTGAAAAAAATTTAATTATAGAAATAAAATCATCATATTGGTATAATAGATATTATGATAAAAATATAATTAAACAAAAAGAATGTGAAAAATTAGGATATAATTATATCATAATAATAGATAAAAATTATAATGATTTTAATAAATTAATAATGATTTAAAATAAAACAACTTAGATTTTAATCTAAGTTGTTTTATTTTTATATATTTGTTTCTTCTAATTTTTTTAATTCATCTTTTAACTTTTCAAGTTCTTCGTGTTTTTGATTCATTACTTTCTTCCATTTTTTTCTATCAGAATAAACTTCTCCCATTACTTGAGTAACAACACCATCTTCATTCTTAAATACTGATCCATTGAGAGTTACAATATCATCAGGTTCAATTGTTAATTGATGTCCATTAAATAATGAGTAATCTTTACCTTTTACTTTTTGTCCTTTATATGAGTCTGCTGATATGTTAAATTCTCTCATTGTGGTAGGATACAGGGATGCGAAGTCAAAACAACAAGTCCATGTTGCCATTCCTCTCACTGGATCTTTAACCCATCCACCTTTAATAGATTCAGATTCAGAATCACTATATTCACTATCTTCATTTCTTACAAGTACAATATTCTTTTGATCTCTTAATTTTTCTCTTAAAATTCCTTCTGTCAGTGCAAGTGTTGAAATTGCATCTTTAATTTTAATTTTACCTAATACAGCCATACCATAAAGAATATCTACATATTTCATTTTAACGTGAATTCTTTGTACCAGACAACTATCTACAGCATTATAAAAAACGAATTTCTTAAAATCTTCTCTATGTAATCTTTTTAAATCTCCATCATAGTTAATTTTCTTGACTTCTTTACCAAGAATTTTTTCTGATGCAAAATCAAGAGATAAACTTTCTTTAACTTTAACAGATTGATCCCATTTCTTAAATAATTCCATATAATCCACTATAACTCTATGAGCTGGTAATTCAGCATAATCTAAATGTATTGCATTAGGAGGATTGAATGGTTTGTTAAGTTTCTTTGTGAAAGATGCTACTTCAGGTTCTAGTCCTAATTTTCTTGCCCTTGCAACTAAGAATGTCCAGTCATATGCAATAAAATTCCAGCCAGTCATTACTGGCATTTTTGGAACTAATTTATTGAAAAATGCATGAAGCATATCAAATTCAGTTTTATAATGAACATATTTAAATTTATAATCAGTATCAAATTTTTTGAAGTGAGTATTTAAATCTGATTCAATGTTTTCAATTTGTTTTGAATCCAGTGATTCTGTTCCAATTACTAACACTTTATTCTTATTTACAATTGATATTGTTTGAATCGCACTTTCTGCTAAATGAGGTTCAGGTTTTTTATCTAATATTTCATTTTCAATATCGACAAAGAATATATCTGGTTCATTATAACTATATATTTCATTTTTTTCATCTTCATCAAAACTATCAATAAAATCATAAATAGAATATCTATTAGGATATTTTGTGAATATTTCTTTTACAGCACTACCATCCCATGTAACATATCTACCAGATTTTTCTGAATCATCATCAGTAGTTTTTATGAATTTTGTACATCTTGCCCAAGGTTTATATTTTAATTTTATTTGACCTGATTTATCTATGTAACTTATTATAAGGTTATTATTTCTGTATTCTGTGTCTATAAGCATATATTATATATTTTTATTTTATTATCTAATAAAGTTTCAATGAACTTTTACTTATTTAGTCCAATTCATATTAAAGGTTTAATAAAAATATCATAAAAAATATCATAAAAAATGTGCATCGTTTAACGATGCACATTTATATTTTAATTGTCAATTTATTTAATTTAAACTGACTAAATTTCCAGTTATTATATTTAAGCTATTAGCTGCATTATTAGTAGTCCAATTAAATTGAATATCTAATATTTGATCAACAGTGGTATTAATTACAACATCTGATAAACAAGGAAGTGGTACTATAGCTCCAGTTGTATTTACTCCATCAATTATAGAATACCCTGTGCATCTACATGTTCCAGATGAACCAGTTGTGTAAACATTTAAATTTACATTTTTTGCAAAGAAATTATTTGTTCTGCCATCAAAAAATTCAACTACAGAGTTTAATGTTGTCACAACACCAGTACCACTTATTAACTTAACTGTTAATGATGCTGTTGAGTTATTAGCACATGTATAATATCCCATCAATTCAATTTTATATGCCTTACCAATTTTTAATGTACCAGCTTTTAATGGTCTATATTTAATGAATTGTTTACCAGATCCAGTTGAACCAGCATAATTATTTGTAATCGTAAGATGAGTGTCATCTGTTACAGATGCAATTTTGTATATAATTCCTAATATACTAATATATTCTCCAACACAAAATCTTCTATGACCAGAATTTACAAATGTAGTTCCACTTCCAACTATTGAAGTACTACCACTAGTAACAGAAATTGTACCAGTTGAGTATTCATATAACAATGATGTTTGACCTGCACCATTTGGTACATTAATTAATTTTCCAACTGTTTTTATTACTCCTGATGCTGTTATCTCAGTTCCAGAATCATCAGCCCATCTCAATGATTGTCCGCCATTTTGAATATCTCCTGAAATTGGAGTAGTTTTTAGAGGACCAGGATTTGCGTGTATAGCAGCAGAATTTATTGATTGTTCAGTCAATGTGATTGTTGAACCAGTAATATCTCCATATATTATAGTAGTTCCAGTCACAGACAATATAGTTCCTGTGTATATTAATCCACTCTCAGCATATACTCCATTAGATGTACCATCTGATGTCAACACACGATTATCAGCATAATTAGTAACTGAATTAAATCCTGTGCCTGATGTTCCATTGGTTCCTGAACTTCCTGATGTTCCATTGGTTCCTGAACTTCCTGATGTTCCATTTGTGCCTGATGTTCCATGTATTCCTGATGTTCCATTTGTTCCTGAACTTCCTGATGTTCCATTTGTCCCTGATGTTCCATTTGTTCCTGAACTTCCTGATGCACCATTGATACCTGATGTTCCATTTGCTCCATTTGAGCCTGATGTTCCATTTGTGCCTGATGTTCCATTTGCTCCATTTAAACCTGATGTTCCATTTAAACCTGATGTTCCATTTGTACCATTTACACCTGATGTACCATTAATACCTGAACTTCCTGATGTACCATTCGTACCATTTGCACCTGATGTACCATTTGCACCTGATGTACCAATTGCTCCATTTGTGCCTGATGTACCATTTGTTCCTGAACTTCCTGATGTTCCATTTGTACCATTTGCTCCTGATGTTCCATTTGTGCCTGATGTTCCATTTGTGCCTGATTTTCCTGGTGCGCCATTTAATGATATTGTCCAATAATTGTATATACCACTACCAATAGATGATGAAATATTTGAGAAAATTTCACCTGTTATTTTATCGTATGATAATATTTTATCAATCATGTAGTTTGATGAATCATGAGCTATTATAATATCTTGTCCTGAGGATAATGATAAACCAGTTTCGACAAAAAATGATATTGTACCACCAGATACTATTTCTAATGTACTATTAGAAAATGTTGTGTATTTATCTCCACTTAATCCATTTGAACCTGATGTTCCATTTGTACCTGAACTACCATTTGCTCCTGAACTACCTGAACTACCTGAACTTCCTGATGTTCCATGTATACCTGATGTTCCATTTGTACCTGAACTTCCTGATGTTCCATTAGTTCCTGATGTTCCATTTACACCTGATGTTCCATTAGTCCCTGATGTTCCATTTGCGCCATTTGATCCTGATGTTCCATTAGTCCCTGATGTTCCATTTGCACCATTTGATCCTGATGTTCCATTAGTCCCTGATGTTCCATTTGCGCCATTCACACCCGATGTTCCATTTGCGCCATTCGCACCTGATGTTCCATTTGCGCCTGATGTTCCATCTATACCAGATGTACAATGATTAGTATTTTCATTGTTTATACTTACATATATTTTACCAGTCAATGAATTAGATTCAATAACATATCCAATTTTATTAATTTTGCTATTTAAATTTAAATAACTAATATTATTAATCATATCTCCACTAATTGTATCAGATAGATATAGCATATCACCAACATTATAACTAGATGTATTTAAATTCTTAATTATTCCAGATATTAATATTAATCCAAATGAGTTTGTTTCAATATCAGAAACTGTTATTCCATCAGCATCAGATAAATTAATATATGATGGAGATGTTAATGCCAAATCTATTGTTGGTATTCCATTAATAGCAGAAGATATGTGTACAATTTTACCCTTGCTAATTTGATTTCCAGAATTATTATATATTTTAAGATATGATTGTTGTCCAACATTTACAGAAACATTGTTTTCTAAATCTGAATAATAAGATATAGAATCGTCAGTATTATTATAAAACAATCCTCCTGGAATATTAGGTGGTGATGTTAGTCCTGTGTTAAATTGAATATAATTAGATTTAGCAAATCCAATATTTGGTACTTCATTAGTAATTTTAATGAATATTTTACCTTTGGTTGAATTTTTACTAATAACAAATCCTACTTTATTTATTCTACTGTCAAATTTTAATGATAATAAATCTGTTGTCGTTTTACCGCTGTATATATCAGACGAATAAAGGATGTCAGCTACATTATACATTGATGTATCAATATCAGATAATATACCATTAGTCAATACTAACCCTACTCCGTCATTTGGTATATCTGCTGCTGCTACTCCATCTACATCACACAACCCATTTGATGCTAATGCCAATGTTATTGCAGGTAAATTATTAAAATTAGATGCGATATGAACAACGTCGCCTTTATTAATTTGATTTCCAGAAATATTATATGTTCTTAAATACAATTGCTGTCCAACATTTACAACAACATTTTGCGCAATATCTGGATAATACGATATAGAACTTTCTTCATTATTATAAAATAAGCTACCAATGATATTAGGAGGAGATGTCAATCCTGTATTAAATAATATAGCATACAAATTTATTGTTGCTCCAGTTATTATTTCAGTAGTTATTATCAATTCATCATTCATATATAATGAGCCACCACCAACATGTACATCATTACCCCAAATATTATTGAACCTATTATTAAAATCTCCTATATTAATATTTGCTGTATAACCAGAGAAATCTATCATATTAGGTAAAATAGTATTTCCTGATACAAATATAGGAGAATTTTGAAATGTACCTCCAGATGAAAATGGTATGTAATTTTGAGAATTAATAGTGAATCCACTAACAATACTTGATCCTGATAGTGATTCTAAGTATGTTAGATTATTGTCCATTTCAGGAATAGTTAATTTGCTACCTTTAACTTGCCTAAGAATTAAACCCATTGTTATTTAATTGTTTTTTTGATATTATATAGAATTATCATTTTTATTTATGATATATATTAAAATAAAAATGTATTTAAGACTAATCAGAAGCATTTTTTGATAAAATGTCAAGTTTTAACTTTTTTTAACTTCAAAATAAAAATAAATATATTTTAATCAAAAATGAACCATTTAATGTTAATATATAGATGTATAAAAATAAATATATTTAATGATAAATAATCAAGAGAATGATAACGATAAAATTGTTCAATTTACTGGAAAAGTAGCTAAAATGCCAAGAAACACTAAAGCTAAAAGTGCATATACTTTTTTGGAAAATATAAAAGTGAGTAAAAGCAAGTTGTGGTATATTCTCATTGAAAAGGATGAGAATGAACTTCAGTGCATTAAATATAATAATAAGATGGGTGTAAATTTGAAAGTTTTTATTGAAGAATTGATGGAATATCATAAGAAAGACGATAAGCTATCTGAATATATGAAAAAACTCACGATTGAAGGTAATCAGATTTTTTCAATAATAAAGGGTATATCCGATGTAGAAGTTAAAGATGGTAAGAAAATGATTACATTTTTAACAGAAGAACTTATACAACTACTAAAAGATAAATAATATTATGAGAATAAATAAAGTAGATAATAACAAATATGCAAAAGAATATAGAAATAAAAATTCTGAAAAAATAAAAGAGTATAGAAATAAAAATTCTGAAAAAAATAAAGAATATCAAAAAAAATATTTCAATGATAACAAAGAAATAATTAAAGAGAAACAAAATAAATATAATATTGAGAATAAAGAAAAAATAAAAGATACCAAAAAATTATATTCAGAAAGCAACAGAGAAACAATATTAGAAAAAAAGAAAGAATATTATAATAACAATAAAGAAAAAATCAAAGAATATAATAAAGAATATTTTAAAAATAATAAACCTGAACTAAATAAAAAAAGAAATATTTATTTGAAAAATAAAATATCAACTGATGATTTATTCAAATTGAAAATAAAGATAAGAACAATAATTTATAAATCTTTAAAAAAAAAGAAATATATTAAAAAAGAAAGTACTGAAGAAATACTTGGTTGTTCGTTTGAAATTTTTAAAAATTATATTGAATATCAATTCGAATCTTGGATGAATTGGGCTAATTATGTGAAATATAATGGAAATTATAAATATGGTTGGGATATTGACCATATAATAGAACTAAAAATAGCAGAAACAGATAGTGATATATTAAAATTAAATTATTATACAAATCTAAGAACATTAGATTCTAAAATAAATAGGGTGGATAGAAATTTTCTGTAATAAAAAATATACCTGATGTAGAAATAACTCCAGGTAAATCTAATTAAGTTCATATTTTTAAATATGAACATTTTTAATTTATTTTAAAACCTCTATAATTTTATCTATCCATAAAAATTTAGTAACATCAGATGTGTAATCATTTTGAAAAAAATATGGACCATCCTTAGGAGTTAAAAAAATATTTTCGTTAGAAGATAATGCTAAATATATATCACTAAACTCAGATTTTTCTATTGATTTTTTCATTATAGTTATATATAATTTTGCATTTTTTAGATTAGTAATTAGAATTGAGTGAGATGATAGCATATTATAAACTCTATAATAATTTTCATTATAATTTTCAATATACATATCATATTTTATGCCTCCACAATTATATAAGCTACCTCCTAAATATATAAGATCAGATTCATCTGGAATATCAAAAAATTCTGGAAAATCATTTATTAAAGTTGCATCATCTTCAAATATAATAAATGGAAAATTATTATCACTTATAGCATTTTCAACCGCTGCTATGTGAGCATTGGCTATTGTTTCAGTTCTAATTGTAGATATATCATCAAATGTAATACGAGTAAATGATGATAAATTAAGACTTTTTAATGTATTTGTGATATCATTTAACCTATGAGAAAATTTTTCAGGATTAATAAAATATCCATGAATGTCGGTATTTTTAAATTTCATATTTTTTTATTTTTTTAATAATATTTTAATCTAGATTTATTTAAACTTATATTTCTCACTAAAGTAGAATAAGTTAAATTTAAATCTTTTGAGGCTTGTCCTATGGTATCATAAATTTTAGAAGTTAATGTATCAATAACTTTTTTTAATTTTTTGTGATTTTTACCAGATCTTTTTTCAATTTGATCAAAAGATTGAGTTATTCCAAAAAAATGAGAAGTTGTTCCTGTTTTTCCATACCAATAATTATTTTCTCCACTAGTTTTTAATTTCCTTTCTATGCTTTGTTTTTTTCCAAAATTAGGATTTTTTTCTCCTTTATTGCCAAAATTTGCATTGCCTTCACCTTTAATTTTTTCACAAAATTCTTTAGATCTTTTTTTACCATAAGAAGGATGCAATGTTCCTTTTATTTTTCTTAATTTTTCTTTAGTTTCTTCACTATGTTTACCTTTACTACCACCTGATGCTAAATTCATCATTTCAAATCCATTTTTTTTATACTCATTTATATAAAAAATTTCTTTTTGATCTAATATATCTTGTGTAACATCATCACAATTAAATTCGCATATTATTTCTATTGTGTGATTGTCAAAACCATATTTTACTAAAGAATTAAATATTTTTGGTTGACGTTCACATTTTAAATTTTTATATTTTCTAAAACGTTTTTTTAAATCCCAACTTTGTCCTATATAAATTTTATCAGATGGACTTGTTATTTTATATATTCCAATATTCATAAGTTAATTTGTTGTTTTGTATATTTATTGAATTGTTTTTATGTATTAACAATTCATTTTTTATATCATTAACATCTAAATCAGTGTATCTAGTTTCGCCTATACCACCTTTATCACTAATCGCAAATGCAAAATCTTTACATGAAACTACTTTTGTAGGTGGATTGAAATGAAAATAACCATTAATATAACTTTCGTCATTTACGCCGGGCTCATATGGTATTTTTTTATCTTCAAGTTGATAAAATAACATAATATTACAAAATTTTATCATGTTTTCAGAATTACCTCCAAAAAATGCACCGTAGTAATACATTTGAGGTAATTTAGTATCAAGTGGTACATATGCTTTTGATAATGGATTTCTATCGAATCCTTTTTCATTTTTCATCCAATCTTGATCTGCATAATGTTGTCCTCCAACCAAATCACCAACAAACCATTCTTCTGTAAAATCAGTATTTACATTAGTATCAGCATCAAAATAAAACAAGTAATCACTTTTTAATTTATTTTTTATTGATAATATTGATGTAAATTTCAAATTAGTACCATCAACCCAATTGCTATTAGATGCATAAAAATATTCTACATCTATATCATCAGGAATATAATCTTTTGGATTATTATCAGAGAAAAAATAAAATGTTATATTTTTATCTCCTTTATAAAAATTCATAAATCTTTTAATAAATCTCACACCCAATACAAAATATGCATTTGTTGCTAATACTACTATTCCTATATTCATTTAATTATATTTAATTTTTTACCAGATGATATCTTTGAAATTCTCTTCTGTTTCTTTTATTTCTTGTACATAATTATATGTACAATTATCAGTATCAACTTTTATATCTTTATTAAATGGTGAAACTTGATATTCAATTTTACTAAAGTGAGTATCACTTTTACCTACTATTCCTGCATTATGAAAAATATAAGTTTCATCCCATCTGTTTATATTATCAGTAGCCCAACTAAATTCTAACTCTTTGTTAATCTCAACTTCATGATTAAAATAAACTGCATTCCATAGAACTGCCCACATATCAGACGTCCATGATTGAATAGGATGCTCAGGATTATATATACTTTCTGTGCTTTTCATATGAGAATATAATTTTTCACAATCATTATACACTTTTTTCCAATATTCAGAATTTATTCCTTTCATTAGATATTGTGCTCCTCCTGCATTTTCATCAATTGCTACTATATCTTCTGGTTTTACTTTAGATATTTCACACATCTCATTAAATAATTTTTCACTTTTACTTTTTATATACACTGTATCAATATAAGATCTAGTGTCACTCAAATGCCATTTATTGTCGTTTTCCATTTCAGTGAAATCTATTTTTTTAGTAAAAATCATATCTGGATCACAATAAAAAAATGTTTCATTATTATACTCAGGATGTTCTAAAAACATTTTTTCTAATATGTGAGGTCTTAATGAAGATGGATATTTTGGATTTATTCTTTCATCTTTATAGATGAAAAATTTAGATTTAATTTTATCATTATTCATTATTGATTTTAGAACTGGACTAGGACTTGAAGTTGATATTACATATATTGTATCATCGTCATATCCGTATTTCATAAAATTGTTAATTTGTACAAGAACTTGCCACAAATAATAATTATGATCAAAAGTTGCTACTAATATTTTCATTTTTATATTTTTTATTTGATTATTGTATATAAAAAATATCTAAATGTTTATAATTTATAAAAAAATAACTGATTACATTGATAATCAGTTATTTTTAATCATATACTTAATGAATTATGGATAAACATATAAATTCGGTTCTTGATCAATTCCAGCAGATGTTACAACTTTAATACTAGAAGGACCAGTATATCCAAGAGTATTAGGAATGATTCCTTTTATTTCTGACTCAGATACATATTCTTGTGAATCTAAATATATATATTCTACATTACCTGTATTTCCAGATGGTATTACACTAATGTAAGCATCTGTATAATATTTAACAAAATTTTGTCCTGATATAGTAATTAAAGATCCTTCTGAATAAGTAGAACCTGTTACATAAGTTATAGGATATGATAGTAATGATGGTGGCAAAGATGCTTGAATATAAGATTCAAATGGAGAATGTGATATGGTTCCATTTAATGTAGTAGCATAAATATTCATAATTTCATTCGTACCAGAATGTGTTATTCCAGATGGTACAATCACTCTCAAATGATTGTTATTTATAGTCGTTGTTGTGCCATAAGTACCTGGATAAGATACACCAAAACTAATTGTACCTCCAGATAGAAGACTACCATATATGTTAATAACATCGCCATATTTTCCAAATATAGGACTTATTTTTGATATTATAGGTTCATTTACAGAATCAACAGTAAATCCGCTCATAGTATAATTACCATTTGTACTTTCTACTCTAATATCAACATCACCTGTAGGTATGATATCAGTTGTTGATGCTGCATTTAATATTTGTACAGTTAATCCTGATGCGCTGTTATATGAAAATCTAGACAACACATTTCCGACATATACACTCATTGAAGGATTGGTTATAAATCCAGTACCATATAAACCTATTGAATGTAGTCCTCTTTGTGAATGAGTAGTACTAAAACTTGTTATAGATAATGGTTTGTTAGATAGTACGTCGTAAGAATAAGATAATGATGAGCCATATTTATTTATTACTATTACAGTATTTTTACCTGGTATTACATCATTTCCTATATGAATATCGCAAGTTGTTGAACTAATTATAGTATAATCACATATTACTCCACTAAATGTAATTGTTAAAGGTATATTAAAATTTGTACCTATCATTGTTACTGTGTTTCCTGGATAAACTGACGGACTTATACTTGATATTGTTGGAATTATACTATTAGTAACTCCGCAAACTGTGAATCCAGATAATGATGTATCATCTACTTTTATTGATGTGTCTCCTATTGGTGTTTCATTTGAAATAACTGCTGTCATATAACCAGAATTGTGTACAGTTACATTTGTTGATTGAGTTGGACCAAAACGTATTAATGTTGTGCCAGTATTAAAATTTGCACCAAATATATCAATTGTGTCTCCTATATTGGCATATGTAGGATTAAAACTATCAAATAATGGAATTAAGCCATTATCAATAGTTATATTTTTGAATAAACTTTGACCAATATTTGTTTGTATATATAATTGAGTAGGTCCAAGTGCCAATAAAGGTACCTTTGCAGTCAATTTAGTTGAGCTAATTACAGTTGTAACAACCTCAATTGATGGTACAAAATATAATTTTGTTTTTCCAGCTATGAAATATAATCCTTCTATAGTTATTGTAGAATTAATACTTGCAATAGAAGGACATATTGTTATTATTGGTTTATTAATTTGATTATAAACTCTATATTTTACTGCTGGCCCAAATCCAAATGGTGATGTTAATATGACATCAACTTCATTGTCATAATTTGATAGTTCAGGTATTATAACTGTTAATTGATTTGGTGAAAATATTGTTGTTACTCCTGTTACTCCACTAAATGATGCTACAGTATCATTAACAAAATTTATTCCATATATTGTTATAGAATCTCCATTATATGCACTAGTTGGATTGAAGTTTAATATGGTTGGTACATTTGAATATCCTGCTAATAAATATGTAGAATCACTACCATTATCATCTTTTATCCAAAATCCTTTAGTATCTCCACTACTTACAGTAGAATCATCATAACCAAAATAAACATAACCTTTTTCAGGCGTTTCAACCTCTTCTTTAAGTATTTTTTTAATTTTAATATAACTCATATATAACGATTTTTCTTTTCGTTATATATAAATATTTAAATTTCATATTGTATTTCCAATATTTTATTTCTTTCATAAAATACTATTAGCAATTTGTTTGTATCTTCAAATAATTTTATTTTCGGAATACACCAACTTACACTATTTTTATTTAAAGATATTTCAGATATTGTGTAATATGTTTTATTAGTATTTAAATCTTTAATGTCAATATTTAATGACTGCAAATCATCACCATTATAATATATCATCAATTTATTTTCATTTCTATCATAACTTATTTTTATGTTATTTTTATCTAAATTGTAATCAATTATATATTTTTTAAAATCAAATAATTTAGGATTTTCTACCAATTTTGATTCAATTATTCTATCAGTTATCATTTCAGGAGTTATGTTAATAGAACATTCAAATTGTTTATCTGTATCTTTATGCATAGGACACCAATTCCAATCACCTGGATCAAATTTATGAGTATTAAAACATCCATTACAAACATTAAAATTGTGTATATTTATGTTATTAGTTTTAAACTCACAAAAAGGATTAGAAAAACCTGACATCATTACTACTTTTTTACCTACAGCCCATGCCAACCAACTCAATCCTGAACCAATTCCAATATAGAATTCACACCATTTTAATTGATTTATTCTGTGCTCAATAGGAAAATCACCAGTGTTATCTATAATATTTTTTAGATTTGTTGATTGCTTACTTATTGTCATAACTTTATACCCTTGCGTATTAAGCCAATCAACTAAAATTTGCCATCCTTTATTACTATCTTTACAAGGATAATGCCAATGTTTAGAGTTCGCAGTTGAGAATTGCCCAATACAAATATATTTTTCTTTAATTGGTCTAACGCCTTCAGGAATTTCAATCTTTGGTATTATTTCTTCATATTCTAATCCAAGAATATCACTTGCTGTTTTTTGTAATGGTATGGTTTTATAATCAATCGGATTTTTATTACTATCAAATGGTGAATACCATCCAATTTTATATTTAGCATATAAATTTTCTGTGTTTGCTTTTCCTGGATCAACAAATGTTATTTCTGGGTATTGTTTTATAAACCAACTATTCCAAAATGTTGAGCACTGAATATTACAATTATGTTTTTTTCTAAATTCTTCTACATATGGAAACCATGCTAATGTATCTCCAATTGATTTACTTTCTATTGTTATTAAAACATTTCTATTTGTTAAATCAAAATCATGTGTAATTAATTCGTTATTATGAAATATATTAATTTTATACTCCTTATAACATTCATTATTTGTACGACACCAATTATTGTTATTTAATGTTTTTTTGTATATAATTTCTTTTGTATTTTTATCTATTATTTCAACATCAAACTCAGATTTTACATCTCCAAGAATTTCTACATTTGCACCGTTAATAAAACTAATATTATAATCATATTGTGGTTCTATTAATTTTTGAATTGTTTTATTAAGATTAAGTGTGTCATTATATTCTGTTGTTAATCTTGATTCAAATGTTACATTATTATCTATTCTTTTAATATTAAAATTATCCAAAATTCTTTTAGAATCTTTATCAACATTCATTGTTAAATATTTAATATTTTTGCATGAATCATAAGTATCTAAATATGTATTAAGATTATTTAAATAAATAGGCATATTATATGATGTTGCTTCTTTAACAGCTAACGGGTTCAACTCTAATATAGAAGAATGAATTAACAAATCAGATGCTTGGTAAAATGTATCAACGTCACTTCTTTCTCCATGTATTATACAATTAATTGGTTTATTATTTAACAAAGGTTTCCAATAATCTTCAAAATTTTCTGCTTGATTACCAACAAAGTGAAATTGTATTTTATAGTCTTTTAATTTTTCAGCTATTTCAAATACATATCCTTGATTTTTTCCTTTTGTGAATAACCCAACATTTAAAACATGAAAATACTCAGAATCAAATTTTAATTCGTCAATAGCTAATCCTTTATTTGCTATTAATTTTTCAGATGGATATTCAATAATAGAAGATGGAATATTGAATTTGTTATATTGTAGTTGTGAATATTTTGATACAAATAAAAATTTATCTGGGAAATATTTTTTTTTGCTAATATCAAAAGTTGAAGTATGAGTAGTTTCTATTATTTTATATGGTCTGTCATTTCTATATAACCAATTTATATGCTCATTTCTCATTCCAAAAATAAATATTTCTGGTATTTCTTCCATATGAATAATATCAGGATTGATATTATTAATTATATCTTCAAACAAATCACGCTTTGTTTCATTTTCATTATCTCCAAGCGAAATGAATTTATCTCCTAATAACTCAATAAGTCTATTCCTCTGCACAACAAAACTCCAAGAAATTTGTCTATATTCAATAAGATATACATCATTTGTTTTTATTAAATATTCTACTCTTTTAAGAGCTACCATCGGAAGTCCTCCTGTAGATCCGTGAGGAATTATTATAAGTATTTTCATTGTACATTATTTATTTTTAATTTTTATTCTAACTTTTATGATAAGTTTATAATTTTAATAAAAAAAGCATCATTGACAAATCAATGATGCTTTTTTTAAAAATTTAATATATTAATCAATTGAAACGTTATTAACAGGCTTGTATTTGTTAATTAATGTTTCTCTATTACTAAATCCTCTGCTTCTTGGACTCATGATAACAATAGGAGAACTTTGAGCAGCTTTATAAACTGAAATTTTCATTTTACTAACAGCAAAATTTACTTGCTCATTCCATTGTTTGATATCATATTTATAAACTTCCTCCATTTTAGGGAAATAGTCAATATTTAATGAATGATTTTTATAATCTAAAATCAAATCATCTCGTGTTTTTCTATCTCTAATTAAAGATGCACATATTCCACTTTGCACCCAATAATCAATAGGATCTTCATTTGCATCAGGTAATTCTGCTGCAGGTTTAAATTTACCATTATATAAATCAAAAGGTACAATCTCATCTTTATACAATTCTGTGTTTATATAATCTGACAATTCATACAATTCAACTTTTGTCAAATCACCAATAATAGCATGAACACCAATTGATCCAATATCATGAAATGAAGCCCAGCCAAGAACTATTTCAGTGTGATTTCCAGTTGATACAATACCACTTTTAAATCTGTGAGTATCTTCTAATCCTAACACAGTTCTTAGTACAGCATGAATTGATGCTTTACCTGTATCACTTAATTCAGGTGAATCACTCATATGAATTTTATCAACTTCTAATATTTCATTGACTGTTGATTGAATAGGTTGCCAGTATGTATTTGTTCCTAATTTTTCGTCTAATTGAGTTACATAATCTTTTGATTTAGTATTCAATGAAGATGGATTAGATATAAATATTGTATGTTCTTTACCCATAGCACGATAAACTAATGCTGCTACAATAGATGAATCAAGTCCTCCTGACACATGAACTTGAGCATTTTCAATTCCTGATAATTTGAAAAATTCTTTTTGTTCAAATAGAATTGCATCAGTAATTTCTTTATATTTACTATCATCGCTACCTACTATTGGTTCACTTTTTTTTAGTCTGAATGTTTCAGTTGTTTCTTTAAATTTAGGTAGTTCTTTAACTAATCTACCATAACTATTATAGACAAGAGAACCTCCATCGTAAATTATAATATTTTTAACAATATCTCCACAACCAACAGAATTTAATGATACTACTGGAACCATATTATTTTTTGCAATTTTAGAAAATAAATTTTTTCTGATTTTTTGCTTACCATAATAAAAATATGATTGATTAGGTATAATTAAAATTTCTGCCCCCATATTAACCATTTCTTGTGGTATGTCTCTATGATGGTTCATAAACCAAGAATCTTCACAAATTGGTATTCCTATGATAGTTTTACCTGCATTTGGTAAGTAAACTTCAAAAACTTTAGTTTCAGTTCCTTCTGTGAAATATTTTCTATCTTCATGATGATCTGTATCTGCTAACAATTGTTTATCATAGGTACGAATTCCATCTTTATCAATTACCGCTACTGAATTTTTCAATATAGGAAATCCATTTCTGTTATTACCATGTGATGAAACGAATCCAACAATAATAATACCATGTAATCCTATTTCTTTTCTGAATTTTTGAATTTCTTTCAATTTTGTGATTTGATCACGAATGAAATCTTCTCTATCCCAAAGAGAACCACAACAATAACCACTAATAGCAGTTTCTGGGAAAACTGATATATCTACAAAATTTTTACTATCTAATTTTAAACAATCCATAATTTTTTGGGTATTTCCAATTAAATCACCAGTGACTGTATTAATCTGATGTAACGAAATATTTGCATTTTCAATCATAATATGTGAATGTTTTTAATTTTACTACAAAAATACATATAATAATTGACATAAACAAAAAATTCATAATATAATTATGAATTTAATCGAGTAATTAAATATAGTTGTGAAATCTTTTATTATTTTTATTTAATGTGTTATTTACACTCTTATCAAACGAAGAGGACAACCAAAAGTTTTTAACACTGCAATAGTAGCATTCGTATTAGAATTATAATTTAAATCCATAGCACCACCATTTATAGAAGCAGTTTCAAAAATAGTCCAAATTAATGATCTGTTATTTAGTGCTTGATTATTAGATGCCCTATAGCCAGTGCCTAATGCACTAAAACCACTACTATTATCAGCATTCGTATTTGGAGTTAACCAATAAGTTAGTCCTTCTTTCTTTAGTTTTCCACCTACAACACCAATTCCACCTAAATAAGTACTAAGAGTATTATAATTAGCTATATCTGGAACTTTCCAACCCCAAGGAGTTGATGGATTAGCAGCATTATAGTAATCTATGTCCATTTGTAATAATTTAACAGCAAACCAATTATATAATTTACCGTATACAGCTCCAATAGCAGCATCATTATTATAATAACACCACATAGCTGCTGCTTTAACTGCTGCATAAGTTTTCTGTTCTACTGTGCCTGTGGTTTGTGCATAAATAGCATCATACAATTCTTGGGAATTTGACCAACCAACTTCTTGGAGAGATATATTATCTATAGAACCTAAAAATCCACTGGTACTATTTATACCTATACTAGTAGATGTAGAAGTAACGTATAGATATCCAGTATATATACCAATACTTGTCTTTAAACCAGTAGGACTACCAAATAAAAGTTGAACATTTCCACTAATTATATTCTTTATTTCGTATGAGTACTTATACCAAGTATTAATTTTAATTACCATGCCTTGATAGATATAAATTCCATTTGTTGCTGAATCAATATCTATAAATCCTGATGTATTCCAAGTAGCAATACCCCCATTTAATATCCAATTATTTAAGTTAGTATCAAATCCTCCATTAACAACTTTTTCAACACTTACATTAGGTTGAACATTATTAATCAAATTACCCCGTGGTGTACATGTCATCTCACAATTAGAAGATTGCCATTGTTGAGTACCAATCGTTACATTAGGTATTTCAGGATATAAATTCTTAATAAAATTTGACTCTGCTAAAACTTGCGTAGATGTTAATGCTTGTGAACGTATAATATGAGCTGCTATAGAACCTTTAAATGGCGTTTGATTAGTAATAGCCGTCATCAAACAACTAAAATTAATAGAAGTTATAACTATTGGTAAAGTTTCAAATAATGTACCATTAATATAAATATCTAGTGTATTATCACCTTTAGCAACTATAGTAATTATTGTATTTTTACCTATTAGAAAATCAACCTTTTTTAATGTTGCTGTTACTTGGGACAGTGTATTTCTTATCTTTAAAGTTCCTGATAAATTATCAAATCCAAACAAACTTCCACTACTACTATTGTCACTAGCATAAAAATTGGAAGTAGGTTCCCTTGATGTTGTAACATTAACTAAAGTAGTCATACTCCAAGCATCCGTAGCGGAAAAACTAATTATTGGATGAATTAAATAATTCTGAGATCCGCTAGGATTCTTAATATATGGATTTTCATTTGGAGCAATAGTTCCAAGATAAAATGGATATGAAGAACCCCCAACACTAGATAAATCTAAAGGATCACCTGATAATACTTCTTTAATTGATACATTATCGATACTTAAAGTAGTAGTTCCAACAGCCATTAACCATAATGTTATGCTTGTAGCTACAAAAACCTCTGAAAATATACCATTAGTTTTTCTTTGCGTTCCTACTCCAGTACTCGAATTTAACAGAATAGCACCTAATACATAATTAGAAATTTCAAATACTAATTTATATTGTTTTCCAACAGTTAATATAGTACTCTGAGTTATATTTATTCCTGATGCTACGTTTAAAAAATTAGCAGTTCCTCCACTAATAGTAATACCTGCTCCTTTACTCCAAACTGTATCAGTATCAAATCCACCGTTAACGACTTTTTCAACAGTATCTAAAACCTCTGTTCCTTGTGAAGTAATAGAGTAAAGTTTTTTAATATTATTTGATGTATTAGCAATACTCCCCCCAACACCAAGCCAACCCAGTTTAATAGAATCGTACATATTATTTAACTTACACATTTTAATGTAAGAAGTTGTATTAACTTCCAATAATTCCCTAACTGAAATATTTTTAAAACTTGCTGATAATCCTAAAGTTGTTGTACTTATAACAAACCCTATGTATAAAACAGTTGAAGTTGAAGTAAAAATCATTGACGTACTGGAACTTGAAAGTAAAGTGTTATTTACAATAAGATGACTTAATGAGGAGTTTAAAGAAATACGATAAACTGCACTTGTATCGCCATACAAAAAATCAAAAGATACCTTATACTTTTTTCCTACTTTAGTATTAAAGGCTTGATAGAAATAGCCATAATTATTTGAACCATTGGTAATTTTTAAATAACTTGCATCTAAACTTAAAATTGAGGCGTTACCTGTAACCCACCCTTCTATACTACTTCCACCACCATTGGTTACTAACTCAGGTCCGAAATTAGTGTTATCCCCTAACACTCCACCATCCGCTACAACCCTATCTTTATAGGTATTAAATAGAGATAATGCAGAATTATAAAAATTCCACATTACTCTACCTGCCATTGCTAGTTGTTCTCTAAATAAACTCATAAATTACATCCCCCACCATAAATAAATTTGTCCTGCACTACGTATCTCACATTGTAAATAATTAGTACTTAGTGGTACGTAGTCACTTTGTAATGCTCCATAAATCCAATTACTTGTATACCCACTAAATATAGAAGTTGCTAATGTTCCCCCTGTCATAATAACCTTAAAGGGTTTTTTGATAATTGGATTCATTATAGTAAGAGCTTGATTAGTTCCCATAGTAACAGAGAACTCCTCTCCTGTAGTCATATCTATATTGAATCCTGGTAGAGCTACTGTTGTTATCGGCTGATTATATAATCCAACTATATTTCCATTGGCATCTACTTTAAACAAAGTTACCCATGTACCACTTCCTTTGGTGGCATTAGCTACAGTACACTTTTCAAACAATACAGTACTCATTTGATTAGAGTGTCGTATGTCACCTATTGCATCACCTACAGCTGTAGTTATTGATTGGTATACATAACGGAGAGCTAAGTCGCGATAATTTCCTAATGTATTATTATTTATCTCTATAATCCCAGTTGTATTTTTTTGAAATGACTGAGTAGAATCGGTCATAGACAACTTCGAATATATAATAACATTACTAGAAGTATTTATATAAAAGGAGTTAATACCCGATGTAGGAGAAAAAAACATAGCGTTACCAGAACCATCAAATGAAAACCACTTATTATATACACCAAACCCAAATCCATTGTAATTAATACTAAAAGGACTACCAACAGTGATTGAAGTTGCACTAATATAAGTAGCAATAATACGCTCCTCTGAATTGATTATAATTTTTGCACCAATCATTGCAGCACTAAATGCCGTACCGACACCAGTAATATTTACCCCACTTGTTGAAACAGTTCCAGTATTAATCCAAGGTGTAGTATGATAAATTATACCACCATTTTGAGAGACATAAGGAGTTATATCTGAACTACCATCAGCTTTTAAAAATTGATTTGATGTGCCTCCAGATTTTATAAATGAATTAGAAATTGTATTTCCACTGGCGTCCACCTTAAACAAGTTTACCCATGTACCATTACCTTTCTCCACATTAGCAACAGTACACTTTTCAAACAATATAGTACTTGCTTGATTAGACTGTCGTATATCACCGATTGAATCACCTGTTGATGTGCCTATTGATTGATAGACATAACGAAGAGCCAAGTCACGATAATTTCCAGAGGTTCCATTATCAATAGATAATACACCAGCCAACGACCTAGAAAAAGAAGTATCTAATTGATACCCATAAAACAATCTACCCGTTGATATATAAGCCACTGAGTTACTAGTTATACTAAAACTATTTCCGTTATTATAGCTACTAATAGTAAAAGATCCATCAGCACTTAACTTCAATATTCGATTGTACACCGAGAACATAATACCATTATAATTAACGCTAAAAGCTAAATTAACAGTAATAGAAGTTGCACTAACATAGTTTACAATAATACGTTCCTCTGAATTAATTATAATTTTTGCTCCAACCATTCCAGAAGTAAAGGCTGTACCTACACCAGTAATATTTACCCCACTTGTTGAAACTGTTCCTATGTTAATCCAAGGAGTAGTGTGATAAATCACACCACCATTTTGAGAGACATAAGGAGTTATATCTGAACTACCATCAGCTTTTAAAAATTGATTTGATGTGCCTCCAGTTTTTATAAATGAGCCAGAAGTTAAGTTATTATTTCCTAAATTTACATTAGATGTTGCTCCTGTATATGTAACATAATTATTTGTAATATTTTGAGTTAATATAGTAATTAAATTATTTAAAAAAGTGTCTCCTGATATTCTATCAAATGTTTCTCCTGTTAATAAGTTATAATTTTGTGTCGAAACAGGCAAATCAATTGGATCAACAGTTTCAAATCTTGTTGTACCAGAATTCCAATATGCCAAATAATTATTTATAGGATTTTCTTCTCTAGTAGAAAGTGGTTGTTCAAATCCAACATCTCCAACTCTAGCAACTCCAAATTTATCAAAAACTAATCTTCCATTATTTACACCATCGTAATTAATTGCTTCAATTCCAGTATATTCATTATTAGACAATCCAACTGTAGCCCCACTTCTTAGAAGAATATAATCTTTTGTTGTATATATTTGTTCTGAGTGTGTTTCATATGTTGAGCCAGATTGGGTAATATTACCATCAATATGTAATGTTCCACCGTTATCAGTATACACAAAAGGATTTGAACCATTTGGTTGATATAGTTGATAGTGAGTATGTCCAGTATTAGACTTAGAATTTAATTGAATTTGAACATTAAATGTTATACCTGTTAAATAACCAATATTTACTTTTTCTATATCAGTTACATATTTTTTATTTTCAGAATCATTTATATCAGCAGTAGTAGCATCTTCTCCATTGATTATTAATCCTTTATAATCATATGTTATTTTAGTCCTAGTTGAACCAGTTATTGAATTGTTTGATGATAAAAATCCAACATGTCCTGAATTATCATAATCTAAATTACTTAATGATGAGTGATTTGTTACTGGAGTAGATACGAATACAGACGAAAATGCAGATTCAATACTAGTAGATGCTGATGCATTTTTTTGTACTATGATTTTACCAATTAAAAAACAAATTGTACTAATAAAAATAGGAACGGTTGGAGGTTGAGATGATTTTGCTTCAGATTCAGTAACACAATCAGATGAATTTAATAATATAATTATTTCATTGTCAACTGATGATAATTGTCTATACACCCAATTAACAACATAATGTGTATCAGCAACTTCATTTAAATTCGCTCCATTATCATAATATAAATTATTATATTGAGTCACTCCCGTAGTTGTCCAAGTACCACCTGAATGATACCATAATGTACAATTATTTATTGAAGATGAAGAAAATGACAGTGAAGTTCTAACTACACCGTTCCATGCTTTACCACTATCAATATTTATAATTCTTTCATTTGATTCACTAATAGACAATCCTGATTCCCAAGCAAAACGCTGAGTTTTTAAAAATCTAAGGTGAGTTTTATCAGGTAATCCATTACCTAAACTATTCCAATCTAAAAAACTTAAAATATTATTATCTCTATATATTGTTGAGATTGCAGTTGTATTAGACCAATTTACAGTACCTTGGTTTTCAATCGTATATATAGGTAATCCATTATTATAATTTACGCATAATGTACTAGAAACTTGATTTGTAGGAGTTAATGTTGATCCTGATATTGTATAATTATTTATATTTCCTGTAAAATCAATCGTTGAATATAGCATACAAACACAACTTCCAACTGTTATTGTTCCGTTGTAGTTATCTGTTATTATTGGATGTGTTATTAATCCAGAATAAGGATGAGATGGAACTATCCAATCTCCATCTCCATTGAAATAATTATAATTATCACCTGACAATTTAGGTACAAATCCATGTTTACTTGTAGATACGTTATTTATAATATTATCAGATATTACAATATTAGTATCTGTGTCACCAGCAATTCTATTTATAGTTTCGCCAGATATTAAATTATTTAAAAAGGTGTCTCCTGATATTCTATTATAAGTTTCTCCGCTGATAGATAAGTTTGTTTGGTATGATATTGGTAAATCAATTGGATTAATAGTTTCAAATCTTGTTGTACCAGAATTCCAAATTGATAAATATTTATCTGTAGGAGTTTCTTCTCTGGTTGATAATGGTTGCTCGTAGCCAACATCACCAACCCTAGCAACTCCAAATTTATCGAAAGCTAATCTACCGTTATTTAATCCATCATATCTAATAACTTCTAAACCAGCGTATTCAGAATTAGATAATCCAGATGTGGATTCACTTCTTAATAATATGTAGTCATTATTTGTATATATTTGTCCAAAATGTGCGTCATTAGTTATTCCAGATTGAATAATATTTCCATCAATATGAAATGTTCCTGTATTATCAGTATATACGAATGGATTTGTATTGTTTGGCTGATATAATTTATTATGATTGTGTCCACTATTTGAATAAATAGTAGAATCTAGTGAGCCATCGGCCTTTAAAAATTGTGTTTCTGTTCCTCCAATTATTGATATATCTCCAGATAGATTAATATTTCCTTTCACATCTAATGTTAATCCGTCAAATGTTAATCCGCTATTAGCATATGCTCCATTTGTAGTGCCATCAGATTTTAATATTCTATTATTACTATAATTTGTTACTGTATTAAATCCTGTTCCTGAACTTCCTGATGTACCATCTATTCCTGATGTTCCTGACGATCCTGACGATCCTGATGTTCCTGATGTTCCTGACGATCCTGATGTTCCTGATGTACCATCTATTCCTGATGTACCATCTATTCCTGATGTACCATCTGTACCTGATGTTGATGTCTTGCCAGATTCTACAATAGAATCCACTGTATATTTTAATTCATTTAATTTTCTTCTTACGTTTCCGCCTTCTTCATAATCTAATATCCATTCGGTCATATACTAAGTATTTTTTGTTTGCGTAATTTCATTTAATATATATAAAAAAATAAAATTTAATTTTTATGTATAATAGGATGGTCTAGCCATTTAGTTGAATCTATCCATACTTTATTATCTTGCCAATATCCTTCTGAATAAATACTAATATCATAAATAATAAACAGCATAACATAATAAACTATTTCATTTCCTATGCTATTTTTTAACGATATTTTTATACAATAATATCCAGGATAAATAATTTCTGGATATACAATATTATTATAATCTATAAATTTAGATCCTACTATTAAAATATTTGACTTATATTTATTAATTTCCTTATCAGTGTAATCTATTACATAATCTATTAAAATATTTATAATATCTAAATTAGTTATAATGTTTTTATCAAAATCATTAAGATTTAGTGTGAATCCACTACCGATATAAATTCCATCTGTTATTCCAGTCGCTATAGAAAAATCCATAGTATTTCCTGTTAAACTTGATGTTAATATGTTAGTATCGAATATAATATTAGGAGGAGAATCATTAACTATAATATTATAAATATAACTTGATTTAGTAATGCCTACTGATCCAGAAACTAAAATGTGAATATAATAAACTCCGTATTTATTTATGCCATTAATTTTTTTAGCAGAACCTTCTTCATATAAATTGAATATTATATTATCTAATGATATTTTTTCACCAAAGCATTCAGTTATTCCACTAATAAACAAATATTTTAAACTATCTAATGTCCATCCAGATATTCCATTGTGATATAAATGTAAATATGCATCGTGTGGTTCATTATTACCTCCTCCAATCCAAGTTGTGCCACTTATAGGATAATTATAATATATAATAGGAGATATTACATTTGATTTTGTTTTTGTTGTTGTTGTTGTAGTTATATTTTTTATTGTTGTAGTTGTAGTTGTAGTTGTCTCTAAACTTTTAACTATATTCATAATAATATATTGTTCAATATCAGTATTATATGAAAATTTAACACAATAATATCCTATTTTAGTAATATTATCAAATATTTGTTCATCATTAACGATTAATGTAGTTAATTGATATTTATTTATATCTCCATCTATATAATCTATTAAATTATTTATAATATCAACTCTATTGATCGTGTTATTATCAAAATTACCAATAATCAATGTAAATCCACTATTTATATCAATATTTGATACAATATCTGAGCTTGAACCAGAAAAATAATTAGTGTTACCAGTTAAGCTATATAATATATATGGATTGTAAATAATATTCATGTTATATCAATTTAATTTTAGCAATCCATAACAACTCCATTTTTATACGTACAATCAGAAGTCAAATATATGCAAAAATTATTCTTATATGAATTATATGCAAAAATCATTCTACAATATGCTTGTTCGTAATCATATTTGGTTAAAAACTTAATAGTGTAGTAAGTTGTTAAAGTACCTAAATATATATAATATTTTGAAGTATCTGAACTTAATGATATAATAGTAGTATATGGTATGTGATATTTCAAATTCGTATATCCAGTACCAATTGACGAAACTACCCCGCTAATGATAAATTCCGTTGAGCCTGTTTGTCCAGTAGAATAATAGCAATCTACTTGATTAGTTATAATATCATTATAATATAAATTTGATATAGTTACAGCACTACTTGGCTGAGGAGTAGGTGGCAAATTAATATTTGCTTGTAGAACATCTATTGCAACATCATAATCTGATGGATTATTCAAATAAATTTTTCCTATTTTATTTAGAATAGAACCATTTAAGAGTAGTAATCTACCAATTGGATATGTTGTTCCTGAATCAGAATCATAATAATAATTTATATTATATGTGTTTTGTTCATAGTAATAATAAGGATCATATGAACTTTCATTCACATTACTATAATTACCATTATATATAACTTTTATTAATAAAAATGTAGATTCTTCGATATCACCATAATTTAATAAAAAATCTTCAGTGTATGCAGGTAGTATCAATCTTGCATTATAACATGATTCATAAAAAATTTCAATATCACTAAGACTTAAAACAGAAGATGTTTGAGGTCCGTCTGATGTTCTAAAATCTCTATTACAATTTTTTATTTCTCTTTTTGTTTGAGTACTAAGTATATTTGTTGTTATTTTAGCCACTATATTTATATTATATTTTATCCCAGTTACCAGCACTGGCATCAATTAATCTTAAAACATCAAATTGATTAAGAAATTGATATGAACTTGAATAATCTATTGTTTGAGTACTTTCAGGTATAATAGTTATAACTCCATTTAATATATTTTTTATAGTTAATATATTACCAGTTCCTGTAGATGATGGTAAATATAATGAATATGTAGAGCCAGAATCTGTTGTTCCTGAACATCTTATATATTCATCTGATGTTGTTCCAGTATAAGTACTTGATATATCTTTTATATCATAATGTATTTGATAATCAGGTGATATATTTGTTTCATCATCAAATTCAGAATCTACTGTCGCATGTAATACATCCAATACCACATCATAATCCAGTGGATTTGTTACATATATTTGTGGTATTCTTTCTTCTGATGAGCCTGTCATTATTAATAATCTATTTAATGGTCTTAAAATTGGATCATTTTCAAAGTGATAATTTATATTATATTTTATTTCCTCATATTTATAATATGGATCAGTCAAACTATCATAAGTTACTTTTATCATTAAAAAAGTAACAGCTTTACCAATAAATCCATATAGTAATTTATTAGATTCTCCTGCTTTTAAAACTATTCTTGATCTGTATTGTGATTCATATGGAATAGCTAAATCTTCTAAACTTAATTTGCTAATGATGTTCGGACCTTCAACCGCAATAAATGAGCAATTCCAATTTTTTATTGTTTTCTCTGTTGTGTTAATAAGAGAATTAGGTGTTATTATGGCCATAATTGTGTTTTCTTTTATATATAAAATTTAGCATCCTAAAATTTATATATAATGTAAATATAAAATAATTAAACATGAAATATATTTATACTCCTAAATTTGATGGTACATTTACAATGAGTTGGATAAGTACTACTGATTCTCCTGCTTATGAATCACATAATGTACGTGATTCTGTGCAATTTTCTATTTATGAACCATTGAAAAGTATATCATCAATTACAAACATAAAATCTACTATACTAGGAGAAACAACTGAACATTATTTCAAACCATATTTTTCTTATAGTAACATAAGAAGTGGAGTTAGTTACAGTGAATCTATTCCTATTACTGGAATTACTCAAGATTATTGTCCTTTAAATTATTTATATTTAAATCTATCTTATTATAGGATTGATGAAAATATAGATACTATACCTTCACTGACAATAAATTCTATTGTAATTGAGGGTACTTATGATATTGAACAAACTGATACTATTGTTGATATTCCAGATTCTGGATCAACATCAGGAGGTTATTTAATAATTAAGCCTAAAAATATTTATAAAGTATTTAAATTAACAGGTTACGAAATATATGGAGTGAATACTAATAATTTAGAAATTAAATATAGATTTACTCAGGATAATGGTAGAACATATACATCATGGGAAAATTTAACAACAGAAAATATATCAACAGTAAAAATAAATCCAATAAGATTTGCTCAAGTTGAATATTCTGTTCATAAAAAAATAAATGGAATAGTATCTAAAGTTTATGATATTATATTATTAGGAGATTTTCAAAATATTAATAAAAATTATCTTAAACTTAACAGATATGGAGTCAGAGAAGATTGTTCTGTTTTATATCCATCACTAAATACTGGAACAACAATTGATTATACTGATAATTCAAATTCTGTGTGTTTAAGTGGTATTACAACATATCAAACTGGAGGGTCAATAGATTATAATAGAGATTGGATAACAAAAGGATTGAGCTGTTATTTATCAGGAAATGTAATACCAAGCCTAAGTTCTCAAGCAAATAGTCCAGGTTTAAATTCTACTCAGACAGCGGCAGAATCAGGTATATTTAATCCATATGCTGGATCAATAAAGATTGGTAATTGGTATGCTTATTTAGCAAGTACAGTTGGCAAAATATTTGGATGGACAGTTGATTATCATTTGACAGATCCAGACGGAAAAGGAATTGATAGTATTCTTCATGAGTATCAATTATATAACATAGTAGATACACAAAAAATTAAAATAATAGTACCTGAAAATACATTTCCAGATAATCAAGTTCAAGTTAATGAATATATGTTAGATATGATGGACACATTTCAAGTTATTATATTAAAAGATGAGTTTCATAATGCGTTTGGAATTGAAAAAAGACCATCACAAAAAGATATCATATTTTTTTGTCAGGCAAATCGTATGTATAGAGTAAAAAGTGCTCAAGTAAAAAGAGATGTTATGTATATGGGAATTTATTATAATGTTGTACTTGAAAAATACGAAAAACTTGCAAATGAAAAAAACGTATCAAACAAATCAAAAAATCTTATAGAATCATTGACAAATAATAATACAATTGATTCATTATTTGGAGTAGAAATAAGAGAACAAGAAGATAAAATTGTAAGTAAACAATTAAAGCCAATTACACATGAAGTTTATAGATTAAATGTAAATCCAAAATTAGATATAATAAAAAAGGATATCTACAATTCTTTAAAAGATATAAAAATCGCAGATAGCTATTATAATTTAACATCATTACAATCTGGGATCACAGCAGTATCATATACATATAAAGATTCTAATTTAAAAGTTACTGACAATAGATCATTTAATGTATGGTTTAATTTTAATAATAGTTATGATTTAAATAAATCTATTGATGAAAATACTTTTATTTCTTATAATATTAACAACAGTAGTTATTTTGAATTTTTGAATAACTATGATTCAATTAATAGCAAAGGCTATAAATTATCATATTCAAATAATCAAATATTATTAAATATAAATGATATAGATTATAGTTTGACTGCAACTGGTTTAACTACAAATGTTTGGTATGGATTAACTGTAAATTTAGATAATAGACAAAGAACTATAAGTTTAGATTTATTCAAAAGAAGATATAATTATAAAATAACTATGTTTACACATGATTATAAGAGTGTAATTGTAGACAACACAAACATAAATGAAATAACACTTTACAAATCAAAAGGATATAGACCAGTCAAAAACACAGAAATTGCGATTAAGTTACCTGATAAAAGTTTATATAAACTTGCATCAATAAAATATGTTGATGGATATAATGATGTAGTTGTTCCATTAAATACATTCAGTATTGATAAAATAATAACAATAAATTCATCAGATATTAAATTAACAAATATTAGAATATATGATGATGTGATACCAGAAGATTCTAAATCTAATTTATTATTACAGAGAGTTGTACAAGATTCAAATAATTTGATATTAGCAGATAATGCTACTAAAAAATTGTTCACTAAAAATATTTATAACAATAGATGGGAATGAAATATATTAAGAAATATGAAATAGTAGATTATAAAGAAACAGATTTTGATGATATAGATGAATATGATGGTTTTTTATATGCATATTCAGATAAACCGTTAAATAAAAAAAATGTTAATAAAGCTATAATATTTCCATATAATAGAGCTGACGCATCAGATACCGCCAGTGAATATATCTATCAAATCAAATTAAAGAATCCGATATATAAAAAAACAAGACTTATTGATATGATAGATGACGATGATATTTTCAATGGAGGAAATATTATCAAAGATGATCATTCTAAATATTCTGGCTATTTCTTAAAGAATTGTTTTAATGATTGGCAAATTTATATAGAAGATGTAAATGATATAATAAGTTTTAAACTTGTTGGCGGATTTGTGATGTACGATAAAAATAAGACTAACAGATTAAAAATAAAATATTCTGATGAAACTGATAGTTGGCTATATTTATATATCTCAGGGTCATTAAGATTACCAAAATTAACACAAAAAATAATAGATGAGTTGAAGCAATTCAGACCTACTGAATCAATAAAAATTTATAAAGGAATAGAAGAAGTTCAAATTGTACATTCATCAAAAGTAGATTATCCTTATAAAAAAGGACAAAGAATAGAATCATTTTTTAATTATCCAACTTCTTGGACTACTAACATATTAACAGCTATTAGATTTATTGATGACGAACCATCAACACCTCCATTTGTTGCATCTATGATAGTATCACCAGATGATATATTAGTTGATGTACAGATGTTACCGAAGAAATACTACCATACTAATCAAAGAGAAATTATAATGCTACCAGGTACATACGAATACAAATTAGTATGGGAAGTAAAATAAAAAAGAACCTTAATTAAGGTTCTTTTATTTTAATTTTCAATCATCTTTTTGATGTCTTTTGATAGATAATATCTAATTTTTTTATCCTTAATTTTAAATTCATACGCTTCAAATGTTTTTATTTGTTGTTGTAAATTACAAATAAAATTATTCAAATCTGCTATTGATTCTGTATATACTGGATCTGAATCCCAATAATCAGGAAATCTTTTCTTAAAACTTTCTAATTCATTTTCTACAATTCTGACAGACAAATAAACATTCTTATCAAATATGTTTGATTTTATACTTATCATATCTTTCATATGAACAGTAAATCTATGTACTAGATTATCTGTTTCTATTGTTTTTAGAAGCCCTATTGCATAAGCATCATTCTCAGAAATGACTATTGGCTTATTTTCTTTTACAATTGCTTGTATTTCTTGCTCATTTTTATCTTTAAGAACAAATCGCTTGTAGTCTGACCATAAGCAACGTCTAAAAATATCATCAATTGTTAATGTAATAATCATATAATATTTATGTTTTTTTTTTGTATTAATAAATTATATGACTATTAATTTTTTTTGTTTAATTTTTTTTAATATATACAATTAAATATCAAAGAATTTAGTACCTTTACAACGTCTAATAAAAATATATTAAAGTATTCATATTATGAAATTTATAAAACATTATAATGAAGGTTACAACATGACAGAAAAAATAACTGATATTAGAGAGTTTTTTTCAAATTTAAAACTGATAACATATCACTTTGAAGATTATCACATTTTCAATAAATTCAAAAATGATATTGAAAAAGAACTAAATACAACATGTGGTATGTCATTTTTTGGCTTTACAATTAATGGAAGATTTTTTGATCCAATTATAGATACAGTAACCGTTGAATTACACAAAATGTTTGATATAATTGTCAATAATGATTATCAAGGCATATATGATGGATGTAATGAAAGAAAATTCGGTGGCAATAGATTTGAATATTATGAAAGAAACACAAAATATTATTTATATTTAGAAAATCACATATCAAAGGTAATTTCAAGTAATGTTAATGATGATAGATTTACACCTTATTATGATATTAGATTCAGAACAAGAATTTTCACAAACAGTGACAAAATAGAGGAAGAAAAAGAAACAAAAATAATTAATGATATCATAGATAAATATAATCTTAAAGAAAAATACGAGATTTTAATAGATAGTAGTGGTAGTAGACGTGAAATAAGAATAATTAGAAAAAATAGAATAATATTGAATTCCAAACAGAAAAAAGAAATTGAAAAAGCTAAATTATTTGGATTACAGAAATATGAAGAATTAAAAGAAAGAATTCCAGCACAGATAGAATATAATATTCTTATGGACAATATAATTAAAAATAAAAATAAATTTAATTTGTGAAAAATTACAATCAATATATCAAAGAATCTAATATGACTAAACTCACTCAACCAAGTGATGAGGAAATTAAAGACGCTGAAAAAATATTAGCAGAAGGAAAAGATCCTGATTCAAATATGAAAGATGTTGGTTGTTTTTATATAGATGTATCGGGCAAATATTCAGTTTATTATACTTTTTGGAGATGGAATCCAAAATCTGCAAATTGCTATTATATATGTAATCTAAGTACTGACTTTGTGACAGCAGTTAAAAAAGCTGCTAAAGCTTCAGGTAGAATTCCAGTTGTTATTGATAGATTCGGTACATATGCTGGACTATTTCAAGCAGAAAAAAATAAAATATTATCATTCGGTAAATATCGTGGTCAAACAATAGGAGAAATATTCGTAACTGATCCTCAATATATTGTATATTTATCAAAAGATTTTCATGGTAATGCAGAGATGGCAAAAGAAATTCAAGATTATAAAAATTTATTTTTTGAAACTTTAACTAAGAAAAATCAAGAAGAAAGTACTAGCAAATATATAGGAGAAGTAGGAACTAAAATTACAATAAAAGCTACAGTTTATAATTTTAATGTGAATCAGAGTGCATTTGGACCACAATACACTGCGAAATTAACTGATGATGATGGAAATAGATATATAGCTTATAATATTGGCAGAACTCTTAGAAAAAATGATGTTGTATATATGACAGCAAAAGTAAAAGAGCATAAAGAAATAGTAGGAATTAAATTTACTTCTATATACTATTGTAAGATAACTAATGTATTCAACTTAGATGATGATATGGCAAAATTCAATTTATAATTATGTTAATGTACGAAAGTTTTTTAGATTTTTTTAATAAAAAATCAAGTCCTTCTATTAAATTAGCAATATCAATAGTTTCTTTATTTAATTCAATTGATAATAATTTAAAATGTTATTATATAAAAAATAATAATTTAATATCAATAAAAAATAACAATGAAATATTATTAACTATAATGTTTTATAAAATAAAAGTGAATGATAGTTATTATTTTGATGCTATTAAATTTGAAGAGTTAAATTTAGAAAAATATAAAAATATTAAAGATTTTATGATAGATGTTCTTGATGTTGGTGATATTATAACATTTAAACATATTGATATAAAAGAAAATGATATTCCTAATATCATAGATAATTTAACCAAAGAAAATTATGATGATTTCTTAATTCAAATGAGTGCAAACAAATTCAACATATAAAAAAAGACTGTCAAATGACAGTCTTTTTCTTTTAATCTACCAATTTTACCCTTTCTATCATCAAATCTTTTTTCAAGATCAATTAAATGATAACTCCATTTGTTAGGAAAATCTAATAATCTTAAGTTTAATTTTTGCACATCTTTGTGTACTTCAGTTAATTTAGCTTCAATCAATATTGATGGAGCTTCGTAACCATTACGGTTTACGATTTCGACTCTCCAAAGTCGAGTTTTAGATATTGTTTTCATCATCGTTAATGATGGCGATTGGTGGAGAATGTAAATTAATTTTCATAAGTAATATATCTAATTTTTTAAATAAAGTTTATTTCTTTATTGACATTGCAATATCATAGTACCTACGAGGATTGTTACATTCTAATTCAATTGCTAATTTTAAAAATTCTGTTGCAACTCCAGTATTATTAGGATAACCAGTTTGAGATTTTTTGTAATCTCTAATAAATTTTCTTAATTTATTATCATCATCAGAATAAATTTCTTTGAAATCTTTCTTTTCTTTGACACTAAATGATGATCCATCAATGAAATATTTTAAATATTTCAAAAAGTGATTATGGCTAAAAACTTCATAATCTGTTTCACATCCATTATAATAAAACATTTTATACCTAGATTTTTTTGTACCAATATTGTAATCTTCATTAAAAAAAAATTCTAATCTATTACTAGGTATTCTATTTTTATTATACATGAGATAAAATAATTTTCTTGTCATATCTCCATTATTAACACCATTTGGTATTTTTGATTCATTCCATTCTATGCTATCATATAAAAATTGTTCTTGATCCGTTAATATCATATTGTTTTTGTTTTTTATAGTTTAAAATATTTGAGTTGTTTATTTTATAATACCATACCAATAGATTGTAAATTTAGGACTACAATATATTTATATATAGAATAAAAATATTAATGTGATAATAGATAAATTGTATAATATTAGTATAGGTTCTAAAAATTTTAATCATTTCAAAAAATTAAATTATAATTGTAAAGTTGGTGAAACAATAGAAGTGAATTCAATAGATTTGATGAGTAATTGTAAAGTAATTGTTAATGCGAAATGTGATATTTGTGGGACAGAAACATCATTGGAATATAGATCATATTTAAAAAATGTTAGTAAATATCCTATATATTGCTGTAGTACATCATGTTCAAAAATAAAAGAAGATAAAACAAAAAAGGAAATATATGGTGAAGAATTTCAGAAAATAAGAGTCCAAAACATGAAGAAAACAAATAAGAAGAGATATGGAAATGAATGCTCATCTCAGATATTTAGAAATGAAAAAAATCAAGAAACTTTTATAACTGAATTAAAAGAATTATATAAAAATAATGACTTTGATTATTCAAAAGTAAATTATATTAATAATTATACTAAAGTAGAAATAATATGTAAAGATCACGGCTCATTTGAAATAATACCTAATGCGTTATTAATAGGACAAGGATGTAAAAAATGTAATAAAGAAAGAATAAAAAATCAAGAATAAAAATATATTTAGATAAATCAAATATTACACACAACAATAAATATGATTATTCTAAAGTTGATTATAATATACAAACAGAAAAAGTAACAATTATTTGTCCAATTCATGGAGAATTTAAACAAATGATAAATCAACATTCAACTGGTCGTGGTTGCAAAAAATGTGGATATATTAACGTTAGATTAAAAAAATTGGAAATTATAGAATCTAATTTTAAAAAAGGTTATCAAATAACTCCATATTTTAATCCTAATGCTTGTAAATTATTTGATGAAATTAGTAAAAAAGAAAATATATACATTCAACATGCAATGAATGGAGGCGAATATCGTATAAAAGAATTAGGATATTGGATTGATGGATATGATATGAAAAATAATGTTGTATATGAATATGATGAAAAGGAACATTTCATTAAAGGAATATTAAAGGAGAAAGATGTAGATAGACAAAAAGAAATTGAAAATTTTTTAGGTTGTACATTCATATGAATTAAAGATTAAACTATAGTTTAATCTTTAATTCATCATATTTATATTGTTGTTTTTTATATAGTTCATCTCTTCTTGATTCATATTGTTTCCATAATATCGTTTTATATTCAGGATGAAATATATCTACTAAATCAAAAACTATTAATTTAGTTTTTAATTTGTGTAGACGAAGACCACGCCCAATTGACTGTAATACTACCTGTCCGCTACGAAAACTATCTAGAAATATTATATTGTTTATAGCTTTTATCGACACACCTGTACTTAGTGTTCCGTAGCTGGCTACTAATATTTTAGGATTACCTGTAGTATCTTCCATTATTTTTTTTATATATTCTCTCTTTTCAGTACTTACACTACCGTCAATGAAAAACACATCTTTACCAATACAATTATCCTTTAAATGATTAAATATCTCAGTTCCATATGTAATAGTATGAAATAGTAATAATGAATTAGATTTAAATTTATCTGTCAAATTTTTAACAAAAGTCTTTCTTTTAGCTGAATTATGAATGTATTCACGTTCCAGATCATACGCACGGCGCCCATCACTTTTCTTAACATTATAAACTCCTTCAGCAAACTTATGATTATCATGATGTAACATAATAACTTTTATTTTAAGTTCAGCTATCAATCCTTTATCCATAAGTTTTTTTGCATTAATAGTTATAAGTTTAGGACCTAATAAAGATTGTATAGTCAATATCTCAACAGATGAATCAGAAGGATATGTACCTGACATTCCTGCCCGTATTTTAGCAATACCAAAAGTTTTTGTTAATATAGATTGAATTGTTGCAGCCTTCGCTGTATGAGCCTCATCACAAAAAACAATTTCAAATTGTGAAAACCAATCTTTTGGATATTTTTCTAATGATTGATAAGTGCCAATATATACATTAGGTAATTTTTCTCCTTCTCTATATTTTCTTGGTTTATCACTCATAACTTCATCTATACGAATATCTAATGGAGTTTTATTATCATTATTAAAACCGTAGTTATAGTCATTCAAATCATTATAAAATTGAGTAACTAAACTTATACTTGGTACAATTAATAAAACCTTAGCCTTAGGATTTACTTTTTTTAAGTAATAAAAAAGTAATGTACCAAATACTAATGATTTACCACCTGCAGTAGCAATTTCAATTAATCCGTATTGATGTTTTAATAATTGAAATATTGCATCTACTTGATGTTCATAAGGCATAAATGGTTTACCATCAGGAGTTTTATGATCTTTATAAAAATCATCAATAAATTCTTGTAATTTTTCTTTTGATATGTCTTTATTGCGTGGAAATTGGTATTGATTTTCTATTATAAATTTGTAACCATACTCTTTGCAGCATTTATAAATTTCACCCCATAAACCGAAGTTAATCACGCCATCTGAGAAATAGCTAATTCCGCCATCCCAAACGCCGAGCTTAAACCTTTTCATAAAACGGTAATTATTAACTTTTCTTGTTAAGTATAATTTAAGTTGATTATATTCACCTTTTGTTGATTCAGTTAGAATTAATTTTGAATTATCTTTGTTTAGTTTAAATTTCATTTAATGCCTTTAATTTTTCTTTTCTTATGATAGAATTTGCTTTATTGTAATAATCTTGATAATATTCTTTATTTGTTATGAAAAATTCACTTATATGATATTTATTAGTTTTGATTCCAAATTTATAAGCTAATTCATCAATATAAATTTTATATGCCAACTCATCTAATATCATTTATCAATTCTAATTTCTTTTTTCTAATTTGTATAATACAAACACTATTAATATGTTTATTAATAATATTAGTTAACAATTCAATAGATATTATATCATTTACATCATAAATATACTCAGAATCATCTAAATGAGTTATTATAACTCTAGGTTTCCAAGTTGCTTCAGCTATCATTGATGCTGATTTAATTCCATATTTTTTTAATTCTTCGTCGCTTAACATTATTTATATCCTCCTAAAATATTTGCAAGTTCAATTTTAGCTTTAACAGAATAGTTTATTGATTCTAAATTTTTAGATGTATCTCTTAAAAAATTAACATGTTCATCTAATTCATTTATAAAACATTGATAATCAGACAAATCAGCTTCAATCAATCTTAATTTTTCTGTACCAGAAGTTTTAACTTGGTATGATGTTGCATAGAATTCAAATTTATCTTTTGTTAGTACTTTCATTTTTTGAACAAGTTTATGTATTTTTACACTATAATTTTTTATTTCTTCTACTACCATTTGTCTTTGACTTATTGCTTCAGCTTGAATATCTGCGATATTCATCAAATTATCATGTATTAATCTACCTGTCAATTTATTTACAATTGCAATCCATTGTTTACTAGATTCTAACATCTTTTTTTGTAATTTTTGACGTGAATCTAAATCTTCGTTTTCAGACATAGTTATTACTTTATTTTTATTTTTATGTATTATAAATAACTGGTATAGTTTAAATTTTTGTGAAATTAAGATCAAAATAATAGTCAAAATTATATTGGCTAGATGGTTTATTTTGATTATACAACAGAGTTATGTTATTAAAATTGTAAGGATCATAACCTTGTACACTAACATTGGTTAGATTTTCAGTTTTATACACATCAGGATTAAATTTTGGATTATATTGTAATATAATATTATTATAAATAGTTTGGTTTGTTATACTATAATAACTCACATAAAATTGTACAGAATCTAATCTATATCTACTGAATATATTACTATTTATATATTCATATATAGCATTATTTATATCATTTGAATAGATATCGTCTTGTCTTATAATTTTAAATACTCTTTGTTCTTTTATTTTGAAAAATAAATAATCTTTTAATATTTGAGAGCCATTAATATTTATTTGCCATCTTGTATTATTATTCTTATCTGATTCTGTTTGACTATATGGTATAATTACTTGATTATTATCTTTTAAATCTGATAAATTTTCATTAAAATTAACTTCCCATCCATCAGGTATTGTATTGATGTCATAGTATTGATATCCATTATTCCCATTGGTTGTATCATTTACAATTTGACTAAATTTTATAGCGTCATCATTAATTGAGATTTTATCTTCTGTATAAATTATTTTACCACCAAAAAAAGTTCTTAATTCTGTTTGATTCATTGTACCTGGTATAGAGTTTACAGAAAATTTCTTTAATATCAAATTGCTTTTCACTATTTATTGATTTTTTTTATAAGTTAAATTTGTTAGCAACGAATTCAGATTCATCTACATTGATAACTCCTCCAAATTTATAACCTTTTTCATCCATCCATTTATCATTTATACCTCCATTATAATACTCATATCCCCATTTTTTAAGAGGTTCATATTCTGGATGATAAACAATATACATATAATTTCTTCTATAATCTTTTATTGTTAATACATTTTCCAATGCATAATTAACATAATTTTGAATTCTGTCTTTAGGACAATTGAGTTTTTTTAAAGAATTTTTGAATCTTTTATCAGTTGGTACTAGCCAGTATGTTGTTTCATTGTATAATTCATCTTCAAAGAATTTTAAGTATTTCATTATTATATATTAAATTTGTTAGCAACTAATTCAGATTCATCTATGTTTACTGTACCCATAAATTTAAATTTATTTTCGTTGTAATAATCATCAGTCATTTTATTTCTATATTCATTCCAACCCCATTTAAAATCTACATTAGAATTATAATTGGTTTCGTCATAGCCAATAAATACATATTTATGTTCTTTTAAACTGCTACTATCTAAAAAACCCCTTATTTTTCTATCAGTACAATTTATTTGTTTTAATGATGTTACAAATCTATCATCAGTTGGAAGCAACCAATACATTTTTTTGCTATTTTTTTCAAATTGCTTAATATATTTCATTATATGTTAAATTTATTTGCTTCTAATTCATATTCATTCATATTTACTGTACCCATAAATTTATAATTATTAATTTCATAAAAATTATCAGTCAGATTATCTTCATATTCTGTCCAACCCCATTTATCATCTTCAACATTACCTCGATTTGGATTATATCCAATAAATATATATTTTGAATTAATACTCCTATTACTCAAAAAACCTTTAATTCTATTTTCGCTACACTTTATTTGTCTCAAAGAGTCTTCAAATCTTTCATCAGTTGACATTAGCCAATGTCTACATGAATCATATAAATTAGAGTCAAAAACATCTTCAAATATTTTAATATACTTCATATTTTAAATTTTAGGTTACCAGAGTCGTATATTCTGTATATTTTTCTATCAATCATAATTTGATGTTCAGTTTTATTTTTATCAAAACCTTGCTTGACTAATAAATCTTTTCTGAAGTTAAATCTATGATGTCTGATTCCGTCAATTATATAGTAATAATTTGGTTGTGTTTTTCCGTCATATTTAAATCCAAGAGTTTCATATAATTTACCTTGACTAAAACTTCTATCAGCGTATGTGGATATTTCATTTGGTTTATAATTTTTCATGAAATATTTAAATAATCTTGATGCACCGCCAACAACGTTAGTATTTAATTTATTACAGAAACGTAATAGTTCATATTCACCTTTATTTGTTGATTTTTTACCCATTGCTATACGTCTATTACCGAAAGTCATCAGACTAACTAATTCATCATTATAAAATAATCCAATTTTAACTTTTGATCCGACAAATCCTTGAATGTGATTGGTATCAAGAAATTCTCTAACCAACTTATTGTCAATTATTTCTTTAATTTCGCATTTTCTCGCATATAATTTAATAGTATTTTTACCTAATTTATTTAATATTATTGATTTAACGATTTCTTGTTTATATAACCAATCATCTTCCCATATATGAATTAATTGTATTCCTTGTTTTTCACACAACTCAGTTTTATTTAAATGATAATTATTTTCTTTGTGCAATTCATTATGCCAATATACTCCATTGAATTCAAACGCTATTTTTAAATCTGGTATATAAATATCTAATTCATATGGATTTAAAATAGTTCTATCATTGTATATTATATTAATCTTACAATTGTTTTTTATAAAAATGTGTAATTGAGTTTCATATCCACTATTTGAAAATGATCCAATTGGATTACATACAGTACAAATAACAGTCTTAGAAATTTTCCTATTATATAAAATATTAGCTACAATATTAAAATTGTGATTTTTTTTACAATCACATTTAAATGTATAAATATTATCAATCAATGATATAATATTATTATTTTCATATAATTTTAATATTTTTTTAGTCCTATTTTTTTTTATTTTATCTTTTATTTCTAAAAATGAAAATGGATTATCAAACCCATGATTTTTTAAATTTGTTTCTTTTATTTTTTCTTTTATTTTTTCTGACTGCATTAGAATACCATTAAATCTGTCATTCATTGTGTTTTTGAATTTTAATTTAATTTCATTTGATTGCATAGGATTTAATACCTTATAATTATTGAAAGTGGTTTTTTCTTTTTTTAATTTAATATCATTTAATTTAGAAACGTTATCAACTCCATATTTTTCTAAACAAGTTCTTTTTGATTTTACTGAATTATTATAATTTTCAACTCCATATTTTTCTAAGTTGGTTTTTTTAGATTTAAAATTGAAGCATTTTTTACAAGTGTAAATATCATATTTTGATATATTTTTATTATATTTTTGATAAGTTATGATTTTTTCATTGTCACAAATGTCACATTTTACCAACAATTTAACCGCACTATTGATTGGTAATTGTGATATCAGTATTTCAATATTATCTCCACTTGATATGTTATTATACCATTTTTTATAGTGAGATATTGTTTTATTACTAACTTTTATGTTTATTGTATTTTCTACTATCATTTTATAAATATTAATTTATGTTTGTTATTAATTATAAAAATTTATTCATGTTTTGTTTTTATTCATATTTTGTTTTTATAGGATCTATTATATATTCAACATGAGAATAATTAGAAAATACATTATTATTCATGTTTTGGTCAATATTAGTTATAACATAAAAATCTTTATCCCATGATGAATTGAATATAAATCTTGAACTAAATTCATATCCATATTCATCTACCATTGGATAAATTGATAAATCTGTATCAATATTTTTTAATTTTAATGGAGAAGATATTGGATTAACTTTTGAATATATTAATTCTTCTATTCTTCCAAAGTTTTCGTATGTAGTATCAAATTTATAATTCGAATTCCATGATTTTATTGTATCACCAGATAAATAAAGAGATACATTATTAAAAATTGATATATTATTAAATATTGGTTCATATGAGCCGTTGTATCTATAAATTGAATTTGTTGATGATACACCATTTGATGTGTTCATTATAGTTTCATTATTATTCAAATACATAGTTCTTGCTAAAGGATCAGTTACATTATATTTTTGTTTTTTATTATTGTCATAATAAATTTGATATTTATCATAAATGTTTGCTGATGGTCCTTTTATTGCGTTTTTAATATATGAATTTTTACTAGTTTCTAATAATTTAGGATCATTCAAAGTGAAAATAAAAGGTGGATAATTATGAATCCAATCTGATACATTTTTCATTGTACCTCCGGTTATATTCATAGGAAAAGTATATCCAGATTGTCCATGTGAATTTACGTAATAATATGTTATACCAGAATCAAATTCTGATAGAGTATTCATATCATCAAATGCATCAAATATATTTGATGCTACAATTAAAGATGGATCAAAATCAGTAACATTTGCAGGATAAGATAAACTATGTCCTTCCAATGTTTTAGAATTATACAATCCAAATTTTTCTCCAAAAACAGCAACATTGTTTATATTTATGTACTCTTGTTGAATTGGAATTTTAACATTAATTATAATTAAAAAATTCTTAAATTTTTCATTTAAAATTACATGAATTGAATTTGATGAAATATCTATTACGTTATTATTAGATAATCCGTTTTCATATGTTGAATTATATACACCATCAGTATAATATTCATATACATCATTAAGAATTATTGAAAATTTATAATTATTGAAATTTTTACTATTATCTGCTACAATATTTGTTATTTTTCCATTAATATCTCTTGATATATTTGATACATTTAATGCATTTATATTTAATCCTTTAAATAAGGTATTGGATGCACTATAATTATCACCTGATTGTAATGTTGAGTATTTTAATGTTTGCTTAACGTAATCTATATCATCAATAGTAAAATTTGATTTGTTTTTGAAAAAATAATCAAAATAATCAAAGTCAGAATTTAAATATAAATCTAAGTTGAATTTTTTACTAAAGCTTTCCATAAAATCAACTTCAATATTAGTAGTTTGATTTAGATATTTAACTGTATTGCCTGTATTACCTGAGAAAAAATTACCTATTCTATAAAAATAATCTAAGTTCTTTTCAACTTCATTTGGCTTTAAACTAAATACATTGCAAGTAGAATTGAATGTATCACCAATATTAAATGAATTATTTAGTTTATAAGGATAATCACAATTAGAATTTGAGCCAGCAAATCCCCATTTTACTACTGATGGATTTTTTCTCCATATTTTAGTTAAATTATTAAATGATATTTCATAGAGTTCATCATCTGAAACATATTCAGATGAAACATTCATTACTTGATATTGTCCATCTTCTCCTCTTGGATGTGTCATATATGATTTAGTTAATGAAGACGTATCAGTATAATCCACAGCATATAGTTTTTGTTCATCTGTTGAAGTATATGTATCTTTTTCATAATCGAAATCTGCAAAATGCGTATTGACTCTATTAAAATCAAAATCTTTAATATCACTAAATTTTACTCTATAAACAGGATAAACTATTGGTTTATTTCCATATGTATATATTTCCTTTTTTATATAATATGTACTATCTTTTCCGCCTTTCCAATATTCCAATCCTGTTGAATATGAATTTATCGCATAATCACTTTGTATAAAATAATTACCGTTTTTATTTTTTAAAACATGATATATTCCATCTATTTGAATTAAGTATAAATCTGCATACATTGATTCTATAGAATTTCCTGAATAATATGGATCTATGTTGAAGTTTGATGTATAACCAGATATATGATTAGTCACACCAGAAGGATTATTAATAACATTACATTTATAATTATAACCATTTGTATAATTAATATTACAAGTTCTATCATTAGAAACATTGAAAGTATAACCACTCATATCAATATTACTAACTATTCTATATGTATTAACACCTTTGTTATTTACTCTTATAACGTTATAAAATTCATTATCATAATCAGAACCAGTAAGTTGAACCCAATATTTCTTATCTAAAAAGAATCCTTCAACAAAAGGAGATTCACGACTTTCTATAAATGTGTTACCTGACATATGTCCAAATATATTATTTTTCAAAGTGAATCCACTTTTCAATTCAGGAGTGACATATGATGTTAAATTAGTTATTAGTTCTAATTTATCAGCATAAAAACCATAATATCTATTTATAGAATAATTATTTATATTTATAGGATTAGCAGGTACGTCATCAAATAAAAATTTCAAATTTAATATATGTGGAAATATTAAATTATTATTTTCAAAAGATTTAATAATTTCATTTTCAAGTTTAAAATGTGGCTGCTCATATTTTAGTATAGATTGTAAGAAATTAGATTTATTTACATAACTACCATTTTTATAATCAATACCATAAAATTTTGAATATTCATATTGTCTAAAATCTAAATCAAATGATCTTTCTGGAAATGATGTATTATTTTTAAAATTGTCATAAAAAAATAATCCTAAATTTGTATTATATCTCATATCTATTAAAGATACACATTTCCATTTATCTACTATTTGAGTATGAAAGTTATCTTTATTTAATTTACTTGCACCTAAATCATCATCTTCTGTTTCATAAGGTGCTGCGCCATCAACTCTTAATATAACAAATCCATCAGGTAAATTATCTTTTCTTATGAATAATGGAGCTAAATATTCAAAATTCTCATTATACCAATTATCTTCTACAGATTTTGCTCCACTCCAATAAATATCATCAAATTGTTTATTATATTTATCAAATACATTAGTAACATCTGAATCATATTTTACATCAAATGCTAATTGTGATGATAAACCATCATAATAATTTACTATTTGATTTTCATATAATTTATTTTTAGAAATAGGATAATGTTTATATTTTTGATTAGATAACTGAGTATTAGTATCAAATGACTCTAAATATAGTTTATAATCAGAACTAACAACTAATTTTATATTAGTTGTTAGTGCTGGATTAGTTCTTAATAATTGAAAACTGTTATTTATCATTTTTAATATATTTTTTATAATTTATTACATTTAATTTACACTACTTCTTAATGACGAAGTTTTGTTTCTAAATACGTTAAATATAATTTCAAATTCAAATGGTCTGCTTAAACTTTCAGATTCAACAAATATTCTTAATTTTCTTGTAACAGATGGTGATGTAGACAAATTGGTAGGAAATGTAACTGTTTCATTTGTACCTCCTGATAATTTGAAAAATATTTTAATTGGTAATATAAATTTGTTATTAGAATTTATTAATTTTACTCCACTATTATCTGAATAAACAAAATCTTTAATATTATCAATATATGGATGAATTGTAACAGGAAAATCTGTTTCATAATCATTATCAGATGACCAAGTAATTCCAGTCCAATTGATATCATTAAATATATTTATCGGATCAGAATATGTACCTCCTGAATTTGGAACTGTTGTACCAGTCAATCCAACATTCCAGTTTTTGGAATATAAAACTTGACCTAATCCAGTAGAATTATATGTTTTACCTGAATTGTATATAGCATTTGTTCCTGATGTATCAGAAATCCAAACAAATTGATTATCTACTTGTGTTCTAAGAAGATCATCAGAATCAATATAAGATGCTAATGAACCATTTGAATATTGATGATTATAGAATCTATTATCTCCAGTAATATCAGGTACATATTTTCTATATGAAAGTAATCCTAATTGAGAAGCTTTAGATATATTATCAAATTCTAAATAATATTCACTTGTAGAATAAATATTATTATAATATGTTCTTGTATTATTAGATATCTCAGCATAATTTTCACATATAACCTTTTGAGTTACAGATGCTCCGTTTCTTATAATAATACTATTAGAATTTTGATAAAGACTAATTGAAAGTTCACCTTTAGCATTTGAAACAATTTCTTCAAGAGCAGTAATTCTATCTGTTAATAATTTCAAATAATCATTTAACATTATAATATTACCAGAACTATCTTTAACAGATGTTCCTACATTTACATCAGTGTGAGCAACATATAAATCATTCACATAATATGATTGTTGTAAATGTGTTGTCAATCCTTTTGAATTGAAGTCACTTTCTATTTGTGAATATATTTGTTCGTTTTGTGCTGATTGTAGAATAGTAGAATTTTCATTACCTACCTGAGCAAGATTAGTTGGAAAATCAATTGTCATAATATCTGACCAATCAGAAACAATAAGAGAGTCTGGAAATCCAACTTCTGATACAGATTTAATTCTAATTTCAACTGTTTCATTTGGTTGTAGTGAAATGTCTAATTGATTTACTTTTGGAGAATTTGCGTCAGATACATTTTCAACATCCCATGTCCATGCATCTAAAGCTCTATTGTATGTTCTTTTTCTTGCCTCTGTCATATATTGATTCCAATTAGAGAAATAACCAGTTTCAGTTACATTTTGAGTTGTTACACTTGGATTAAGATATGCTTTAGTTTGATCTGTAATATCACCAGTAGATGTAGAATTTGTATATATTGTTTCCGTTATATTCAAATTGAAGCCTTCTGTTGTAGGTTCAGAACCTCCAGTAGCTTTGTATCTATATTGAACAATGAACTGAACTACTTCTTGCTTTTGTTGTTCCCCTACTGTATTTATAATTACAGGTTCAGGAACACTCCAAAAACCTCTAACTCTAAATTTTGCTGTTACGCTTGAAATAGAACCAGTGTTTTCTGCATTGATTTGACTAACAATTGATGTGTATGATTTAGTTAGTGATGATTGTTGACTTATTAACGTGCTTAGTTTATTTTGACTTGCTTGTTTATCTGAAGTAGATTTGTATTGTTTTGTACTAAGCTCTTTATTTTGTTCAACTATAGCATCGCTTAATTGTTCTAATTGTGATTTTATAGATACCTTTTGAGTATTTAAATTTTGAATTTTTGCAGAATCTGCTGTATCAGTTAAATGTTTATTTATTTGTATAACTTTAAAATTACTAGATACCAAATTTGGTATATTTGGAGTGACACCAAATTTACTAGGAATATTTTTAGAAATTAAATCTTTTAATATCGAACCATAATCAAATACAGTGTCACTATAAAATTTAGTCATTGAAACTGTACTATTAGTATCTAAGACTAAATTGTTACTATAAAAAGATGTACCATAAGACCATGTTGAAGATACAACATTTGCATCAGTATTAATAGGTTTAATAAATACAACATTATATTCGTCGTATCCAATAGATATTTTTATTGTTTTAGATGGTAATACAGGACTATATATCTTCAATCCTTGTGTTAGTATTGGTACTGGTTCAAGTCCCTCCACTCTCTCTAAAATAACTCTATAATTACTTTTAGCTGTACTAACTTCTTTAATATACCATAATGTAGATGAATCTTTTTTATTTATTATCAATTCATCTCCAACTGATAATTGTCTGGTGTTACCAGTATAATCATAATATGTTATTGAGCCTAATACATACCACATTTTATTATTAATTGTATCATTATCAATACCTACAACATCAAATATTCCATGATATTGAAGTTTATCATAATCTAATTCAAATATTTGTTCATCATAAGGTTGATTTTTATGAAAAACTCCAGTGTTTTTAACATTAGTGTACCATGAAGTTAAATCATCTATAAAAACATCATTTCTGTTTAAGAAATTAGTTTCAAAATCAGATTTTGAATTTGCTCCATCAGATGTCAAATTACCATATTGATCTTTTTGAAAATTTATAATATATCTACGTGATAATACTTTTTTAACTTTCTGATCAATTTTATCAGTTAAATCAAGTTGTATTGCAAGCATAGGATCATAAAGTGATTCAAAAAATGAATTATTTATTGATGTGAATTTTTTGATACTATCTAAACTATCAATAGGACTAGGTTCACTATTCAAATCATCTACATATATCCTTCTCATTGTTGTACCATCAGATACATAAGCTGTACTATCTGCTAATCCTGCTAATTTTTGAATATTTCTATTTGCAATATCTAACTCATTTTTTAATTGTCCAACTGTTGGAAATTGATATGATGATGTTGTTCCATCTGTATTCATTAAGTTAACGTTAACAACAGAATTTCTACTTGTTACAACATCAGTTAATTTTGTCATAACTTCCATAGAATTCTTATTTAATACAGCCATTTGTTCAGCTAACGATACCATGCTGTTTTGTTGATTTATCATGTTTAATAATTTAATTTTTATCTATATATAAAAAAATTCTATTTCATATGAAATAAAATAATGCAAGATCATGATATATATTACTATATAATTATATATTATATTTTTCCGAATTTATAATAGCATCTTCAGCTCCTTTATAATATTTTTTCAATTCCTTTGGTACCCCGTATTTTACTAACATTATATCTTTATCTATTGAATCTTTAATGATATCTATAAACCCTTTATCTTTAGATTCAAGAATTTTCATGAAATTTTTTATATGTTCAATGATAGGATATAATTTTAACATAAGATGATAATTACATTCTTTAGTTGCTCTTATCATGTTTTTAGTATGCATTTCACTATCTCCTGAATTACCTGAAATATAATAATTGAATTTTCCAAATTTATTCTCTAAACAATTTCCACGATATCTAATAATAATACTCATAGCATACATATTTCGCCATCTAACTTTAATATTAGTTAGAAGTCCTCTAATTTTAACATATCCGTTATCATCTCTTTCATGGTTGAAGAACATAATGTTTCTTTCTAATTCCATGTCAGCAACCTTTAAATTATTTTTGTATAGTTTTTCTAAATCTTTTTTGGTAGGAGTTAATAACTTAGCCATATCATCTGATATGTATAATATATTATTACTAATATAAAATGGTTGTTGATCAATAATATTATCATTCTCAAAATATCTTAGGTATTTCATATGTTAAATTTTTTAGATTTTGATATTTCTGGATGTTCTTTATTTAGCCATTTTTTATATTCAATTAGATTACTATATGGTAATTTAGTATCATAACAACGAAGTTCAGTTATAGAATCTGGTAATATAGGTAACTCAGATAAATTATAATTATGTGAACATTTTAAATGTTTTAATGTTGATGGTAATTTAGGTAATTTAGTTAAATTGTTATTATTGCAATATAATGTTATTAAAGTGCTTGGCAATTTAGGTAATTCTGTTAACCCTTGTCCTGAATAATCTAATGTGGTTATCTTTCCATTTATACCTTGTTCTATCTTTTCAAAATATTTTAAGTATTTCATATGTTAAATTTATTTGTGTTAGTTTTTAAAACAAAATCTTTTGATTCAGTATTATTCAATTTTCTTATTATAAATATCGGTCTAACTTCATCAAGCACTTTATCATTATAAAATAACAATTTATATGTTACAATATAATGATCTTCATGTTCGTCATCTTTGTAATCATTTACCTGAATTATTATAGCATGGTCATCATCAATTCCATTAGTAGCATAACTAAAATAATAATCTTTTATTAAAGGTAAATCTACTAAAACATAATCACCTATTTCATATTCTTCTTCATTATATTCAAATTTTTTCAAGTATTTCATATATTAAATTTATTTGAGTGTTTTTCTATTTCTACTTCTTCTAATTCTTTCTTTGATAGTTTAATATCACCATTATATTTATAATATTTATATGTATTATCATTTAATGATGCGTCCCAATATACATTATCATTTTTTATTTCCATTACAATATATAATACACTATCAAAAATATCAGAATCAGAAAAAAAATAAATAATACTATCTATTGTTTTATCAGGACATCCAATTTTTTTCAAAGATTTTTTAATAATAATAGGATCATAAATAACTGACCAATATTCACCATAATCATTATTGGACTCAAATTTCTTTAAGTATTTCATTTTACAATTAGTATAAATTTTATAGGATCACCTTCATCATCAACACTACATTCAACTTTATTTCTCCACATTTTTTTAGATGTCCAATTATCCAACGTTCTGAATAGACGATTCATATTTATATCATCATCTGTGAATTGATCTCTTGTTATATAAATAATCACTTTATTGTCAGATATTTCTACTTTTGTTTTCTTCTTACCTTTATAAAAATTTTCACAATCTTGTTTTATCTTTGATAGTATAGGTAATTTTTTAGAGTCAGTGTTTTGTATAATCTTATTGACAAATTGCATTGATTTATATTTAGATATTGAACCAAAGAAGTCTTTTGTAAACATAAATTCTCCAACAACATAACTTCTTTGAGTATCTAAATCTAAGAAGCCATATCTCAATATAGAATTTTCTTTTATACCAAAAAAGAATGCTAATTTATTATCTTTTATTTGTAGTAGTATATCATATGCCGATGCTAATGAATGTTTATATTTAAAAATATCAACATAATCTTCTATTCCTGTTATAGTTTCAGTAGAGAAAAATACGTGATATTTGTATAATTTTCTATATGTATCATTTGAAATGAAATGATAGTCATGATTTGATACTATCTGAAGATAAGTTAAGAATGAGTGCTTACCAGATAATGTATATGTTTCATTTAGTGAATATTTTTGAAATTTTGTTATCATTATTATATGTTAAATTTTTGTGCTGCTAAAAATGCTAATAATTCTTCTTTGCTTTCTGCCCAATACATAATTTTTGATATCGAATAATAACCATTATATGAACTATCATCAAATTTTATATATTTGGATGTATATGATTCAACATGAGGCATATATACTCTGCCTATTATAATATCGTCACCAGATCTTTTATAATTAAAATAATGATTATCTAATATAACATAGTCTTTATCTTCTGGGTAGTCATTTTTATCAAGATTCGCATTATTACTAACACTTCTTTCGTGTACTTCTTCAAATAATTTAAAATCTGTTATCATATATTGTATTTGTTTGCAATAAAAGATGCCGCTAATAAATCTAAATCTAAGCAATCATCAAGATTATCTGAACTATATATAGCATGTTCTCTTACTTCTGAATATGAAAACTCATATTTCTGTTTGTCTATTCTTGTTACTCTGTTATAATCATATTCACTTGGATCATTATAATACTTATATAACCGTGTCATATGAACAAAGTGTTCATCAATACTATTAACTTCCAATATTATAATACAAGTTTTCATTTTCCATAATACATATTTCTTTATGTTTAGTATATCTTCGTTGTTTTCAAATTTTTTAATATATTTCATAGATTAAACTTTTTTGAATTTTTTATAGTCATAATTTGATTATATTCAGTTGGATATGTCTCTTTCAAATAATCATAAATTTCTGTCATTTGCTCAATTGTTAAATTATTAATAAATCCTACCTGATATGTATCTGTTATTGTAAAATCTTCAATTTCTGCAAATAAATCATTACCAGAAAAATCATTTTTTATATGAACGTTTTTAATAATATTATTTTTGCTATAATATATTTTTTTATCTATTATGTCAACGCTACCACCTATTAAATCAACTAAATTAAATATTTCTATAGTTAATAATAGTCTTGTTCTACCGTTAGTGAATTCTTCGTTTAATTTATAATTATCGAATTTTGTTATCATAGTTGAATTTTTCAAATGTTTTTATATGTTTATTCTCTCCCATTAAAGTATTAGGTACATTCTGTGTATCAGTTTGATTAAAAACGTTATTTTTAGTCTGAACTTTGAACTTATCATAAAGTGTTTTAGCTATTTTATTAATGTCTAAATCATTCATTGTTGCTTGATTGATATAATTACTTATTTCACTTCTTATTTCATCAGACTGATTGAATATTTCATCATTGAATGTTTGAACTTCACTTTTCTTAATTTCCTTATCTTGGGAAATCAATCTCTTAATTTCTTCTTGAACCAAATCAAAATATTTTTTTACTAAATCTTCATTTCTTGTATCAATCATAATAGACTGTTTTTTCTTTATATATAAATAAAAAAAAACTTAAAACTTTTTTAATAATAGAATTATGATGAAATTTTTAATTATAATATCATTAGTAATATTGATACCATGTATATTATTTATACTATATGTGTTATTTACTGAAATATATTCAAAATATATTAGCAGGAGAAATTTTATAATTCTTAAAAAAAATATTACATCATTAAATAAAAATGTTAAAGAATTAAAAAATATAATTGTAGATTTGCCTTGTGCGTTATTGAGTAGTTATAATGAATCAGTGAGTAATAAAATAACAGATGATATTGTAACAATCGAATATTATAGAAAATTACAATGTGTTTATGATTCATTGATTGAATATAAGAAAATTATTAATAGTATTAACAATTCAATATTATTAATATCTAATAGCAAATCTGACATTCTTAATTATATACAATATAATTATCCTTATTGTGAAAATTATATTAAAGAAGAATTGAATAAATTTTTAACTGAAATTAATATTGATAATAGTAAGGATTATACTAAAAGTAGAATGCATAGGTTGATTAATGAGCAGAAAATATTAGACAATAAATTGAATATGTTTTTAAATAAAATAGTAAAGATTAATAACATAATAACAGATTATAAAAATATAAATATTAAAATATCAGAACTGAATAACTTAAATTTATTGTGGCTTAAAAATAAAAAAAAATTAGAATCTATTAAAGTTGGAAATAGATATAATTCTCTTATTAAGCCTGATTTTAACTATTATGTTGATAATATGAAAAACAATTTGGAGTTAAGCTTGAAATATTTAAATGATGAAGATTTAAATAATTCATTGTTATGTTATGGTTATTGTTCTACTAGCGTTTCATTATTAACAAAAACATATGATTCTATGTCAAAATTGCTGTTGGATTATAATAATAGTAATAAGTATATTAAATTAAACAGCAAATGTATAATTAATATACGAACAAAAATTGATGATATTATATTTAAGTTAGGTGTTAAAAATTCTAATAGAATACTTTATGACGAATATAAAAATGATATATTAATTTATAAAAACCTTCTAAATTTTGATAAAATTTCTGCATCAGAAAAACATAAAGATATTGTTAAGAATCTTGAAAAATTATTAATCAATATAGAAATTGAAATTGCACTATATTATAAAAACAAAAAAATGTAGATTTCTCTACATTTTTTATTATTTATAATCTTTAGGTGTTACTATTTTAATGTTTTTGTTATAATATATAATATATAAATTATTATAGAAAGTGTGTGTTATTAATTCATTATAGTAATATTCTTTTATTTTATCTATATCTCCTCTGATATTAGCAGTACCATTTAGAAATTGTTTTATTTCTATTTTACCTAAATCTTGCCATGCACCAACTTTATTTTCTACTTCTTTACATTTTTCATTGAAAATTAAATTATAAAATGTTTCAAATTGTCCAGAATCTTTACCAAAGCTTATTTTTATGAATTTTTTATCAAAATTATAAACATCTACATTAGTGTAACTTCTAGTGTGTATATATGATTTGAAATCCTTATCATTGAGATTATATCTTTCTTTGAATTTGAACCATTCAATAACCTCAATTATGTTATCATTTTCAAGTTGAGGTAATTTAGCTCTATCATCAAATTTTAATGAAAATATACTTTTAATTAATTCAAAAATTTTATCATCAGGCTTAATTTTAGAAAAATGTGAACTTATTACGTTATCTGCCTCTGAATAATTTTTTATTTTATATGAATCAGAATAAAAACTCTGAGGAACATCTACTCTTAATGTATTATATTTTTGTATTAGTTTCTCAATTTTATTTTTGTGAAACCTATCTTGATTTTGTACATAACCAAATCCTTGATCATATAATGCACTAAATATTGTATCTAAATCCTTTTCTGAATTTATTTGAGGAACTTTGAATTCTTCTTCTTTATTATTTTCCATAAAAATTGATTCTCATTTTTTTATATATATTAATAAATGATATTCAAATTTTATGTTAGATAAATATTTAGATTTTATAAATGAAAATTTCAATATAACTGAAGGTTATGTTAATCATCCATCTGTTGTGTATTGGAGTGAAAATGCTGATAGCTTGTTAAACGATAATTGGTTTGATATTTCTGTTAATAGATATAGTCCTCCTGTATATATCATTAAATTTAGAGTAGGAGATAATGATAAGGATCAATATAATTATTATAATGTGGTGATTGAAAAAGGAACAACAGATACTTATTATATGGAAAATCCTGAACCTTTTATTGAAAAATTTAAAACAGAATTTTTAAAACATCCATTAGATTATATTGACAACATGAAATATGATCCTAAAGCATTAGGTGATTTGGGTCATATTAGAAATTCATCTAAATTCAATCTATAATATGAAAATAGAAAGATTTAATGAAGATCATGAATTTGATGTTAAACTAAATGAATTAAACAATAAACTTTATAGTATAATTTTCAATGAATTAGAACTTGAGAGTGTTCAATATACTGATGATGTGCAAATATCATATGATAGTGTACGTAATGCATGTGATAAAATTATATCATATTTTGGAGGTGAGTTCTTATTATCTGCACTTGATACTAAAAAATTTAATTTATAAAAAAAGTTCAGATTTCTCTGAACTTTTTCTTATATAGCTAACTCCAACGGAGATTTTATTTTTTCTATTCCTTCAATTCCAATTATTTCAAAATCATTTATAGTATAATCATAGAAATTTTTATTCTCTTTTAATATTAATTGTGGTTGAATTTCTAATGGTGTTCTTTCTAATAATTCTTCTAAAGCATCAAAATGTCTATCATATACATGAAGATTTTGTGTTAAATGACAAAATTTACCAACATTATATCCTAGATGTCCAGCAATCATCATTTGAAATGCCGTATACTGACATTTGTTTATTGCGCCAGCAGTTAAATAATCATTGGATCTTTGTGTTAATGTCATATCTAAATAATATTCATTGTTTATTTTTCTAACTGACCATAATGTTTCATATGCACAAGGAAATAAACCTGGATTTTTAAATTCATCATATTGATACATATTAATAATATGACGACGACCAAATGGATCATTTTTTAATCCTTCTAATAATTTATTCATTAAGTCATATTTTTTAATAGTATGTCCATACCTATTTCCAATTGTTAAATCTCCAATATTCCACTCGTCCCACCATTTTATTCCAATATCATGGGCTACATCTAATGAGCTTGTTTGATTTTGATATATCCAAAATATTTCTTTTATTCCAGTTTTTATTGCTGTGTTTCTCAATGTTGGAATTGGAAATTCGCCTTTTGAAATATCATATTCCTCAAATACTTGAGTTATAAATTTTGTATAAGCCTCTGTACCATCTTTATATCTTGGTCTTGGATTCTCATCAAAACAACCTTCAGTTTTGATTTTATTTAAATTTTCTATGTAATATTTATCTGCTTTATTCATTTTGTTATTTGCGTTTTTAAAAATTCATATATAATGACTCATAAATCATTGAGTCATTGCTATTTCCTGTTACTCTTCTGAATGATGAATTACCAGATTTCAAATATTCATGATTAGTATAATTTATAGGTATTTCTATTGTGAAATCATTGCCATCTTTAATTTTGCCATCATATGATAATATATATGTAAATTCGTTATTATTTATCCAATTGAAGAAACCATTAGTATCAAAATTACCAAAATACATACCTTTTGTTGCATTGTAAGGTGGATCTAAATAGAAAAAATCATCTTTATTGGTATTTTTATATTCATCAAATGAACAATGTTTAAATGTGACATTATTATTGTTTAATAAATCTGATGCGCCTAATACAATATCATAAAAAGATTTAGGATTTATGCCTGGCCTTGTAAAGTGACAACTGCTATTAAATTTTCCACTATTGTTATACCTTGGCATACCATTTGTAGTGGTTCTCATTATGAACATAAAATCTATTGGATTATGTTCTATATTATATCTACTTCTTATTAATTCAAAAAAATCCTTCCTGTGTTGAATATCTGAATAATTAAACTCAGTCCATAATTCAGTATATCCTTTCATTAACTCTACTGGTTTTTCTTTTATGAAATTCCATAGATTAATTAAATCTTCATTTAAGTCTGAACATTGAAATTTGTAAAATTTAGATTTATCATCTCTATTTAACAGCTCAATTAAAACAGATGATGAATCACAGAATGGTTCATAATATGTTTCAAATGATTTATTAGGTATTTTATTGCAAATGTTTTCAGATTGTGATCTTTTAGATCCACTCCATTTTATTATTTGTTTATTCATTGTTGTCTTCTAGTAATCTCAATTTTAATTCTCTTAATAATCTATTCCAATATGGCTTAATTTCATCATAGTGTATATCTTTTATTACTGTGTTAATTTCCTTTATTGTATTATAAGATTCAATAGGTAATGTGTAACCAGCTATTGGATAAATAATTTCAATATTACTATCACCTATTTGTATAGGTAAATATAGTTCACGTATAATATAATTTTCTTTTAATTCTTCATCTGAAGATATATTTGTATTTATAATGTAATTTTGTATTATTTCTTCTGACTGATATCTTGTTAATCCTGATACATTTATTTTGTATACCATTATTAATAGTTCCTTTTTCATATTATAATTTATTTAATTTTTCTAATTTATCTTTTCTTGTGACTGTATCTACAATTAGAACGGTGCCTTCTGCACATTTTATTTTATCAATTATACATTTACAATTTTTTAATTCTATATTTATTTCATCTAAATCTTTTTGCTTACTATAATATCCTCCTATTAAAATTGCTTTCATCATAATTCATCTATTTTTTTTTAAATTATAGTCATTAAATATATTATAGTTTAATTAAAAATATACAAAAATATACAAAAATATACAACTAAATATTTATATATAGTGGTATGAAAGCAAAAGAAATATTAGATAAATATAAAATAAGTAGAAATACTTTATGTAATTGGGTTAAAAAAGGATTGATTGAAGTAGATAAAACTCCATCTGGTAGATATATTTACATAGATGGAAAATAACGACGACGATAAATATGAAATTCACAACTGAAGATTTTGTTATAAAATCAAAAGATGCTCATGGAGATAAATATGATTATAGTTTAGTAAATTATATAAATAAAAGAAGTAAAGTTAATATAATTTGTCCAATTCATGGAGAATTTGAACAAATTGCATATTATCATTATTATTTTAAACAAGGCTGTCAAAAATGTAAAGTAAATAAGCAATTGACAACTGAAGAATTTATAGAAAGAGCAAAATTAATACATGAAGATAAATATGATTATAGTTTAGTAAACTATATAAATGCATATACTAAAGTTGATATTATTTGTAAAAAACATGGAATTTTTTCAATTCGTCCTGCTGATCATATTAATAATAAGAAAATTAATTGTAGTATGTGTAGTTTAGGATATAAAAAAAATAATAAAATTACAACTGAAGAATTTATTAAACATGCTAATGATGTTCATCATTATAAATATAATTATTCAAAAACAAATTATAAAAATTCAAAATGTAAAATAACAATAATTTGTGAAAAGCATGGTGAATTTGAACAAAATGCTTCAAGTCATATATCAGGTAAAGGTTGTCCTAATTGTAATACAAGTTTAGGCGAAAATAAAATAGAGAATTATTTAAAAAATAATAATATTGCTATTGAAAAACAAAAAAAATTTGAATTATGTAAAAATATTAATTATTTGCCTTTTGATTTTTATTTAACTGATTTTAATATTTGTATTGAGTACGACGGTATTCAGCATTTTGAAGTAATTGAATATTTTGGAGGTGAAAATAGTTTAAAAGAAAATAAAATAAGAGATAATATAAAAAATGAATATTGTAAAAATAACAATATTCATTTAATTAGAATCTCTTATAAAGAAAAAATAGAAGAAAAATTAAATCACGAATTAGCTAATTTTTTAAATAATTCAGATCTTTTTTGATTTGTTATACCAATTTCGTAATTATCTCTTATATGTTCAAATAAATTTTCTCCATGCTCTTTTATTTTTTCTGGATTATCAACGTAATATTGCATAATCTCTTTCCAACGTAATGGACTATCTTTATCTTCATCAACTAAGAATCCTTTTTGTTTTCCATCAATTTTACCTTCAATGTCATCAATTGTGTAAGGACCGTAATTACTACATATAATTGGACAATGATGAGCTCCAGCTTCTACTACTTTCAATTGACTTTTTACCATATTAAAAGAATTGTGACCCTTTAATGGAGTTATAACTACATCTGCATCATTGTACATTGTACCGTATAATAATATTGGTTTAGTGAAACGTCTTTGGTAAAACTCATCTTTAAATTCATCATTGACTCCATAGTTATCTCTTCCATTGTCATCTCCTTGTCTGAGCCATGTGTTATATTTACCATTTAAAATATATCTATAATTATTTGTAAATATTGATTCAAAAAATGTCCATGGACTTCTATTTATATTATCCTTTATTATTCCATTAGGAGTAGACATACGCAAATCAAATCCACACATAAACATTTGAGAATTTTTTATGAATGATTTGTCTAATTTTTCAAAAGATGTTTTTAATAATCTTAAATCTACAAGGTGTGTTATTCCACCTCCCCATAAAAATCTAACTTTATCTGAAGGCTTTTTATTTGAACACCATTGTTGCTCTTTTAAGTTGACAGAATTTGGAGCTATTAATATATTGCTATTAAACTCTCTAATTTTATCTGCTAAAATTTCAGTTGTGGTTGTTATTGCATCAGCATCACGAAGTTGCTGTTCTATAATAGATTGAGAATTATTTTGCTTCCATAGCCTATAATTAGGGTGGTCATTAGATAAAATCCAATAGTCATCTACATCATATACTTTTTTTATATTGTGCTTTTTAATGATAGCATCAAACACATCTTTAGCTCTTGGTTCAGGAAAAGGAATTGGTTTATTGAATACTATAATCTTATATTGACTTAGAAAATTCTCATCAAATAATGGTAGTGTACTATCCATAAATAATCTAATATCTACTTGGATATCAGGATCATTGAAGCATGAGTATGGTGATAACAATCTCCACATACCAACACCATCGCAATCTGAGTTAAGAACTAAAACTTTAAATTTGTTCATTTAATTAATATTATTATTTTTTGTGTAATATTATAATAAAAAGTTGGATATTGATGATTTGTGATATTAAACTTTTTATATATGTTATTATAAAATAAAAAAAATGAAAAGTTTATGTTAATAACAAAAGAAATTGAAATTTTCAATAAAATTATACCTATATCTGAATTGTCTTTACATAGTCATAAAAAAATTGTGGTTAAATGTGATAATTGTGATACTATTAAAGAGATTACATATCAATCTTATAATAATTCAACTAATAATAATTCAACTGATTATTATTGTCATAATAAGGAATGCATTAATAAAAAAAGAATAATATCAACAAGAGAAAAATATGGTGTTGATAATGTTTCTCAATTAAAAATGATAAAAGATAAAAAAATACAAACATGTTTAGATAATTTTGGTGTTAAATTTCCAACTCAATCAGATAAAGTAAAATCGAAAAGTAAAAATACAAATTTAGAGAAATATGGAGTAGAATGGCAAACTCAATCTAATAATTTTAAAGAAAAAAGTAAAATTACAAATTTAGAAAGATATGGAACTGAAAGCGCAATGCAATCTGATATAATTAAAAATAAGGTTAAAAATACTTGTTTAATTAAATATGATGTAGATTCATATATGAAAACATATGATTTTAAAAATAAATCTATAATCACAAATTTGAAAAATTTTGGAGTAAAATATCCATCTCAAAATAATCAGATTCAAGATAAAATAAAAAAAACTAATATTATAAGATATGGTGTAGAAAGACCAACTCAAAATGAAAAAATAAAAATAAAAATAAAAAATTCATATCAGTATAATTTTGGTGTAAATAATATTAAAAATGTAAAAAATTTGAAAGATAAATTACAAAAAACTAATTTATACAGATATAATACTGATTTTTATTCTCAGTCTGAACAATATAAAAAAATAGTTAAAAATAGAAAAATTATTTTATTATCCAAAAAATACAACTTAAAAATTGAAGATATAGTAGATGATAATATTGTATTGGTTTGTGATAAATGTGATAATAAATTTGTCGCTACATATCAACAATTATACAATAGATTTCTTTATAATACTCCTTTGTGTACTATTTGTAATCCGATTGAATCTTTGTCTTATGTTGAAACAGAATTTCAAGAATTTATTTCAAAAAATTATAATGGAAAAATATTTTTAAACAATAGAAAAATAATTAAGCCTAATGAATTAGATGTTTATTTACCTGAATTAAATTTAGCGTTTGAATTTAATGGATTATATTGGCATTCCGAACGTTATAAAGATGATAATTATCATTTAATAAAAACTGAAATGTGTGAAAAATTAGATATACAATTGTTGCATATTTGGGAAGATGATTGGAATTTCAAAAAAGATATAGTAAAATCAATAATATTAAATAAATTAGGTAAAAATAGTAATAAAATATATGCCAGAAAATGTAAAATAAAAGAAATAAGTGATACTAAATTACTTAGACATTTTCTTGATACTAATCATATTCAAGGTTATATAAATTCAAAAATTAATATAGGTTTATTTTATAATGATGAATTATTTAGCCTGATGACTTTTGGTAGCAAACGAAAGATTATGAATTCTTTGTCCAATGATGATGAATTTGAAATCTATAGATTTTGTAATAAATTGAATACTAATATTATAGGTGGAGCTAGTAAATTGTTTTCTTTTTTTATTAAAAATTATAATTTTTCAAAAATCATAAGCTATTCTGATAGATCATATTTTAATGGTAATAATTATTTAAAATTAGGATTTAAATTTTATAGTAATACGTCTCCAAATTATTATTATACAATAAAAGGTAAAAGAGAATATAGATTTAAATTTAGAAAAGATATATTAATTAAGGAAGGTTATGATTCTAATAAGACTGAACAACAAATTATGTTAGATAGAAATATTTTTAGAATATATAATTCTGGTAATTTGAAATTTATATATGAAAAAAGAAAAAGTTTATGTTAATAACAAAAGAAACAAAAATATAATATAAATATATTAACATGTTTGGTAGTTAATAAAAATGGTATTATCTTTGTCTTAAGTTTTAAATGTAGTATAATATTTTAAACTTTGTAGCATAGTATATAAAAATTATATTTATAAAAAACAGTAGAAAATATGAAAACTTACAAAACTATCTTTTTATTTGCTTCACTTATTGTTATAATGATACTTAGTTATTTAAATTTTAATTTGGAACATAATGAAATAACATCTAATTATGATGTTACAAATTACAATTCTGATATTAAAACTTATACTTTTTCATCAGGTGAAAATAAAACTTATCACTCAAATGACAACTATTCAGATAATACAGATTTCATGACTAATGATTTTGGTATAGAATCAACTAATGAATCTTATCGTAATTCAATTGAAAATATTTCAACAAATCATTCTTTAAATAGTAATTATTCTGATTATAAAGAGTCATCATATTCTCACAATTCAAATAATATGAATTCTAATAATATTTCAATTCCTATTATTAGTTCACATAGTTCACATAGTTCACCAAAAAATGTTGGCTCTGAATATTCTGAAAATTTAACATCAGTGAGTACAACAACAAGTCCAGAAATAGATGCTGTAAATTATGCTAATGGTCCTTCAAAATGTGAACCTGTGAAATGTGGTCATAATGTGTGGATTGATGGATATTGGGAATATCATCATCATCATCATAAAACATGGATTTGTGGATATTGGAAATGGATAGATGAAGATTGTAATCCATCAGTTCCAGTTGGAGATGGTACTTTAATATTAATATCATTATTGATAATTTATGCTCCTATAAAAATTATAAAATTTAAAAAAACAAGCAATTAAAAAATGAAAAAACTTTTATTATTAATATTTTTGATGACATCATTTTCAATTTTTTCAGAAAATGATAGTAACAAATTGTCGATTTCTGCTGATTGTGGATTGAATGTGTTTGATGGCGATGTTAATCAGACATATAAAGATATATTTCCAACATCACTTTCTAATATTACTTATGGCGTTGAATTAGATTACTCTTTGACTCGTATTGGAGGAATATCTATTGATTATTTTTATGTGCCTTTTATTTCTAATGTTGGTGATTATTTGTCAATTAGAACTAAATTTGATAATATTAATTTAAATGGATATATTAATTTCACAAATCTTATATATCCTGATAAAAATTATAAGTTATTGGTGATAGGATATGCTGGTGTTGGATTTTCAAAGTATAATTTTGATACAAAATTTATACCATTAGATAAAAATAATCATTTGAATCAAGCAACAATTTATGGTACTCTTCAAAATCAATCAACGCCAATTAAATATGGATTAGCTGCAACTTTTCCTATCTCATTCTCTATTGAATATCCAATAACAAGTAATTTTAACCTTGGTTGTAAAGTTCGTTATGTATATACAAATAAAGATAATCTTGAAGGACTTTTATATCAATATGCAGTTGTTGATAATAATGTTGTTTCTCCTATTCCTACTGTATATAAAGGTGTTTCTGATGATGGTATTGGTATGTGTACTTTATTTTTAAGATATAATTTCAAATCAAAGAAATCTAAATTCATTGAGATTAAAAAAGATATAGAAAGTAAATTTGAAGATAAAAATTGTTGTGGTAATACATACATAACAAATAATTATATAAATTCTAATATTTATAATGGCTGTAAAAATTGTAATGATAGTTTAACATATGTTAAAAATAATGGAATAAATGATAATTTTGTAAATAGAATTCCAAGTGTTTACTTTGATTTCAATAAATACAATTTAGATAATGAATCATTAAAAACTATTAGTCACATAGCAGAAATCATGCACAAATATCCTAATTATAGTGTTGAAATTAGAGGTTATTGTGATTATATGGGTAATGTACCATACAATGAAACATTGAGCTTAAACAGAGTAAATATGGTTAAAAATGTATTAATTAATAAATATAATATTTCAGAATATCATATTATTGCAAATGGATTAGGTAAGATTGATATACCAAAGATGAAGTATAGAATTAATAGACGTTGTGATTTCTTCTTATTTAGATAAAAAATTAAAAAATTTCATCATTAAAAATGATGAAATTTTTTAATTCAATTTTTTTTATTATCTTTGTATTATATAAAAAAATTAAATATGGAAATTAAAGAAAATAGATTATTAAAATTGAAAATGATAACTGCTATTAATTTAATTCGTAGCGAGTTAAAACTAAGAAATTTAGATTTCACTAATAATGTTGGATTATTTGAGATAACAATTAAAGGAAATAGTTTTTTTGCTGAAATTGATGGAGGTGAAGAAATACAATGTTGGATTAGAATATCTAAAGATAATTATTTTGATTTGTGTGAAAATGGTATAAATATTTCAGATTTTATAAAAAACCTGACTATCATAATTTCTAATTTTGAGAAATTTTATAAATTAAAAGAAAATATTGATAATGAACTGTATAAGTTAAGATATAATTTTGAAAAGTGTGTTGGTGAATCTGGTATTAATAATGTAGTTGTTAACGATGATTTTTTTGATGATATGATATTTGAGAATTTAATAACTTGTTATGAAATTTGAAATTATGATAAATAATAATTGGTTATTTGGTATAATGATATCTGATTTCATAATTTATAATCTGACTATATTGATATTATATGGTTTTTTGACATCCATATCAGTAAGTTATTATTCATTGCCTGAAAAATTTAGAAATGTAATATTCTTACTATTTTGTTGGAGTTATGCAATGCCTGCTATGATTATGTCAAATACTCCTTTGATGTTTTTTTCTGGATTTTTTATATGTGGGGTAGGAATTTTTAGTGATTTTAGAATTTCAAAATATGATTCTAATATGCATCAAGTGTCAGCAGCTTTGGCTATAACATTCAGTCAATTATCTATTCTTTTAGAATTTAATCAATGGCAAGTAAATATAGTATTCTTAATACTTGGCGGTATATTATTTGCTTTAACGACAAAATTTAAACAATGGATGACAATATTAGAAATAATATCATTTTTGTGTATAGCATATGTCTTATTTCAATCCAGAATTAATACCTAATAAATATCAATAATTATGAAAGGAATATCAAGAAATTTTTATATGACATTAGTTGTCATTCAGATTGCATTTGTGTTCTTATGGTATGCAAATTTCAATTTGCTTTATATTCTATCTTGGATAGGAAAAGGAAGTGATTATAATCCTTTGAAGTTGTTTTTACCATTGATTGTTTATGGAGTAATTAGAATATTATATTGGTTTGCTGATCCTCTATCTGAATTATTTTCTATTATACTTAGATGGGTAGTTATTATTGGAGTTTTTTATCTTTTTTTCTGGCTTTTTCTTAAATAATTAAAATGAAGATATTGGATAAATTTTCACATTTTATAAAAAAAACGTATTATTATTTTAAGTGGGGTAGTGTACTTTATCCTATTTCTAATAAATTAGATTTTTTATTGGTGTATTTGGAAAAATTTGAAATTGTTTCTATAGAAATATCAAATTATGAGTGTGTAATTGTATTTGGAGATTATTCGAAATTAATTTTTTGGAATGCAAATAGATGGTATGGATGGATGAATTCAGGACAAATGTATTTTAGTAATGGAAAATCAATTAAATGGTCAAGTAAATCACCATCTTGTGAGGTTTTATATAAATATAGAAAATTGATAAATAATAATAAATAATGATAAAATTTAAAAAAATTTTTAAAAAAATTTTTAAAAAAATAGTAAGACCATTTGAATTGTTTTATTATAATATTAGTTGGGGTATGAGATTAAATAGACTGGATAAGAATTTAGATATTTTGTTAATATATTTAAAATCTGTCAAAATTGAGTTGATTCAATTAAATGAATATAATTGTATAATAAAATTTACTGATAATTCAGAACTAACTTTTTGGACTGCAAATAGGTGGTATGGATTTATGAATTCAGGACAAATGAATTTTAGTAATGGTAAATCAATTTCATGGTCAAGTAAATCTCCATCTTATGAAGTGCTACATGAATATAAGAAATTAATTAAAAAACACGAAAAATCAACAAAGGTAGATTTTTATGAATATTTGCCTATAAAATTACTCAGAAAAGAAAAATTAAAAAAAATTAAATTATGAATAAATTACTAAAAAGTATATATTATCGTATTTTATGGTTCAAATTGAGATCTCATAAATGTTATGATGCTCTTGATATTTTGACTATATATTTAAAAAATGTAGAAATATCCAAAATTACACTTGATAGATCTAATTATAAAATATTTTTTTTAGATGGATCAAGATTAAAATTTAGTAATTGTGATAGATGGCCTGGCTGGATGTCCAATGGAGATATGACATTTCATAATGGTAAAATTATGTCATGGTATGATAAATCACCATCATATGAAACATTATTTAAATTTAAAAATTTTATATTGAATTATGAAAAAAAAGAAGCAAAAAGGATACTATATGAGGAAAAAATAAAATTTGATGATTGTTTACCTATAAAATTACTCAGAAAAGAAAAATTAAAAAAAATTACAAAATAATGGGATTAGCTATATCATATTTTAGTAGAATTAAATTAAAAGATAATGCAGATATTGAAGATGATGAATATTATATTGAAAATGATAAATATTTCATGTATCAATTAGGTTCATTAAAGAATGGTCAAAGTTGTGAAAAAACATTTGAATCTGTACAAGGACATTTTAGTGCTGGTTCATATTCTGGTTATGGTGTTTGGAGAAAAAATTTAATAGAAATGCTAGGTTATGTTTGTATTCAGGATGTTTGTAATGATTTTGATACTAATATTAGATTGATTAAATTAAAAGAAATTGAAACTGGTAATAAAATAAGAATTAAACCATTTTATGAGATTATTTGTTTCAGTGATTGTGACGGAGCTATAGGTCCTGAGGTATCAAAAAAATTATATGAAGATTTTGTAGAGTTTGATAATATTGCAAGTATGCAAGGTGATTATTTTTATGAATTATATTCTAATTTTAAAACTGCATTTGAAGTAGCATCAGATAATGGAGCTGTTTTTTTTTATTAAAAATAAACAAAACACAAAAAACTTATTACAAATAACAAAAAACGTATGGCACATATTTTAGGATTTATTATTTTAATAGTGATAACAATTTTAGTTGGTAATGATGCAGAGAAAAGAGGAATGAGTGGATTTGGATGGGGTGCTGGAGTGTTCTTTTTGATGATAATCTTTCTACCTTTGTATTTTATAGTTAGAAAACCACTGTTATAAAAAAAAGAGAGATTTTAAATCTCTCTTTTTTGTTTTTTTATTAAATGAAGTTCATCTAACCATTGTATAAATTTTAATCTATCTTCAGGTATACCTCTAAAAAATTTGCCACCAATGTTGATATATGATTTATTTTCTTTGCTATATCTTAAAATTTCAAAATAACCAATATCTTCGTCTTCGTCATATTCTAATGTAATTTTAATTGTTGAAAATTTTTTACCTGGATAAACAAATTTGTGTTCATCCCACAATGAGTTCCAAGCTTTTCCAACCTGTGAATATGTCATCTTATATTGTTTAATTTCTTTGTCTGTGTATTGCTCAGATTCAAATGTTTTTAAGTGCTTCATGTTATTATATATTAAAATTATTTTATTTTTTTCTTTAATGAATCAAGTTCTTGTAACCACATATCAGTTTCAGTAGTAGATAATATTTTATCTATCTCAATTTTTATTTTTTCGTAAGTGTCTTTTAACTCAGATAATTTTTCTGTTGATAAACTAATTAATGATATATTAATTAAATAATCATAACTATCTTTATACATTTCAATTTTGTTATTTTCAATCTGTGATATTATTTTTTCTTTTGTTTTATTTTCAAAAATTATATCTTTTTTTAATACACAATTGATAAATTTCATTTTATTTATAATATACTTTTTCTGCTCTTCAAATTTGTATAATATATTTTTCTTTCTCAAATTATAAAAATTTGTTCTTATTTTAACAAAATCATCAATTATATCATATTGATCTTTATAAAAATATATTTTACCTTCTTCATTGAACAAATTCATATTATTAATACTTATATAAGAATCAAGATTGAATTTTTTAATTATCATTTCATCTGTTAATTCACTCAATATATCTTCTGATATAGTAATTACAATGTTTATGCTATCATCTGTACAATAATTATCATAATCTTTGATGTATTTTTCATCTATGAGTTTATCTAAATATTCAAAGTATTTATCATTCCACATCATTATTGGTAATTCTAAAATGCTTAGTTTATTTTTGCCTAATTTCTTAAATATTCCTCTTGATATATATCTTTTATTATTTAAATCAGGAATAATTTCACCTTTGAATCCATTATACCAAGGTATTAACTCTATGTTTTTCTTACTCTTTTTCAAATAATTTTGAATATATGTTATTACATCAGTAGGATTGAATGATGGTATGTTAGTTGACCAACCAGTACCTATACCTTCAGCATTATTTATTAATATCATAGGTATTATTGGTATATAATTTTTTGGCTCTATTTTGTATCCATCATCAATAAGATATTCTAATAAATCATCATCTTCTGATTTGAATATATATTTAGTTATTTCGTTTAATTTGGTGAATATATATCTAGGAGCAGATGCGTCTTTTCCTCCTTTTAATCTGGATCCAAATTGTCCTACTGGTTCCAACAGATTTAAGTTGTTTGATCCTATGAAATTTTGAGACATTGAAATTATTGCTTGTTCTAAAGATGTTGATCCATTATGATATGCTGATAAACTTATAATATCACCACATAATTGGCTTACTTTAATTTCATTTTTAAAATTCTTTTTTAGTAAAGTGTAAAGTATTTTTCTTTGAGATGGTTTTAATCCATCTATCATTGATGGTATTGATCTTATATTATCCGCCATACTAAACTCTATGAATTCATTATTGAAAAACGAGTCATATGTTTGTTTTGTTTTAAATTTATCAAAATCTACATTAGACTTATAATTTAATAACCATTCTTTCCTATCCTCTACTCTTTTTTTGTTGAATGCCAAATCTATCATATCTCTTTCTTTGATTATATCAGATGAGTTGAATTTTATTAAATGCTTATTTAAATCTTTAAAAAATAATTTAATCTCAAATGGCTCCAAAGTACCAAGACCTTTTAACCATTTTAAGTGCCATTCAGAATATTCTGTTTTGCTTTTCCATTTTTGATAATCATATGTATTATAAAAATATTGTGTTTTACCCTTTTTTGTAGCTTTTACTACTGGGGTAATAAATTGATATAAAAACTCAAGTTGTAATAATTCGGGCCAGTATTTATCAAAAAAATTTAGTAGAAGCCCAGATATGTGAGAACCGTCACAATTATGAACCAATATATTATCTATTTTATTTTTAGATATAAAAAACGAATTATCATCTTCTACTTTAATGTCATACATTATAGTATCTTTGCTTTCTTTTTTTATTTCATCAATATTTAATATTTCATAATCATTTAGATTTATTTTCATCTTTATTCATATCTTTTTTTATTAAGTGCTCAATATATTTTGATTTGTTTATATTATTATCTTCACAAATTTCATCTAATATATTATCTAATTCAATATTTATAGATACTGATAATGTTTTCTTTTTGTCTGTTATTGTTGGTCTTCCCATTGTGTTTTTGTTTTTATATATAAAATATTAACTAATTTGTTTGAAAATAGATAAAAATGAAACTTTTTTATTTATATATACTATAAAAATGCTAAGAATATGAAAAAACCAATCACAAAAAGAAAAGTTTCTATCTCAATAAATAGTGAAGTATATAATTATATTGAAGATAGATTTGAAAATAAATCTAAATATATTGAATATTTAATATATCAAGATATATTAAAATGTGGCAAATTAAAAAAAGATATAATATTATGATATTAGATACTGAAATATTATTTAATGTGAGTAATAAAAATAAAGCACATTTGATATGCAAAGGTTATGATGTGACTCACAAAGATGTTATAATTAAAGTTGAAGATTTGCCTACATATAGTCATTATAAAATAAAAGTAAAATGCGATATATGTGGAACTGAAAAATATTTAGGAAATCATAAATATATGAAAAACACAAGACTTAATACTAAAGATTATTGTTGTTGTCAAAAATGTGGAGTTAATAAATTACTTGATACATTTAAAGAAAATTACGGGTGTATAAGTAGTCAACATCCTAATATCAAATTAAAGCAAGAGAAAACAAATATCGAAAGATATGGTAGTAAATCTTGTCAATCAAATAAAGAAATTAAACAAAAATCATATGATACTATGATAAAAAAATATGGTGTAAAATATTCATTACAGAATAATGAAATAAAAAAAAAGTTTATGTTAAAAATAGATGATACTGTTAAAAAAACTAATATTACAAAAGTTCAAAGAGGAGTAATGGTAGATTATGATAATTTTAGTTCATTTAAAGATTATAGAAAATTAGTTGATATAGAAACAAGAAGAAACAAAAAACTATTATATGAAGAATGGAATGGACTTGATTTTTATGATAATGAATATATTGGTGAAAATTTAAATTTAAATTATAGAGATAAATTATATCCATCTATAGATCATAAAATATCAATATTGAATGGATTTTTAGATGATATTGATCCTTATAGTATTGGTAATATTACGAATTTGTGTATAACAACAAGAACAAATAACTCAAAGAAGAATTCTAAAAATGTGTTCTAAATATTATTAAATAAAAGAAAGAGATAAATAATTATCTCTTTCTTTTTAATATTTTATCAGTAATTAATATTTCTTTGACTTTTACTAATATAATTTCATTGTTTCTTAATATTGGAATCTCATGATTTTCACTAAATGTATATTCATATCCATTGATATTTAATTTTATTATATTAGTCTTGTGAGTTTCAATTATATTGAGTATTTTTTTCCATTCATTGTTGTGTGTTAAAACTTCATCGTCATAATTAATATCTTTTATTGCTACATATCCTCTTTTAGTTAGAACTAACGTATTTTCTTCTATACAATCAGCATCTGTCATCATTATAACTTTACCGTATCTTAATGTTCTTGTTGATGTGTATTGTTTACCAAATTCTAATCCTAATATTTTTATAATTGAAGTAATTTCATCGTTTTCTCTCATTTTTTGTATAGAAACATCCCTTACATTCAATGGTTTACCCTTAAGAGGGTATATTCCATAATAGTCATTTCCAACAACTGATAATCCTGCACGAGCTGTTGATTTTGCTGAATCTCCTTCAGTTAGTATTAATCCACATTTCATGCTATGTGGTTGCTTACCTGCCATATTAGCATCATCAAGCTTCGCTATTTTAACTTTAATTTTCTGATTATTCTGAGTTGATTTCTTAGCATCTTGTAATTCTTTGAATGATGCAAAATTTACTATGTCATTTTTTATTTGAGATGACATAAGTTTTTTGATAAATGAATCTGAAACAGTTACATCTTTGATGATTTCAGTTATCATTCTTGTAGTTAGATTTTCTTTTGTTTGTGTTTCAAATGATGGATTAGGAATTTTACAACTAAGAAATAAAAATAAATGATTTTTGATCATTGATTGTTTAACGCTTGTTGATTTTATTTTATCATCAAGTGATTTGGTGATTTGATTAGTTATGTAATTAACATGAGTACCTCCAATATGAGTAGATATTCCATTTACCATTGATACTTGTTGAAACATATCATTAGGTGTGCGTGCTATACCGACTTCCCAGTTCTCATTTATTTTTTCGTAGAAGAACTCTTCATCATCATTGATAAACATCTTCATGTAATCTTTAAATGACTTGATAGGTATTAATACATCATTATAGTAGACTTTAACTCCAGTGCTATAAGCTGCAATGTCAATAGCTCGTTTTAAAAATATTGATTGAATTTCATCTGTTATTTCAGTTAGATTAAATTTTTCAAAATCTGGATAATATGTAATTTTTGTGTAATTTTTGTCTGATGTAGTTATTTTTGGCTTAGTTTTATCAGACATATTATTGGTGAATGTTTGAATGTATTTATGCTTACCATCTGCAGTTTCAATTGTAAATTTCTTTGAGAATATGTTAGTTGTTTTTATTCCAATTCCATGTGTACCACCAACCATCCTTTTATCATCGTCCGTGAAATTCTCCCCCGTGAGCAAATTTCCGAAAATCAACTCACACACATAAATTTTATGTTCTTTGTGCATAACAATAGGTACTCCTGGTCCGTCGTTTTCAATTGTTATGTGGTCTTTATCTACGTTTATCTTGATGTATTTGACTTGACCATCTGTTCTGATGTAATGATCTGATGCATTGGTTAATGCTTCATCGAATAGTTTAATAAATCCTGCATTATAATTTACTTCTTTATATACAAATTTGTTGTCTTTAATTTCATTAATATCTTCAAATACATACATTTTGGTTGGTTCAGTATATATATTTCCAATATACATTCCTGGTTTTTTTAATACGTGTTCAATTGGTGTTAATTTCTTATATCTATCCTCTATTGTTTTTTTATTCATCAAATTTTAATTAATTTTTACATTGTATATATCTTAAAAATTATGTAAAGTTTTGATTTATAATATAAAGAGTGAAAATATGATGATTTACAATGATATATATGTTAAAAATTAAATATTATTTAATTTTTCTATCTTCAATTTTCTACATATTTTTTGATGGTATGATTCTATAAATTTTTCAAAATCTTCAAAATTTAGAAATTCTTGTTTAAGTTCAACATGAGGATAAGGTGCTGTACTATATATGTTTTTATGAAAACATATTACTTCATTAGAGTATTCATCCATATATGAATTTATGTTTATATAGCCACCATTTTCTCTTATGATATAATAATTTGAACATCTAAGTTTATAGCCAATTGATGTTATAAGTTTTAATACACGGTCATCAATGTAATCTTTGCTTAAATGATCATTCATAATAAGTTTTTTAATTTTAGTTTTCTGAATATTCTTTTATGATATTCTTTTATGAATGTTTCAAAATTTTTAAAATTTAAAAATTCTTTTGAATAAACTTTGATTTCATTTGCTATTTGGTAATATTTACTGAATGATATAATTTTATCACCATCATTTAGTACATAAAAATTTATATTTATATATCCATTTTCTTCAAATAACGTAAATTTATCAAATCTATTTTTATAACCTATAGACTCAATTAATTTGATGCATTTTTTGTCGTAATATTCTCTATATCTAAAATCAATCATGTGATGTTATTATGCTTATAATTAAAAATTTATATATTATTATTTTGATGACATGTTTTTGATATTTGTTAAATAAATGACTAAAATATATAATAAATATGTTTTTATTTTTTTTATTGAAATAGTTTATTTACTTTTGTGAAGTAATTGAATTATAATAATATTTATAATAATATTATTAATTAGTTTTTAATTTAAATTATTATGTATATCTTTGTATTGTAATATAAAAACTTAATAATGAATTTTTATGAATGAACTAAAAATTGCAAAAATATTAAAACACACTATGATATTAGAATATGTGTGTGAAAAAAATAAAACTAAAATAACTTCAATAATTGAAAATCCTGAAATAAGTGATGGACAATATTATGAGGACTGGCATTATAAGTATATTAAAATAAAATGTGAATCTTGTGGTGAATTACATAAATTTGAAATTTAATTATTTAATTATTTAATTGTATAAAAAATGAACTTAAAAGAAAAAATTGAAATTAGGAAAGCTTATTTTAAAGCTAAGAAACAAAAATTCCGTCGTGATACACAAAGGTTGGCTATCAAATTTTTTAAGTTTTTTTCTATTAGCAATAATAGAATTGATCAAGTCAACAACAGTGAAAATGAAGTAATAAGTTTTTGTAGACGACTTATTAGAAATCAAGAAACTGTTTTGTCAATGACTCCAACAACACACAAAAGGATAATTGAAAACAAGAAAACTGGTACCTATATTATAATTAGGAATATGCAAGTTCTGGTTTATCATAAAGGAACTGCATTTCCTCCAACTTTAATTTCCGATAAAAAATATCAATATCTTTTAGAAATATTTGATGATAAAAAAGAAACAATTGAACAAGATAAAGAAAATGATATTCAAAATGAAGTAAAGCATTCATTTAAAAAAATCTATGATTCTTTGGTTGAACTTGATAATATTGAAAACTCTATAAAATAATAAAAATGAAAAAGATTAATAAAAATAAGTTCAAGACTTTATATTATACTGGATTGGGTATGTATTCTGCTGTAGCATTTTGTGTTATTATTGTTGTTGTATCTGTTATTACATTTGCTTATAACAAAATTGAAGATAAGCATAAAGCTGAAATTGATGCTGCTTCTTATAAAACAGAAATTCCATTAGTTAAGAAGATTATTTATGATACTATTCCAGTGTATGATACAATAAGACCTGTACCTCACTACAGAACAAAGACTTTTTCTCCTATTATTACAAATAAAGAATTGAAAGATAGCTTATAATTTTTAAATCTAAATTACATGAAAAAGATAACATTTAATAGAGTGATTATAACGTTAGTTTGCATTACTTATTTAATTACTGCTATATTATTTATTTTAGCATTTCCTTTATCAGGTAAAGACAATCAAGTGTATCTAGATTATACTGTAATATTTGGTATGATTGTACCTGTAATTTTAGCAGCAATTTTTTTAATTTGTACAATTTGGACAGATTAATAATGTAACATTATTTGATAATTTTATTAAAAAAGTCAGGCTTAGACCTGACTTTTTTAATTTTTTGTCAGGACTAAGCTTGACTTTTTATTATGTTATCTAACTTTTTCTTTCTTTCAATTCGTAAATCATACTTATCAAAATCTTTTGTGTATTTATCAATATTACACCAATTGTCGTTTTCGTATATGTATAATGAATAATTGTTTTTATTATAATATAAATCTCCTTCAATTGGATTATCGGAAAGTTCTGATATTTTATCGTAATTGAATATAGGCATTTTCTATCTCTTTTAACTTTATTAGTTTTGATATTCTATCAAATCTATTTATGTTTATTTTTAAATCCTCATGAGTATACATAGTTCTTATGTAAACATCAACAATTGGATATTCACAATTGACTCTATAATTCAATATTTTTGAACTGTTAATATATTCATTTGTTAAATATTTTGAAATGTCATACATTAATTGAGCATCTTTAAATTTTGGATTTAACACTAAATTGTTAACTAAATTATTTAGATTTTCTGTTATCTCATCGTACATTTTTTTATCTTCCATTTAATGATATTAATTTTAATCTTCTTTTTTCTGTTTTAATTCTTTCTGGTAGATTTATTATAGTTTTTTCATAATCAACTCCTTCTTTTCTTCTATTAAATTTTCCAGTTATCATATCTATACCTGATTTTTTATTTATTAATTCATTATAGAAAAAAATTTCATTGTTTTTGAAATTTTCTATTTTGCTACAACCTTTGATTGGATTTGATATATTGTCAAATACTAATTTACCATCTATGTAAAATTTGTATATAGTTGTGTTGTTTATGTAACAATCATGTGCAACATTATATCTAGTGTGAGCTGGACCATAAAGATTGTGTAGCTTACCATGTTTTAAATGGTACTCATAACCATCAAATAATATATGAGTAATATCCTTCAAATTGAACTCTATGTACTCATATAAGTCATAAAATGACTTAAAATCTTTTTTATATAATCTACCTGTGACGGCATCTATAGATAAAAAAGATTCAAAGTCAATCTTACATTCAACATCTAAAAATTTATACATTATCATGTGATAACAATTTATTTAATTTTTGTTTTCTGATTTCTTTTTCAGTGTAGAAATAATCAGGAAAATTCCAACGAACATTTGAACGTCCTTTTTCTTTAGAGAAAACTTCAAATCCTGCATCATCTGACATCATAACATGATATTCTACTATTTTAGATATCTCATAATAATGATCTTTGTATATACATGAATCTGATGTTGTTAATGATTTTTTACAAAGATACTTTTTATTGAGCAGGTATTTCATAATTTAATTTATTTAATTTATCTTTTCTTTCATCTTTTATTGTTCCAAAGTATTCATAAAAATAATCATAATGCATATTATTCTCTAATGAGAATACTATATTACCAATATCATTAGTCATTATTACTTCACCATGATGCTGATATATAACTCTGTATTTTTTGCCTTTTTCAAAATAGGTTCTATTATTCATTATAGATATTATTGGTTTTTTACAATAATATAAATCATCAATCTTTGGATTCATTATCTAAATCACTTTTTAAATAATTAGCTAATCTTTGAATTTTATATGCATCATCAGGATTAAAAATAAATTCATCAAATGCTCCATATTTGCACCTATATCCAAATATATATTTAACTCCGTGTTTTAATCTACTCCAAAATGAACCTCTATTTAAAAGTACATGAGCATAGCACATTGGATAACTTTTACCAGTTTCATTTGTATCTTCATCATATAAGAACACAATTTGATGATCTGTTGAATGACAACTACAAATTAATATATCTTCTTTCTTTTTCATAATTTAATATTTTTTTTTAATAATTCTTCTAACTCGTTTATAGTATTTTCACATAATATAGTTTGTTCTCTTACTCTAAATCCTCTTGTCCACGAGTATTTTTTGTCTGTTAAATGTAATTGTTCTTTTCTTAATTCAATTAATCTATTTTCAATCAATTCTTCCATTATTTAATTTTTCTAATTTTCTTTTTCTATATCCTTGATGATCACTAAAATATTCAGAAAATAGATTGTTTTTTCTATCTGTTTCAAGCCAAAATGCATACTTATCATCATCAGTATAATTTATTGATATTATAACTTCATCTGATTTGCTATCATTGTACATAGTTTTAGTAGCAGATTTTGTGTGATTAACAGTGTATATGTTATTTTCTTTGAATATTAATTTTTCATCAGATTTTCTATATACATCTTTTGTACAATAAACTTTATCTCCTGCGTTTAGTATTTTTACTGACATTCTATAAATAATTTTTCTAATTTCATTTTTCTATATTCTTTTATGCTCATAAAATATTCATAATAATTCCATCCATATGCATTTTTTAGATTAAGAGTATAAAAAAACCCATTACTTTCAATTGAAACTAAACTTTCTATACCTTTCTGCTTATACACAAAATGAACAATGTATACATTGTTCATTTTCATGACTAATGTATTATCAAAATCATAAAAATCATTTATGCAATAAACTTTATCTCCTTGCTTTGGTATTAACTTCATTGTTTCAATATATTTAATAATTTTCTTTTTCTTTTTTTACTAATCCATTTATTTCTATTAAAATCAAATACATTTTTTATAATATTGTCACTTGGATTATTTGTGACAGTTTTGCATTCTTTTAAATCAATCCAACAATGTGATATTCCATCTTCTGAAACATAACCATAAAAACCAGGTAGATAACAACGAGTATCATGATCTGGTATATCATATTCAGTAATCAATTTAAATTCTTGAACCTTACCAATAGGTTCAACTGTTGAATTGAATGTAAAGTGAATAATATTACAATCTTTTATCCATTCTTCTATTTCTGTCATACTATATAAAGTTAATTAAAAATAATGAGATTTTACTCATTATTATCATTTTTTTTGTTATCTTTGTTTATTAAGTATGTAATATATTCTGATTTTGATAAATTATTTTCAATTAAATAAGTTTCTAATTTTTCATTTAACTCTTTGTCAATAGTAATACTCATCGTTGTTTTTTTATTTTCCTTTTTTGGTCTACCTACGTCTGACATATTGTTTTTTATTTTTATAGTAAAATAGAAAAAAATGGTTTATTTTTATTTATATATAACAATAAAATAACAATTTAATATGAAGAAAATTAAAACTAAAGTAGCAATATCAATCGCAATAGATAAAGGAATGAATGAATATCTATCAGAAAACTTTGAAAATAAGTCAAAATATATTGAGCATTTGATATATAAAGATTTAGTTGAAAATAATATAATAGAAGAAAATAAATATAAAATGTAATGGGTAAAAAATCAAAAAATGATGTTTTTATTAAAAAGGCAATAGAGGTACATGGTAATAAATATGACTATAGTTTAGTAGAATATAAACATAATCAAACAAATGTTGAAATTGTGTGTAATGATTGCGGATATAAGTTTCTAAGGACTCCACATTATCATCTAAAAAGAAATATTAACAATGGTTGTAAAAATTGTTATTCATTAGCAAGAATATTAACTACTGATATCTTTATTGAAAAAGCAATAGAGGTACATGGGAATAAATATGATTATTCTTTAGTTAAATATGAAAAATCGAAGACTAAAATTAAAATTATTTGTCCAATTCACGGAGAGTTTGAACAAATACCGAATTCTCATTTATCTGGACATGGGTGCGACAAATGTGGAAGTTTTTCGACAACATATAATTTTATAATAACAGCAAAAGAAATTCATTGTGGTAAGTATGATTATTCTTTAGTTAATTATATAGATAATAAAACTAAAGTAAAAATTATTTGTCCAACTCATGGTATATTTGAACAAACTCCAGGTGGACATTTATTTGGTAGAGGATGTGAAAAATGTGCATTTGATGGTAGAAGAATATTATTAGAAGATTTTATAAAAAGATCAAAAAAAATACATAATGATAAATACGATTATTCTTTAGTTGAATATTGTTATTCAACGGAAAAAGTAAAAATTATTTGTCCAACTCATGGTATATTTGAACAAACTCCAAGTGGACATTTAGTAGGAAAAGGATGTTCAAAATGTAAATTTGATAAACATAGATTATCTACTGATGAATTTATAAAAAGATCAAAAAAAATACATGAAGATAAATATGATTATTCTTTAATTGATTATATAGATGTTCATAATAAAGTAAAAATTGTTTGTCCAACACATGGTATATTTGAACAAAAGGCAAATTCTCATTTACATAATCATGGATGTCCGTATTGTAATGAAAGCTTTGGAGAGAAAAAAATAAATAGTTTTTTAAAAAATAAAAAAATATCATACATCAGAGAATTCTCATTCGATGATTGTGTAGGTAAAAATAATGTTAAATTAAGATTTGATTTTTATCTTATTAAATATAATATTTGTATTGAATTTGATGGTAAACAACATTTTATTGCGCCTGAACAATGGGGAGGAGATGAATATTTATTACATTCTAAAAAATTAGATAAAATAAAAAATGAATATTGTAAAAATAACAATATTCATTTATTAAGGATAAAATATACAAAAATTAATTATATTGATATAATATTATCTAGACTTTTAAAACTTTTATAGAATTAATAAAGTGATTAGGTAATATATTAGAATTATATTTCAATAAATCAGAAAAATTTGAATCTAATATGAAAGTTTGACAATAATCAGTTTCACTGCGAATTCCGCGGCCAACTTCTTGAATTGTGTTAACACAGGCATTCCAGGCATACCATTCAGGCTTAATTTTTTGTCTAGCTTTAATTTTTTTAGAACCAAGATTTGCGAAACTAATTTTTAGCACTATTTGAAAACGAGCTAACTCATCGTCTAATGAAATTCCTTCCATCATTGATGGACTGACTAAAACTGTTGCAGTTGTGCTTGTTAAATGTTTTTCAAGTATTTCATTTCTATCTTCAGTTGTATGAAATAATAGTCTTTCGTCCATAATGGTTTCTTTTAACCATTCTGTTATTTCATAATTTGATGTGTGAATTATACCTTTTTTATCTTTATATTTTGCTAATATTTTTTTTATCCATGGTACTTGATTTTTGAATGTCTCTTCTTTACTATAAAAAGACATCTTACCAAGCTTCATATAAAATATTGGATGATTCTTCAATTCAAACGGAGATTCAACTTCATAATAGCTTGTTAAATCTTCATCCAGTCCATTAATGAAACCAAACATCTTAGGATCCAATATTGTTGCAGACATGAAAATTATATGATCATATTTTGACCAAACATATTCATTAAGGTACTCATATACTAATATATGTTCAGTTACCAACTCTATCCCACTATAATTCTTTTCAGTTTTAGATTTATTGATATCAAGAACTACATTATCAGGATCATTTTTATATGACTCAAATAAATGTTTAAACGCCAACAATTTACTATCAATATTTTGTAAATATTTAGATAATTCAACTTTCTGTTTTTGTTTTGATGAACCAGCAATATCTGACTCAAATTGTGTTCTTTTTTTCTCTAACATTGGAATTAACTTTCTTTCTAAAAATTCTAAATATTTGTCTAAAAATTTAATTTTTGATATATATTTACTATCAATTTCATCAATTTCTTTTAAACCAAATCCGCATTTTTTTAATGTTTTTGAACTTAATTTTGATGATAAGTAGGATGAGAATGTTTCTTCGAAGGATTGACATTCATCAATTATAAGTACATTACCATCTCTTCGTTTTAGTGTTTCTGTTTGAAATAATGATAATGTGTCAAATAGATGAAAATTTGTTAAGCCAATATCTCCAGATATCCATGAATTTTTTGCAATATCATATGGACATGCATCACAATGTTTTTTCATTATTGTACATAATTCTTTAGCTGTACCACAATCGCAATCAAAATCTTTACAATAATAGTTAGATTTGCCCTTGTAATTGTTAATAAACGGAAAATCTTTTATGTACTGATCTTGAAGAATCTTAGAACCTGTCAAAACGTCGAATTTTGCATCAGTATTCACAAATCCCCTATACCAATTTGCAAACATCATAACAAGAAACGATTTTCCTGTTCCAGTAGGTAAGTTGCTCAATATGAATCTTTTGCCATTAGTTATACTGTCTTTCATGAAGTTTAATGCCTCAACTTGATACGTTTTTGGTTCATATTTCAGAGGGAAAAAAACTTTTTTATCGTCTACTTTAATCATTTAAAGATATTTTTATTTAGTATAGGTGATTTCATGATAATTGTTTTTGAAACTTTATAATAATTTGTATTTATAATAGCAATGAAAGAACAAAAAAAGCTTATTGATATAAAGTCGAAAAAGAAGTTGATTTCAGTAACTGAAAAAACATATGTTGGTTTTGATGTTATAGAATTTAAAAGTGGTAAATATTATAAATTGAAATATGAATGATAATAGATATTATTGTAAAAAAAATTATTATAATAACTTCACAAAAGGATGTTATTATGATATTTGGATAGATCATAACAAGGATTCAAGTTATCTAATAAATTGGATAAATAATAATGTTTATAATGTAAACACCATCTATGTTATATATGGATCTGAAATGGATAAAAATTTTAATAGCTATTTTATATTAGCTACTATTCATGATAGAAAAATAAAATTAAAAATATTAAATGAAGACTAAAAAATATTATTGTAAAAAATCATACGATAGCATTACTATAGGTAATTATTATGATTGTGGAACATCAACTAATGATTTAATTTATGAAATTTCTGGAAAAAACAAAAAAGGTTTTGACTTTAATATGATATATGACAATAAATCTGATATTTATAAATATTTTAATGATTATTTAATATTAGCTATTATTCACGACAGAAAAATAAAACTAGAAAAAATTAGGTTATCTTAATTTTTTTCATTATCTTAGTATTACAAAATATTAAATTTAAAAATGGATCAAAATATTAAAATAGGTGACAAATTTTTATGTAAAATGAATTATTGTTATATAATATTACAAAAATTTCATGAAGGTGTAGAATATGAAGTATATGATATAAAAAAAATAGACAATGGCTGCGGTTTTTATTATTATTCCTATTCAATGATAGATAATGTTGACTTTAAGTTGTTATATGTGATTGAGTATGAATTAAATAATATATTTTACTCTGGTAAAGAAATGAGAAAAATTAAATTAGAAAAATTGAATGAAAAATCATAATATTAAAATTGGTGATAAGTTATTATGTAAAGATGATTGTTGGATTCCTAATATATGCTATCATAAAGGTAGAGAATATGAAGTATTTGATTTAAATAATTATTCGTACGTAATAATAGATAGAATTAACAATGAGAGATTATTTATTGATGAATCAGAATTAAATTTAGTTTTTTATACTAATCAAGAAATGAGAAAAATTAAATTAGAAAAATTAAATGAAAAAATATAATCTTAAAATAGGTGACATATTGTTATGTAAAAAAGATTATATTTATAGTAAAATCTCTTTTAGTATAAATAAAAAATATGAAATAATTCAAATTGTTTATAACTCGCTTGAAAATAACAATAATTCGGTTTACTATTATGTATATGACGATAATAATAGTAGCATAGAAATTAGAAATGATGAAGATATGAATAGATATTTTTACACTAACCAAGAAGTCAGAAATATGAAATTAAAAAAAATTTATGAAGAATCAGAATCTTAATATTGGTGATAAATTATTATGTAAAAATTATTTAAAAACAGAATATTCTAGTTTAATAGAAGGTGATTATTATTTATTAGTTGATTTTGAGATATTTAATCATGAAGAATATTGTGATGTTAATTATACATTTTATGATGAATATAATTATGATGATTATGTATATTATATAGATGATAATAATCATCACTCGTTTTCAATATTAGATGAAAAAGATTTATATAAGTATTTTTATAAAAAAAATGAGATTAGAAATATGAAATTAGAGAAATTAAAAAATGTTTAAGCAGAATCTTAAAATTGGTGATAAGTTGTTATGTAAGATAGATTATTGGACAACAAAAATTTATTTTTTTGAAGGTAGAGAATATAATATATGTGACATAGAAATTGATTATGCAGATGAGAATGATTATGCATATTTTATAATGGATGAGAATAAAAACCGTGTGTTATTTATGATATTAGATGATTTAGATTCTTTTTTTTATACTAAGAAAGAAGTTAGAAATATCAAAATAAAAAAATTGAAAAATGCATAATATTAAATTTAAAATAGGAGAAAGAATATTATGTAAATGCATTTTGCATCAAAACTTCGAATATTTTATGTTAAATAAATATTACACAATTTATTCAATTGAAGTGTCAACCATAGGTAATTCATATTATCATATGACATTATAAAATAGCGATTTGCAGTCTATTTGTTCAGATGAATCTGTTTATAATTATTTTTATACTAACCAAGAAGTCAGGAATATGAAATTGAAAAAATTAAATGAAGAATCAAAATCTTAATAAAGGAGATAAAATATTATGTAAGAATGATATACATAATTCAAGAATTAATTTTACAAAAGGAATAGAATATTATATTGTAGCTATAGAACATAAAAATGATAATTATGATGATGATGGTAGTAATTATTACTATTATATATCTGATGATAACTCTCAAATAATAGTTAGTGAAAATGAAAGATTATTTTATAATTATTTTTATACTAACCAAGAAGTCAGGAATATGAAATTAAAAAAAATAAATGATGATAAATAATTTTAAAGTTGGTGATAAGTTATTATGTAAAAAAGATTATATTACAAAATATTCAAGGTATAAAAAAAACAAATATTATTATATTGAAGATATTGATGATCCTGTTTATGATTATGAAGAATATTCATATTATATAAATGATGATAATAATAATAATATTTATTTTTGGAAAGAATATGATTTATATGAATATTTTTATACTGCACAAGATGTACGAAAGCTTAAATTGAAAAATCTTTATGAAGAATCTGAATCTTAAAGTTGGTGACAAGTTATTATGTAAAACTAACCTTTGTTCTTTGCTAGTTAATTACTTTAATAAGGATAAATATTATATTGTTTGGGATATTAAAAATTTTAAAGATTATTCTCAGAATTGGACTTGGACTTGGTATTATATAATTGATGAAAGAGATTGTCCTTATTCTTTTAGTAAAATGGATGATGATTTATATGATATTTTTTATACTAAAAGTGAAATTAGAAAAATGAAATTGGAAAAATTGAAAAATGAAGAATATTAAAATAGGTGATAGATTATTATGTAAAAAAAGTCTATTTAACTCATCAATGACATATTTTTATGCGAGAGAATATTACACTATTAATGAAATTCAATCAGAGAGTGATGGAGAATATTCATATTATATAATTGATAATAATGGCTATACTATGCCTTTTTCTTTTAATAATAACACTTTATATGCATATTTTTACACTAAACAAGAAATGAGACATATGAAATTAAAAAAAATTTATGAAGAAGCAGAATCTTAAAATAGGTGATAGATTATTATGTAAAGAAAGTTTTTTTGATTCAGATGATCCATATTTTCATGTAGATGATTATTGTATTATTTATTATATTCAAAAGTATGTTACTAATGAATATTATTATTATATTTCAGATGAAAATAATAAACGATATCCTTTTAGATTTAGTCCTGATTTATTATTAACGTATTTTTATACTAAACAAGAAATTAGAAATATGAAATTAAAAAAATTAGAAAAATATGAATAATTTTAATGACTATGATAACATATTATGTAAAAAAGATTTAATTGCTAATGGTCAGATATGTTTTATAAAAGATGAGTATTACATTTATCGTGAAAATTTAGGTAATGTTATTGATTTGTTTGGATGCTGTATTTATGGTGAAACTAGTGATAGATACCCATATTATTTAACTAAAAAAGATTTACTGGGTCATTTTTATACTAAAAATGAAATTAGAAAAATTAAATTGAATAAAATTTATGAAGAAGCAGAATCTTAACACAGAAGATATATTATTGTGTAAAAAAGACTATTTAATATATTCTGTTGTTGTGTTTCATAAAAATAAATATTATTATAATAGATTTAATAAATCTCATGTTTGTTGTACTATATGTGATGATGATTCATTTGAACATTTGCTTAGTTATGACGAGGTATCTGAGCATTTTTACACTAAACAAGAAGTTAGGAAAATTAAATTGAAAAAATTGAATGAATGTCAGTAAAGTTTATTTTTATTAATAACTATTAAAAAAATATAACACAAAAAACATTTTTATTTTAACTAAGTATATATTATATGAATAATAATTTCAATTTAGTTGTAAATAAAAATAATAAAAAATAATGGAATCTGAAAAAGAACCGCTCACAGTATCTGAACAAAATCACAGAATTATTTCATTACTGGAAAGTATTAAAGATCAACTCATCATTCTGACTGATGTAGAAAGAAATAAAGATACAAAGAATAGTGTGTTGGAATATATTAGAAATAGAAAACAACAATACTAAAAAAGAGAAGGTTAAAGCCTTCTCTTTTTTTGTTGTTTAATTTGGTAGTTTAAAATATTTAGATTACTTTTGTTGTTGATAAAAACAATTATAAAAACATTAAAAAAATTATATGAAAAAAGTAAGAAGCATTTTATTTAAAATGGAATTAAAAGGCAACGGAGTTGTTAATTTTGATAGTAATGATCAAAAATATCTTTGGAATGAAAATACAAAAGGTACTGGTCAAGAAAGAGTTAATCACAATAATGTCAGCTTTGCTAAAAAACGTTGGTATAAAAATGATGACGGTACAATTGATAAAAAATTGATTGTTTCAAGTAACTGTCTTAGGTATTCAATATTTTCTGATGATACTTTATTTCAATCACCAAATATAATTAATAATAGTTTTTTACTAAATTCAATGATTGCCACTCCAGGTTTAATTTGTCGTGGATATATGTTTGCAGAAAAAGATCCATCAAAATCATATAAACGATCTAGTGTATTGAATATTACAGATGCTGAACAAATAAATAATTCGATATCTACATTAGAAACTTTTAGTCGTAGTGGAGAAAAAATTGTTGATGAAAACAAATCTGACACAAGTTTCTTCAAAAAAGAAACAGTAGGTAATATTGTATATGAAGCGATAGGTAGTATTGATATGATGCAAATTCAATTTGTTAGTTGTGATCAACTATTTGATAGGATGGCATTAAATCCAGATATATTTCCAGATTATAAGAAATTTCTTTCTACTAAATTACCAAATTTCAATTCTGAACTTAGTTATTATCAAATTAAAGGTAGTGCTATTGAACTTCCTGAATATGGTTTTATGTTATCAAATGAAAATGTGATATTTTTAGTAAAGGATTTATTCACTAAAATGTTAAACTTAAAAATTCGAAAAGCATCTGCATTTGCTGAAGTTTCTTCTATCAAATATAAAATTGTTAATGATCCATTTGAAGATAAATTTAGTGATGAAGACGGCTGGTTGGAATTGAATAAAAACGTTATTGAAACATTGAATTTTGATAATGAGGACTTCTATGAGAAATATGATTTTGATGCTGCTAAATCTTTAAGATTAGAATTAGAAGATGCTGCAAAAGCCAGAAAAGATGCTAATAAAGATGCTGCAAATTTAAAAAAAGAAGAAGCAAAATCTAAAAAAGAAAAAAAAGTAGAAGAAACTGAAGAATAATAAAAAATAGCATGAAATATTTAAAGTTAAGTTTCAGAAATGCTGGCTTCTATACTGTTAATAAAAATACTAAAGACTTTATGTTTGATATAAATGGTCAGCACAAAAGAAAAGATGTATTATATGGTAAACAGCAAAAAGTTAGTATTTCTGTTAATCAGATAAGTAATATGTTACATGTTTTAATGGGCGAAAGACCAAGTGCAACATATCGTGATACTTTAATAAATCCGATAAATTCTATTTTTCAAACTGCTAATAAATCATACATTAAGATTTATACCTCATTTTTTATAAATAAAAATAAAAATGTGAAATATTATCCTTCTGAAAGTGTTACTATTAGAAAATCAGTTTGGAATAGTTTTAATCCTGCACCAGATTTAGTTTATTGGAAAAGAGTTGAGAATTTTTTAACTAATGATATAGATAATTCATTATATCTTGAATTTGTAAAAATATTAAATTCTATATTAGAATATGATGTATTAAAAAAAACATTTTTAGATGTTATTGATGAATTGATAAAAAATCATAAAAATCATAGTTTAATTAACACTTTTAAATTAAAACTTAAAGAATCAATGAAAGTTCCAATGATTAAAATATTGGATGGTGAATATGATGGCACTATGAATAAAAATAGTAGAACAATGTTGACTACTAATTTTGGTGTTGATAAGATTACTAGATTGAGTGGTTCTATTATAATACCAGTTGAAGAATATGATATTGAAAAAATTAGGAATTCAAAAGGTTCTGTTACTTTATTAGACGGTGGAGTAGTGTGGATTGAAGATTTGATAAATGATTATGAATTTGGAGTTAGAGAACTTGAAGAATATTTACCTATTAATAAATTAGAAGAATATGAGAATAATATTTGAATTTACAGAAAATACATCATTAGTACCAATTAATAATCAGTCATATATGAATTATTATATTCAAAAATGTCTTGGCGACAATAATAAATATCATGATTCTAAGAATGATTATTCTATTTCTTCATTATATGGAGGTAAGTTAACAGATGATGAATTACATTTATCTTTCAAAAATGGAGGCATTATTGTTGTAACTTCAAAAAATGAAGAATTCTTGAATACTTTGATATGTGGTGTGATGTCTAATAAAGAATTAAAATGGGGAATGAAATTTGATAAAATTAATTTCATTTCTGAAATTTTTAGAAATGGCTGGAATCATTTTGCTACATTATCTCCTTTTATTATTAAAAAATATATTGATAAAAAGAATTATACCTTTTCAACTTTGAATGATTCTGATTTTGTAGATACTGTAAAAAAACATATTATAAAAAAATTGAGTAAAATTTATAATGGTATAAATTTAACAGATTTTGATGTTAAAATAATCAATCATCCTTCTCATAAAGTAAAAAAAATAATGGTGAAGAATGTTAAAAATGAAGCTAATCAATGTCAAGTCAGTATATTCTGTTCATCAGATGTAGCAGAAAAAATTTACAATTTAGGTATAGGTCAATCAACTGGTTCAGGATTTGGAACAATTTATAAAACAGAAAATAGAGATAAATATAATTTAGAATTGAAAAAATGATTAATTTTAATCTAAATGATATTGTTACAAGTGATTTTTTAAATTATAAATCACTTGTAATGTTATGTATATCTGTCAATTATGAATAATGAACTGATACTTATATAATTCCGCAAGGGAATCACAACAATGTGGAATGTAACTGGAATTAATGTTTTACTGATACTTATATAATTCCGCAAGGGAATCACAACGAATATGCAGAATATTCAAAAAAGAGAATAACTGATACTTATATAATTCCGCAAGGGAATCACAACACAACAGATAATGGAAATAAATTACAAGTTACTGATACTTATATAATTCCGCAAGGGAATCACAACTCTAGCAGTGCAATAGAGCCAGCCCAATCAACTGATACTTATATAATTCCGCAAGGGAATCACAACTATAAATAACAAAGAACTAATGAAAAACTCACTGATACTTATATAATTCCGCAAGGGAATCACAACTCAGCCTGAATTTTACCTTTACCCATCATTACTGATACTTATATAATTCCGCAAGGGAATCACAACTAAAAATAACCATCTAATAATTGAGACATAACTGATACTTATATAATTCCGCAAGGGAATCACAACTGATGTGATGATATACAGAAAAAAAAATAACTGATACTTATATAATTCCGCAAGGGAATCACAACATCATTCTATTGATTGTTATATTTCTTCTAACTGATACTTATATAATTCCGCAAGGGAATCACAACATCTTTTCTATATAATATATTTTCATATTTACTGATACTTATATAATTCCGCAAGGGAATCACAACATCAAAAAATGTAATTCTATATTTATAATTACTGATACTTATATAATTCCGCAAGGGAATCACAACATATATTTTCTTTAAACTGCTCAATGATGAACTGATACTTATATAATTCCGCAAGGGAATCACAACATTGCGTACGACTCATATAATTCAACACAAACTGATACTTATATAATTCCGCAAGGGAATCACAACAGCCCATATGTACACCCTATTTAGTGGTACACTGATACTTATATAATTCCGCAAGGGAATCACAACTGCGCTTGAGTTGTTGAATTTGCTGCAAAAACTGATACTTATATAATTCCGCAAGGGAATCACAACTTTAATGCTTTTGCAAATTTTGGCATAATAACTGATACTTATATAATTCCGCAAGGGAATCACAACATTGCAGTTTGATACATTTCAAAATAAGAAACTGATACTTATATAATTCCTTGATGGAATCACAATATTGAAAAAATAGAAAAGTTGATACAATAAACTAATAATTATATCATTCCGTAAAGGAATTTAAAATATTAAAAATTATTTGTATAATCAAATAAATAATAGTATATTTGCATGTTATAAAAAATTATTAAAATATGATAGAAACATTAGTGTCTAATAGTAATGGAGTATCTTTAAAAACTCACTCGTTAGCTGTTCAAAAAATAGCAGTTATAATGGCTGAAAGATTAGGATTACCAATTGATATACAAAATGCTATATCAAAAGCTGCTTTGTTACATGACATTGGAAAATCTTATATTCCTTTTCAAAATTATGTATCAAAAAAAGTTGTATCTGAAGAGTTTACTAATAATAAAATATTTCATCATGAAATTTCATGGGCTATACTTAGATATCTTATGAATATTGATAAAGATTATAATTATAGTATTTTATATTCTATATATTGGCATCATTCCAGAGATATGAGTAATAAAAATAAAGAATATGCATCATCGATATTAGAAAAATTAACAGATGATGATAAACAAAGAGTATTAACTGTGTATAATGAATTAACTGGTGAAAATAAAGTTTTATCAGATCTTGATGTTAATATCATGAATGATAAAATTCCTGATTATTATATAAATAAAGATGATAAAATTTGTTCATTGAATATTATTGTTATGTCTTGTGTAGTTTCTTCAGATAGATATGTATCATCAATAAATATAGACCAGAATAAAATTTTAATTGATGATAATTATTGTAATGAAATTGTTGATTCTATAGATTATTCTCCTACAAAAAATTATATAACACCAAAAAATTATGATATTGATCGTTTTAATTATCAATTATCTTGTGCTGGTGATATAAATAGTAATCAAACTTCTGAATTGAAAGCACCTGCTGGTTATGGTAAAACTATTAATGGCTTACTTGCTTGGATTAAATCTGGGAATAGAAAATTAATTTGGGTTTGTCCAAGAAATACAATAGCGGAAACTCTATTTGATGGTGTTAAAAATGAACTTAATGCATTAAGTATCAATAATATTAGTGTTGAATTGTTTCTTACTGGAGAAAGACGTGATATTTATAATGAAAACAATAATATAGATTTCACATCGGATATTATAATCACTAATATTGATAATTTTTTGACTCCTACCATTAATAATTTTGTTAGAGATAGAATGTACTCATTATTATCAAGTTATGTTATTTTTGATGAATTTCATGAATTAGTTGCGTCTGAGCCGTACTTTGCTTGTTTTGTTAATATCATGAATGTTAGACATAGATATACAAATAGTAAAACATTACTGATGAGTGCGACCCCTACAATGATGACAAATTTATGGGATAACTCAATTAAAGGAACTGCTATTTTACCAAATGAAACTAATCATTATAATGCTGCTCATTCTAAGAAATTTAGAATAAATTTCTTAGATGATATAACTTTAGTAAATCCTCAACTAAATAGTTTATTTATAACAAATTCAATAAAATCTTCTCAAACAAAAACTATTGATGACGATTATTCAGTTATAGCGCATAGTAAATATATGATTGATGACAGAAAGTGTATAATTGATAGTATATTTGATATGTATGGTAAAAATAAGAAGATTCAAAATAAATTAGATGTTATATCTGCGCCATTGATTCAAGCTGCTATGGATTTATCTTTTGGTATTATGACTGAAATTCCTAAATCTCCAGAAGATACATTTCAAAGATTGGGTAGACTTAATAGATGGGGAGAATATGATGTAGTTGATTATAATATTTTAGTTAATATTAATGATAAAAAAATAAATTTAAGTGAATTAGCTTCAATTAATCTTACTTATGACATAAAATTAAATAAATTGTGGATTGATTATTTAAAAAATAATATTATTGATAAATATGAATATACATTAGATGAATTGTACATTAAATACAATGTTTTTAATTCAATGTATAAAAAAGAAATAAATGAATATATTAATGATAGATACATTAAAAGTAGAGAATCATTATCTAAATTATTTCCAAGAAAATATATAAATAAAGATACAAAAAAAATAGTATCATCAGGTTCTAAACTTAGGGACAATGGATCAAATAATATTTATTGTATATATAAAATATATAATACTGATGAGTATACAGATGTATTTAGTATTGATTCTAATGGTTCAGATATGGATAAACATGAAGATAATACTACTCAAACTAATCAGATTCGTTCTATTAAGAAATTGTTAACTGATAGTAGATTTGAATATAATAAACATAGATTATTAACAGGTAACAAATTTACTAGTAATAAATTATTTGAATCTGCAAAAAATCCTAAGACTCCATATATTTGTTACCATAAAGAATATCATCCAAAATTAGGGCTTATATCAATTTATTTATTATAATTTGATTAATACAATTATTACCCTCATCTTTGTACACAATATTTTTAATAACTCACACTAAATAGTAAAATTATGGGTAAAACACATAAAACATTAGTAAAAGCTAGTTATTTTTTAGAAAGAAAACTGGTAAAATACATTTCAAATCCAATAGTATATATTGAAGAAGATGGTATTAATGAGAAGAGTTTAAAGATACATTTAGATAATCCAAGCACAAGTTTAATTCATAATATTAATGAATGTGCGAATGAGACATATTTAAGATTTGGAATTAAGACAGTAATAAGAAAATACATAACTAATTAAAAAAGAGAAGAGTTAAATCTTCTCTTTTTTTTGTTTGTGTCAAATATTATCCTTACATTTGTAAATAATTTTAAATAAATATCATGACAAAAAGTAATAATATCAATAATGTTAAACATCCCATTATTAGAACAAAAAGTTTACGTAATGGTTCTGTAACAAAAAACAACAAGTCATATATAAGAACATATGATTTAAGTCGTTATAGTAATGATCAGTTAGTGAATGCATTATATAGCAAAAAGTGGAACACAAACAGAAGAAGATTTATTGCTGATATATACTATTTATTAGATGAAAGGATTGCAGCAGGAAAATGTACTAAATATGAAATTGACAATTTGAAATATTTAGCTAATATAAAAAAGCATAATATAGTAAAATCTGTCAATAATAATAGTAGAACAACTACCACAAATACTACAATTCCAGTCTCTAATAGTTTAGTTAGTTTAAAATATCGTATCAATAGTTTATCAAATGAAATATTTCGTATTACTGGTGCTAGATTTAAAAAGCTAAACAGGACTGATGATGTATCAGATAAAGCACATGTATTTTATGATCAGATTTTTGCTTCATTACATTGTATACATAATATGTTGATGGCAAAAGATAATTATAAACATAGTAGATATAATATGTTAACTGCAGAAACTCAAGCAGGAAAAACAGGAGTTGTTCGTAATGTAATATTTTTATTGGAAACTTATCCTAAATTGAGAGAATATCTTGGTTTAGAATTTGGAGGTAGCGTAATAATAACTCCAATGTGTGACAATGCAAATAAAGAACAATTAAAAACTGATATTTCACATGGCGAATGCAGACAAGACAATCAAAAACTTTTAAAGTCAAAAGGAATCATGCATAATCCAGATATGCTTAGTTGGTCAAGAAATAATCAATATGGAAACTTGCATGACTGTATTATATTTGTAGATGAATCTCACTTAGCATCAGGTGTTAGTGGTGCTATGAATAGTTATCTTCAAAAAAATAATATAAATTTGAATGGCTCTACTAATTTATCTAAAAATAACATTTTTTTATTCACAATATCAGCTACTCCATATGAAGAGCATGTTGGTAATTTGTTATTTAAAAAAAAGAATACAATAGAGTTAGCTCATGGACCTAATTATAAAGGATTGGATTATTTTTTGAAAAACAATTTTTTTAGACAATCATTTGATTTGTCAACTACTGAAGGTGAGAATCATTTTAAGAATGAAGTAGAAAGTTTCAATCATAAAATTGGTTATTATATTGTCAGAATAAATATTAGTACAGATACTGATAATTTGATACCAGAAGGATTTTCAACTTTAACATATTTTGAGAAAGATAAAGAAGTTATTAATGAAACATTGAGAAAAATACCTGATACACCTACTCTTATATTTGTAAAAGAGAAAATGAAACAATCATATCAATTAGATAAACAAAATATTGTAATGATGTTTGATAGATCAGTTGTTCATGATTCTGATTATAGAACAAGTTTTATTGTACAAAGTTTTGCAGGTAGATTTTGTGGATATCATAATTATAATGCTATTATATACACAGAAATAAATGATGTGAAACTTCATTTAGATTATTTAAAAAATAAAAATCATGTACCACACTGTAAGCGTGTTAATAATGATAAGAAATTTTCATTCAAGGAAAAAAATAAATCACAGCAGTCATCATATAGTAATAAAAATGACTTATCATATGCAAATAACTTTACATTAAAGATTGGATATAAAACACAGAATGATGGTTATATAACATTAAACAATAATATCATAACAATATATTTAGATAATAAGAGGAATTTAGTATTATCTAAAAAATCAAAAGTTGAAACAGAATTTCTTTCTTCTTATATTGAAGACTATGTTGTTTGCTCAGATATTAAAACACCTTGTAATTCATTTTTAGATGCTAAGAATGCACTTGAATCGTATTGTAAGATAGTATCATCAAAAACAAAAATTGATGATGTGAAAACAAAAAATGGTAAAAAATTCATTGAATTATTGGAGTTTAATTTTTGATTTTTTATTAACTACTATTAACAAAAAAATATAAATTTATATTGTATATTTTTTGCTTATTTAAATAATTTTTAGTATCTTCGATAGAAAGATATTAATTATTAATTTAAAAATTTAAAAATATAGCATGAATTTATTGAATATTGAGCAAAACGTTGAAAAACAAGTAGTAAAATGTGAACACATAGTAGGAGCAAAGATTAAAACTAAATGGACTAAAAATGATGTTATTATAGCTTTTCTTTATACAAAATTTACATTAAGAAAAGTTGGAGTTACAGATGAAGCTACACAACTTGAGAATTTTGTTAATGAATATATTGGTTCTATTTCGAACTCATTGAAAATGGAATCACTGAATATTAAATATTTATTGTGTTTAAAACATAATGAGCAACCAGAAGGATTAGAACATTATTCAAAAACACAGGAACTTGTTGTTAATGAATATGATAAATATAGTGAGAATGAATTATCAGAAATTGTAAACTTAATATTAGACAGTATGACTGAAGAAGAAAAATTGAAAAACATGGAAATGGCGGATGGAGTTAATGCAGAGATTAATGCAGAGAAAGAAAAACATCGTTTAGAAGTTCTTGCAAAAAAAGAAGAGAAAGCAAGATTAGCTCTTGTTAAAAAAACTCAGAAAGAAAAATACACAACCACATCAACAGATTATAAGCCAATGACATTTAAGCAGATGAATCCATCCAAGAAAAAATATGTTGCTAGCATTGTGAGTAATGTATTTGCAAATATTGGAGATGTTCTTGATCACAAAAAATATGGCAAAGGCTCTGTTAAAGATATAGTTGGAGACAGAATTACAATTAACTTTCGTGATAAAGCAGTAGGAAGTAAAATTTTATTGTTTGATGAAAAGTTTTTCAATTTAGTTTAAATAATATTAAATGCAAGAAAACACCAGATTTAATCTTGTGTTTTTCTTGCATAATTGAATTATTATTAGTATATTTGTATATAAAATAATAATAATAAAATATGATTTATAGAAAAATAATATTAATATTAATCTGTGTTATTTTTAGTATATCATGTACAAGTAAAAAAGACAGAAGAACTGAAAAATATATTGAAAGTAGTCTAATATCAAAAATATCTGAATATCAAAAAAACAATAATATTTATGCTACATATACATATGATGAAATGAAATCATCTATTGTTAATGATAGTATAAGTTTTTATGTTTTAAATTATGATATTACTGATATGTATGGTATAAAAAGAAAATCTTTTGTTTATGGATATTTCAATATGAATACTGGATATGATGTGACAGATGAAGATGGTTATAATGATGATAGTGATGATAGTTATGATAGTTATGATAGATTTATGAATACCCAAATTTTTTAATGTTATGGTGCTTGGTAAATTATATCGTAAAGATTTAAATAAAAATGAAAAACAAGTTTATGATCATGTTAAAAAATTGAGACACGGTGAACTTGTTGGATTCACAATAGGTAATAAAAATGGTGATGATTCTTTTATTTGGAAACTAAATTTTAATGGAATAGAAAAATGTGAATTATATGGCAAATCACTCTATGATAATAAACAATATTCTTTTAAATTTGTAACTGAATATGATGGTTACACAAGTAAATTGTCTAATTTTGATTATATGCTAATATATGTAATGAATTGGTATTATAATTGTATTGATGAATATTTGATAATATCTTCACGTAGGAAAAAATTAATTCAAATTAATAACAAACTATAATATTTACAACTATTTAAAAACCTCATACTGATTAGGTTAAGTGTAATTTTAATTATGAAAAAAATTGGAATATTTTTGTTGTGTATTTTATTTTTAGTGTCATGTCAACTAAATGATTCAAAAAAAACGGAAGAATGTAAAGTTGAAAAACAAAATTTTAAAGGTTTTTGTGATTTAATGATTGGTTCAGATTTCAAATCTATACCATCATATAATAAATTTAAAAAAACGAATGAAGATTTGTATTATGCTGATACATATGAATTATCTAAAGATATTGGTTGTGTTTCTTTTGTTCGTGTTATGCTGAAAAATGGTAGAATAAAGGATGTAGGATTTACAAGCAGCAGCATATCAAATAAAAATAAATTAGATTCATGCTTTAAATCATATAATTCAATCTATTTAAATCTTTCACCTTCTAATAAAAATAGAAAAGACTATAAATCAAATGATGATGTCATAATAACAACATTAATATTAAATAGTGAATATTTATATCATATGTATGGTCATAATCCAATTAATTATTTTTATTTTGATTCAACTGGATTAGGTATCTGATTAATATCTGGTAATAAAAAAGAGAATATTTTAATATTCTCTTTTTTTTATATATACAACAAAAAAATCTCATGAAAATATATAATTGTTTAAAAAAGGTAAATACTGAGGTTGAACCAACTGAAGTTGAATGTAGTCAAGCTGAATATTGTCCAACATATTTAGCATATTTAGGTAAATATGGTGAAGGATCAAAAGAAATTAAAATATGCAAAAATTCAGATTCTGGATATTGTACTAAATATCATCTCATAAATCAATATAAATGGAATGAATTGACTGATGAAGAAAAAATAAAATTGGTAAAAAATATTATCATAAAGGAAGAATAATTTAATATTCTAAATCATTAGAGTTTAATTTGTCAATTTTGTCTTTTCTATCTTTTAATAAGAAATATTTATTCTCATCTACAAATAATCTACAAGATATACTATCATTAACTATATCATTAAAATATGGACTATTTAAATTGTCACATGTTGTGTGAGTACTCTCATTATTATTAAATTCTTTACATAAATCATCTAGTAATATTGAAGTGTGTGAGTATTTTGAATACATACAGTTTAAGCAGTTATCATTCATGTGTTGTTTTTTATTATAGGTTAAATTTACTTGTATTTATTAAATAATCAAATTCTTTCTCTATTTTAGGATTTAAAATGTCTTTAATATATTTTAAATTATCTATGTTGTCATCTAATATTGTTTTCTGATAGTCATATGATTTTAATATACTAATATCCATATGTCTTAATTTTGATATGATAGATGGATATTGTTTCATTTTATTAATCCAAAAATCCTCATTGTAATTAGTTATGAATTCAGTAGTGAATGAATTTTCATATTTACCATCATAATTACTTATAATCCAATATGCTAATTCTAAATACTTTGTACTTAAAATTTTACCATTTCTATAATACTTAAAAGGTAATCCTTGTATTATAGAATAACCTTTATCTTTTACTTTATCAAGTATAACTCTTACAAATCTATCTAATTTTTCACTTATCATTAATGAAATCAAGTTATCTAATCTATATTGATATTTATCTTCTGAATGTGTAGCATATGAAGAAAATGAATAATCTTCCTCAATATTTTTAGAGTTAACTAAAAATGATACCGCATCTAAATTACCTTTATGAATAACATTATAAATATGCCTATATGTTACTGGTACTCCTAAATTGATTAGATATTTTATAACATCAGGTTTGTCGTTGTATTTTGTTGCATAATCTATACAATTTTCTGGTGCTCGTGAAAATGTAGCATCTTTCTTTTTATTCGGATCTAATCCTGTGCTAATTAAAAACTTAACAATATCTAATTTTCCTTTAAAACAAGCAGTCATTAATAAATCTTGATTGAAAGTTACTCCTAAATCTTTTAATAATTTGAATTTTTTGACATCTGAATTATGGTATACAAGATTATTTAAAAATTCTGGTTCTTTAATTAATGCTTTATAAATATTATCATTTTTTAATATAGATTTGAAATAAATATAAGGTAGTTCACAAACTGCTGTGTTATTTTTTGAAAATTTTTTTGCTGGTACATAATCAACTAATTTGACTGCTAATTCTGGAAGCTCTCTACAAGCAAAATAGAATAATCTATCTTCTTCGTATTCTGTTATATTCTTTGTGTTGATAATATTTATATAATGATTAACATCAATAATAGATTTAAAATCTTCATAAAAGCTATAAAATACTGGCTTTGTCTTTTTCTCATATATTTTAAAATTTGTTATCATATCATTATATATAAAAAACAATTTAAAATTTTCTTTCGGTTTCCATTCTTTTCAATGTTTCATATGGTGTTTCTCCTTTTTTCATTGTGTAGCTACATCCAGTTGTACCTCCTTTCCAGGTACCTTTTCTTTCACCTATATCATCACTAAATTCTATTTCAATGTCTTTCCTTATTAATCTAATATACTTCAACCAAGTGAGCCATTTCCATCTCCATTCTCTTTCTTCTACTCTAATAGTTGCTAAACAATTTTGTTCTTCACCATATTTTGTTGTATATTTGTAAGTATATGTTTCAGAAAAAATAATATCTTTCCATTTTGGATGATTCCAAAACTCCATATTCCTTGATTTTCTTGTTTCACTAAGCCAAGTACCATCTTTGACTAGACAGCTTGTTCTTATCCATTCCCAATGCCAAGGTAGATAAAAAGATTTGTATGTATAACCATAATTTACACTAAATTGCTTATCAGAAAAAGATATACCATATGTTGGTGGAGTAGATTCATCATATAGATTCTTAGTGTATTTTATTTCTATTTTTGATTTTTTATCAGACAATGTTGATAATTTATCTTTTCTAATATCTTTAATACTTTTTTTTATTTTAATTTTTTTATAATGTCTCCATGGTAGATTTATAAACAATTTCCCCCATATAAAATATATTTGAAGATTTGGACTTGGATCAAAATATCCTGCTATATGGTATTTTAAACTAAAACCACTCCAATCAGGAGTAAATTCAATATATTTATTTTTAAATGGTTTCAACTTCAAGTCTTGTTAATTTTATTATTCTTTTAACTAATATAATATTCTCTGGTAATTTTATGTTGTATAATTTTGTTAATGTGTCTTGTTTGAAATGAAATCCGTGATCATAATCATATGCAATTTTTGCAAATTCGTCACCAGCATTCATCCAATCCATCCATTCAACTCCGCTATTATCTAAGCCATATGAAACACATTGTTTATATAGTTTCAATATTGCTGTTCTATTTTTTATAAATTTAGAGTAGTTGGTTTCTCTTTCGTCGTATTCCATGTTCATATTAGTATAAAATATCAAATATGTTTTTAAATCTGATATATTTAATAGTAAAGATAGTAAAGATAGTAAAAATAATTTGAATTAAAAACACAAAAATTAAATATGTTTTTCAAAAAATTATATATACTGAAAAATAACAGTTAAATATGAGAAATTTGAAGAGTTTTAACCAAATGTTTGAATATGCCACAGGTAATAAATTGAAAAATAGATGGACAAAAAATGATGTAATTATTGCATTATATTATGAAAAATTTGGATTGAGTAAAATTGGCATTGAAGATAGTAAAGTTGAAACCTTTGTGAATAAATATATTGGTTCAAATGAACCGTCATTAAAGATGGAAGCACTAAATATAAGATATGCATTAGGAATAAAACATAATGAAGAACCAGAAGGATTATCAAGATATTCAAAAACTTGTATGGTAGTAGTAGATGAATATGATAGTTACACTGAATCAGAATTGAGAGAAATAGTAGAAGATATTATAGACAATACTACAGAAGAACAAATAGCTATAAATGTATCACAGGCTGAAAATCAAAGAGAAGAAGTTCTTAAAAGAAGAGAAGCAAAAAGAAAAGAAAAAGAACTTAATCCAAGTAGAAGAAGAGGAAGACCAAGTCTTAGTGATGTTGAGATGAAACCTATGCCTAATGATGATTCAACTGATTCATATGGTAGACCAATATCTAAACTTGATAATATACAAACAGATGAACAATCATTTGTTCAAGTTGGAGATGTACTTAATCATATTAAATTTGGTAGAGGTGAAGTAATGTCAGTAAATGGTAATTTGATTGAATTGGATTTCTTTGAAAATGATTTAGGATTAAAAAAAGTAGTATTTAAACCTGAATTATTTAAATGGACACCTGATTCATTCTAAATGAACCTTTAAAAATAAATATATAAATAAAAATTCAAAAAACAAAAGAATTATTATGACGCAAATAATCAAACTAAACAATCAACCTGAAAACTTAATCAGTCAATTAAAAGACAAAGAATTATTAATATATGAAGATATTCAAGGCTCTCAAATATTTGTAAAATGGGATGGTACAAAATTCTTAATAAGACCAAAATCAATTAGTAACACAGATCTAAATTTTGTAGATCTGGCTATTCAAAAGTATTATAATAATGTATTTCAATATATTTATACCCTTCCCGATTTTGTAACTAATTTACTATCAAAGAATTGGTGGTTCTGTTTTGAGTATTTTCCAGATAATCAACCAGGTAACATAGAATATAAAAAAATTCCAAAGAACAATCTAATTTTAACTTGTATAGTTAAAGGTACAAAATATAAATATAATTATAATGAGATATTAGAATACTCTAAATTATTTAATGTAGATTCTTTACCAGTGATATTTAAAGGTAAATTGAACGATAAACAGTTAGAAGTGATAAACTTGTTCTTACATACATCAGAAGAAGATTTGGAGTATGTTTATGGTGAGTCTAACTTTGCATATTTTTTCTATAAGATATTAAATCCTCAATTAAATAATTCATTTTTAATGGATGGCTTCAATGACAATTTGGAAAAAATAATAGTTAGAATAAATGGTGATGATGAATTTTCATTTGAGATATTAAATCCATCTTATGAAAGAATGAATCTTGATAGTAAAACAGATTACTTAGAAAATTATTCATTAATATTGCTAAATTTTTTAGAATTCATACAACTAATAAGTTTTGAGAAAGTTAAGCTTAAAGAAATAACAAAAGAAGAATTATATATTGAATTAATTTCAGCTATATTTAATGATTATGTTGAAAATATTACTAAAGAAATAAAGGATTGGAATTTAGCTATTCCTACATTTTTCTCAGAAGATAAATTTAAAATTAATACATTTTTGTTGAAAAATGATAAAACTATTGATTATATAAAATCTGATGATAAAATTGAGTATATTTTTAAACTTATTTTGAGTTCATTTAATAAGAAATTGAAGAAGCCTATTGGCATTTTTAATGATAAAACACTAGAATTGTTTAATAGTGACGTAGATAAAATATCTATTTATTTAGATAATATATTAAAAGTAAATCGTGAATATTTACTTAAAAATAATGATTTGTTGAATTTTAAGGATTATTTCAATGTTAATTTCAACACTGATTATAATGATATGATTTATCCAGATGTTTCAAAATTAGGTGCAGAAATACCATCAGGAGGAGAAAAAAAGAAAGAAAATCCAAAAGACACATTAAAAGGTGGTATACCAATTGATTTAAAGAAAGGTAAATTCTAATTTATAATAGACAATAATTCAGAATAATCTTTGTTTATAACAAATATAAAATTAAAGCCATTATTTATAGTGGCTTCTTTTTTAGCTTCATTTTTTTCTTTTTCAAGTTCGTAAGTATAACTACTTTTAATTTCAACTATCAAATTATAATTAGGTAAATAAAAATCAGGATAATATTTTTTATTTTTATTATCAAAAATATAATCAATATATTTAGCATTTTCTATTTTATAATCATCACTAAAATTAATAAGAAAGTCTAACTCATAAGTTCCTCTATATAAATATTGCTTATATTCTTTTAATTGAAATGCTGATTTTTGAGACTTTTTAAAAATTTCATAATTTTGTATAGGATATTCTACGCCATATCGTTCTAAATTTATATTTTTAATTTTTTCTTTAATTTCATAATTTTGTATAGGATATTCTACGCCATAATCAGCAAGACTTTTTTTATTTTCTTATTTTTTATTTCTTGATTTTGTGAATTATGTTCAACCCCATATCGTTCTAAATTTGTTTTCTTACTTTTTTCATTAATTTCATAATTTTGTAAAGCACACACCGTGCCATATTTTTTAAAATTTGTTTTTTTAATTTTTTTATAAAATTCAATATTTTGTGTTGGATATTCTACACCATATTTTTCTAAATTTGTTTTTTTGCATTTTTCATTATATTCTTTTGTTTTTGAATAATTATAGACACCATATTTATTTAACATTATTATTTTAACTTTTTCTTGACCACACGCACTTGAGCATGAATAGAAATTGCATTTTATGAAACTTTTATAATAAAATCTATATTCCATTATTTTTTCATTACCACATACATCACATTTAACAACAATTTTTTGACTACTACCTTTAGATAAATCTTCTGTATTTATTTCAATGATATCTTTTAATTTGCACTTATATCCTTTTAATATTAACTCATAAATATTTTTTTTATTGACTTTAATTATAATTTTATTAGTTAATATCATAATATTATCATTTTTTTCTGAAGTTCTTCTTTGATTGTAGAACTTTTACATAATTCAGATATTATACAATTCTCTAAGAATTTAGAACGGTTAGAAACTGTGTTATTTATAGTTTCTAATAATTCAGGATTTAATGATATTGATATTATAATTTTTTTATTCTTAACTTTCATAATCATTTAGTATTTTTATTGTATATATTAATAAAATAAAGTCTAAAAATGCTAATAAAATAGCATTTTTTGTTAAAGTTATAATATTCAGAACATTAATAAAATAAACTTTTTTGAATTTTATTTATATTAGAATAAAAAATATAATGCGTAAAAAAGTGTCTGATGAAAATAAAAGAAAGCATGTTTCATTCTCAATTGATCCAGAAGTTTATGAATTATGGAAGAAATATTGTGAAGATAATGATATTGAGAATTATTCTGAATATATTGAGAAAATTATAGTTGAAAAAATGAAAAAATGAAAATAGAAGAATTAAAAATTAACCAAACAATAAAATACAAAAAAGAAATACCAGATGTTTTATCAATAGATAAAGAATATATTATTACATATAGTAGTTATCTTGGTACTGATATTGTGTCTATTAATAGGAAAAAACGAAAATCTATGAATATTATTGCAATAAAATGTGATGATGACGAAATTCATGATTTTTTTCAGAATGAATTTGAAGAATATTTTTATACTGAAAAAGATTATAGGAAAGAGAAAATAATTAAATTGAATTATATTTAATTTAGTATTATCATATAAAAATGCACCATTATCAATAGTATCGATAATGGTGCATTTTATATGTTAAATTTATTTGTTATTATTCTAATTTCTGATATAAATCTATATGCAAGCCAGTCCTCTAAAATTGCGCCAGTTTCAATATCTTTAACATCAACACAAAAATCATCAATATCTTCTATTGTTAAGTATTGATGCTCAATCATAATAGTTTCTTTTTGGTGCTCACTATCTTCATTATAAATTCTTAATACTAAGTATTTTTTACCTTTTTGTGGTTCACTATACATATTATCATATCCACCATGAATACAAGTGACTTCATCTCCTAATGAGAAATATATATCATTATAATGTTCGAATATTTTAAAGTCTTTTATCATAAGTTAAATTTGTTTGCTGTTTTATTCAATTTAAATTCTTCGAATTCTTCTGGTGTTAATACTCCAGTTGTTTTAAATATTACATATCCTTCGTTTTTTAAATCTTCTGTGAAATCTTTAATTTGATAATTTGGATAATAAAATACTTCAGACCAATCTTCATTACCTTCATCTGTATATTCACCTTCATCACTAAAATAATATCCTATTGTAATACCAGGTGATTCACTCATAAATCCAAGTTGAGAAATATCACTAAATAATACTATTGATGAATTTGATACAATATCATCAAACAAATTTAAATAATCACTTTCAACTTCATAATCAGAGTTATTAATTTCTTCTTTTCCTTCTTCTGTTAATGATATTTTTAAATTACCATTTTCTAATCTTTTCAATGTTAAATATTCACCATTTCTTAATTCACTATCATCAAGTGATATCATATTTTCGTTTACATTAAATTTATTAAATTTTGTTATCATATATTAAATTTTTTTGTATCAAAATGTAGTTTCATTTTTTCTATGAAATCAGACATTACAATTTTTGGATTTTTCTTTATTTCTTCTAGATATATATTGAAGTCGTCTTGACTTTTTGAGGAGGGAAACAATATTTAAAAGAAGGGAACGTTTTGTATGCGACAAAACAACAATAACATTCCCTTCATGGTGTACCAAGTACTTGACAAAGATACAATAAGAATTGAAATACTGCCTCATTTATCGGTAGCAAAAAGAGGTTTTAAGACCACAAGTTGTCTGATTGAAGTAGTAAATAGCATTTTATATAAGCTGAAAACAGGCTGTCAATGGTATCTGTTGCCAGTAAGAAGTTTGTTCTCAGATGTAGTCTTAAGCCATAAAACCATTTTTGGTCATTTTCGCAAATGGTGTAAGAGTGGTGAGTGGGAATACTGTTGGACGAAAATACTGGAAAAATACAAGTCGTTCTTGGATTTATCTAGTGCCGACTTGGATGGTAGTCATGCCACAGCACTTCGCGGAGGCGAAGAAGTGGCTTATCAGGGTAGGAAGAAAAGGAAAACGACAAATTCTTTGTTTCTTTCTGACCGACAGGGTTTACCTTTAGCTTTATCAAATCCAATTGCAGGTAACCATAATGATTTATATGCAATTGAGAAATCCTCAGAAGAACTATTTTCAACTTTAGGGGAGGCAAAGATTAGTACAGATGGTCTTTTTATTAATGCTGATTCTGGTTTTGATTCAAAAAACTTTCGATCGATTTGTGAAAAATGGGGAGTAATTCCCAATGTTGCTTTCAACTATCGCAATGGTGAAAACAAAGATGAGTATTTATTAGATGATTTACTTTACAAACAAAGATACGTCATTGAAAGAACAAATGCTTGGATGGACAGTTTCAGATCGCTGCTTAATAGATTTGATTATACGGTTTCAAGCTGGAAAAGCTTCAATTACATAGCTTTTATGATTATATTATTCAAGAAAATTAAAACTAACAAAAAGTCAAGATGACTTCATTATATGATTCACTTATATCATCTCCTGAAACACCATCATTATTATATTCTGATATTTTATCAGATAATCTTTCATTGAAAGTTTCATTTAGATCTTTTGTGCTTCCATTGTAACCATAGTAAGGTTGTGAATAATCAATGACATCATCTTGATAACTATCATCATATTTTTTTATGATAAATTTAGCTTTATATGCATCAGTTTTTGTGTCAAATTTTAACCATAACATTGGTTCTTTACTGTTGTTATAATTATTCCATTTTATAGAATCTCTTGATACTCCAAAAAACGAATATGCCTTACCAATTATATCACTCCAAGCTTCTGCTTCATCTGCTGCTTCATGTCCTGAGCGAATACAATCTAATAACATTCCTTTAAGTTCATCCATATCATATTCTTCTATTATATCAACTATATCAGAGTAATCAGAAATATTGTCAATATCTTCAATATCAATATCAATATTATTATTAATTAGTTCAAGAGTGAGTAATACCTTAATTATATCTATATTTTCTTTATCCAAAGTCATGTTATCATTAATACTAAAACTTGAGTCGTTATATTGAAATAAATCATATGCGTCACCAGATAACATTGTTGAGATAAAATTATCTGATGTATTATCACCAATCTTAAAATAGTCAGAAAAAAAAGGAAAATCTTTAACAACTAGCCAATAATCATCATCATCTTTTACTATCTCTTTACATTTTAGATTTTCTCCATAATAATTCAACAACTCAACATTGTCTTCGATTGTTTCTTTCAAATCAATATTATCATCTTCTAATGTATAAAAATCTCCTCTATAAAAATCAAATACCATTTTATCATCATTTTTGTTATTTGTATTTAAAAAAATGTTAGAAAAATTCCCTTTATATGAATCCATATTAATATTACCATCTTTTGACCATTCAGTTAATGCATCAAATGAGTTTGCTTTTTCTATTTTCCAATTTTCATTTTCGAATAGTATTGTGAAATCTCTATTAGATTGCTCTAAATTTGAATCATTTATTTCCTTGAAATAATATAAATGTTTCATGTTATATGTTGTATTTTTTTGTTGTTTTATATATTTCTATTCCACCAACCTGATAAATACAATTTAATAAATAAGAAATACTATCTACATCACCAATGAATCCTGGATTTGAATCGTCATCAAGATTATTTATTGGAAATCCTTCAATAAATAATGATTCATCTAATCCTCCTGATTGCGCACCACTATTCCAAATTGTATATCTTACACCAAATATTTTAACTAATGCATAAGCACCTTGATATAAATCATGCACCCTGATATCATCAATTTTTAATATGTTATCATTGTATAATTGAGATATTATTTCAGTTAAACTCTCTTGTAAATAATAAATCAATGTTGATTCTTCACTGTCATCGTCAGGATTGTCTTTAACATATTTCCAATTAATATGTCTGTTCAATTCACCTGATTCATATATTTTTAAGTGTTTCATATTTTTATATGTTAAATTTTTTTGAAGAAAGATATATTTCTATACCACCAGATTTATAAATATCATTTAATAAATCTGATATTTCTTCAACATCTCCTTTATAGCCAGGTATTTCATCTTCATCCATATTATTTATAGGAAATTTTCCAATGTATAAATAATCTAATGAATATATTTCACTTATTCTATAGTTTTTGTTAAATATTCTAACTATAGCATAAGCGCCTTGAGATAAATCAAATCCTCTGATATTTATTATTTCTACTATATTATCATTATCTAATAAAGATACAACTTCTTCTATTTTATTTTGTAAATCTTTAATTAAACTAGCTTCATCACTATCATCATCAGGATTGTTTTTGACATAATTCCAATCAATATCTTTACTCCATTCACCAGTTTCATAGATTTTATATGATTTTATGTGTTTCATTAAAATATTTTTTATTTATATATAAAAAAACTTGCACAATAAAAAAATTTATATTATCTTTGTATTGGTTTTTAATGTCTATTACTTGTTGTGAAACAAATGACGTTTAATTTTAATTTCATAATTAAAAAAACTCTCACTGATGAAAATTCAGTGAGAGTTTTGAAAAATTAAAAATATAATGAAAGAGTTGATAGATGATAGTTTAGTTCCAGGTAGAGGATATTATTATTTACTAGATTGGAATGAATCTGATAGATGGGAAACAATGTTCAGACTATTCGAAAAAACCAGACTGTGTGATTTAGAATTACATGAATACATACAGTTGCTTGAAATTGCAACAAAAAAAGATTTAGAAGCATTAAAAATAGAAAAAACTTAATAAAATTATATTACTATATACATTACAATAAAAAATTAAAATTCTTATGAATAACAATATCTCAAATATGATTCAGCAACAACAACAAACTTACGTTTGATTGGGTTAGCATCATGTTTGTTTTTCACCCAATCCTGAAATGGTTTGGGTTTTTTTGTGCCCAACTTTTTAAGTTGGGTTTTTTGTTAAATACTGCTCTATGTTGTAATGATAGCAATCAGGAATTTGGATCCTGCAGATTAGGTTTGAGTCCTAATAGAGCAACAACACAATGTCACTGCCTTGTGATGGAATTGGTTAAACATGTCAGTCTTTGAAACTGATGCTCATATGAGCTTGTGGGTTCGAATCCCACTAAGGCGACAAATTATATTGTTCATTAGCGCAATTGGTAGAGCGTCAGATTCTGGATCTGAAGGTTGAAAGTCCGAATCTTTCATGAATAACAAATACATTCTCATATTGTATAACGGCTATTACATTTGTTTTTGGAACAAATAATCTAGGTTCAACTCCTAGTGTGAGAACAAAAAACTCTGAAATTTAAATTTCAGAGTTTTTTTTATAATCATTGTACTTTTTTAAGAATTCCTCATCATTTGATTTATTAAATTTCATTTGATATTGTAATATTTGACCTAATTCTATTCCAGATAATTCACCTGAATCAAAGCCAAGTTCTTTTATTATTTGAAATATTGTTTTGTTTTTCATATCTTCTTTACTTGTTGTTCTGAATTTGAATTCTAATTCCATTGCTAATTTTTTAATTTTTTCAGGAATATCATATTCAAAAAATTCATAAACTTTAATATGCTTCATATGTTATTTTTTATGATATATATAAAAAAAATAAGTGCTATAATTTGTGTTTAGATCTTCACAGACATATTCACATAGCACTTATTACCAATAATCATTTATGACGACATTAAATTTTTATGTTGTATATTTCAAGTATAGTTTTTATGTCAAGTTTGAGAAATTCCTCAAAATCTTTTTCTATGACATCATATTTTTTGCATTTAGTTGTTAAAGATTTATATATGTTTGTAACTATTTTATCTGAATTTTGAGTTTTGTTGATATCAGATAATGATTTTGATAATCCTTCTAAGAAGATAACAAGTTTTTCTTTTTCTGAATATTGTGTAAATTTTCTAATATTTCCAGTTTCAATTTGAATTCCATTAATATTATCTAATTTTAATTTTCTTTGCTCACTTATAGAAATCTCATCAAATTGATATGAATACATATTTTTATTTATTCCTCTTAATTTTAGATAGTGATAATCAAATGTATATCCTCTTTGACGTTTCTTAAATTGCAATTCTACATAATAAATTGCTCCTTCTTTTGTTTGAATTGAGCTACTGCGATTACATCTAACATATTGTCCAGTATAGTCTATATTATCAGTATCTAATGTTTTTGATTTTACTATGAAAGTATCATGTACATACAAATAATCACCATTTTCTAATTTAAAATTAATAGCTGAATAATATGTTAAGCCTTTTATTAAAACTCGTTTTTCTTTATTTGTACTTGCTCCAGTATCATATAATTCAATAGCATAATATTCTCCACCTTTTATTAATTTTATTGAACTTTTTGGGTATACACAAATAACTTTCAATGGTGATTTTAATATTGTAGTGTGGTCCATTTATTATTTTTATTTATGTTTTAATCCAAATGTTATACCTATCTGCATTCCAGATAAATATGATTTTATCATTTCATTTGTATTATTACCTTGAGTAGAATATCTAAGATCATTGTCAATTAATACTATTCCAGTATTACCTGTAATTATTACATTTATTGACGGTATTATATTTTTGATATCACGTATCATGAATTCAATATCTATATTTAGTAGCATAATTTTTAGAATATGATATTATATATGTTTGTTAATAATAATATATCTGGAATTTTGTAAAATAACAAATTTATTATTATTATAGTTAAAATTGGAATTGAAAAAAATGAGTCAAAAAATATAAATGCTTTTATAAAAATTTTATTTTTTATGTATTTGAATACAATAGTTTTTATAAATGACATACATATTAACACTAAAAATAAATTTGAATTTATTGTAAATAAGCCAATAAGTGTTAATAATGTATAGATAATATCTATTAGTGTCATTTTAGAAAAAAATAATAATATATTAGAATTCAGTTTTTTAGTAATATTTTTACCATAATAAACTGATATCATATTAATTCTATAAAACATTTTAAATTTTATACTTTTGTGAATTTCAAATGAAAGACACATTCCTATCAGCAATATAAATATTAAATTAATCATAAATTTTTTCCTCTATATGGTTCAATACTTGGTCCTGTACTAAATCCCCGTTCTAATATTGTACCCATGTACTTGTATTCTTCATTTTTGCTCATGTCGTTGAAATCTTTTTCTGATGCGCACCATACTAAGGTGTCTCCGTATAAAAATAGATAGTAATTCATATTATTTATTTATTAATTAATTTGTTAATTTATTAATTTTTTGCTTTCTTATATCCTTTATATCATCTAATATGACTTCAACTGAGTCATCCATTGATGATTTTGAAATAGATGAGTCAACAGTGTAATTACTTTTGTCCTTTTGAGCTTTCCAAAATTCATGTCTTATGACTTGTATGATATCATACGCTTCTCTGCATGTTTCATCAACTTGTTTACTGTGAATACCAAAATATGCACTATAAAAAGTACTATCACCAGTAATTAAATATTTTATTTCACTTAATCTAGTTTTTATTTCTCTTGTTCTATCATGAAGTTTTGCCCAATCTGGAGATAATTTCAAATTTTTGACATCTTTCCATTTTTTTACTTCATTACCATTACCCCAACTACCTTCTGTTTTTATATAACTTTTACCAATCTCTACAATTTTTCCTCTCATTGTTTCATCACCAACTTCAAGTTGTTTTTTATCTGTAAATTGTTCAGTTATAGAATTATCAATTGTTGGATGATTTAAAACTTCATCTAATTGAAGCATTCCAATTCTCGAATATAAATCAAGAGATTTTTGAATTAATCTTAGTTGTTTGTTTGATAATTTTATGATTGCCATTAGTTATTTGATGTATACTAAGTATGTAATTGTTTTGTCTTTGTAAGGTGAGACTTGAAAACGAAATCTACTGTCATCGTTTTTATCTTTCTCTGTGATGTACATATAATGTTCAGAGTTCATGTTAGTCCAATCATCAAATTGTTCTTTTGTATCAAATTCTGGTTCCATGCCACCATGAAATTCATCAGAAATAGCTTCTTTAATAGCAATAAAACAATCATCAGGAATAGGATTTGACTTATCAACGCCTGATTTGTCTAATATAGTACCGATAACTCCTACCATTTGATTAAAGTAAAGATATTTACATTTTGATAATTCATCTAGTGCAATAGCACTAACTTTTTGATAACTTACTTTCATGATTTTAATAATTTATGAATAATGAATAAACTGTTTTATTTCCTATTTCTTCTTTATAATCTTCTATGAATTTTTCAACCCAATATTGAAAAGTTGTAACATCTTTTTCTCCTAATTCAATTAATGGATAAGCTATTGGAGTTTCAAACATATCTGAATGTCTATAATCTTTTTCCATGTCACAAACGTCATCCCAATCCCATCCAGAATTTTGAGATACATAGTCTATTAATATAGAGTTATCAATGCATAAATCAAATTCAAAATTTATTTTCATGATACTAAATATTTATTATTGTAAATAGTTTCAATATCAATACATTTTATTTTTATAAATGATTTAATTCTATCTATTCTTCCTGATGAAACTTCTGTTTGGTTAGATATGTTAAATAGAATATAAGATTTATCAAATCCCATAACAACAAGTCTTAAGTCATATTTTTTTTGTTCATATATAACAGACTCTTTCAATTCTTTTAGTAGAATTGTTTTTTGATCTGACAAATCAATTACTTGTTGTATTTTATCTTCTGTTTTCATAATGCAAAGATATACATAATTTTTGACACAAAAAAAAGTTAACCAAAAATTAATAACTTTTTAAGATTATTTAATAGTTCGGTAAAAATGATGAAAAATAATGAAATCATTCATAGTTTATTTTTTATTTATTTATAGAATTGTAATAATTCCAAAATAATTTATTATCACGTGATAATATAGACATATGTTCTTCCCATGAATAATGTTCCTCTTCAGATTTTTCAAATTTTGTTTCAATATATCGTTCTAGATTATTTGATGCTGATTTATAAAATTTATCAAAATATTTACATTTTTCTTTATCTGTAAATTCAGATAATTCTTTGATTGCAGATTTTTTTTCACCTAATTTTTCTTTTAAATCTAATTGTTCAAGTTCTTTTGTCTTTGATTCAATTTCTTTGATTAGTTTTTCTCTTGTATTTTCTGCGTCTGTTTTAATTTTTTTCATATTTATTTTTTAAAATGGATAATCATTTTTAATATCAGATTTATAATATTTTTCATATTCATCATCAGTCCATATTTTATAATTATAGTTAGGTTTTAATTCTAATGATAATATTTTCATCATTCTTTCAATTTTAATTTTTTTATTATTAATTAAATTGGTTATTCGTATATAATAAGATGGTTCTAAATTAGTCCAGCCTCTTTTAGTTAACTTATTCTCTCTGAAATTTGTTCTCTCTATATTGTATAATGTTGCCCAGTTATTAACTTGAAATGTTTTTGATAAACATTGAATTATAGCATCTTTACAAGATTCTTTAAGTAATATTATATCATAACATTTTTCAATAAAAACACCACAGCAGGACAAATCAACATTTTTAATTAGAGAATAATATGCATTTTTATAAAGTTTATATGCATCAAGTTTCCTTACGTCTCCAAATGATGGTCTGATTATTTGAATAATTTTATTGTTTTTATTTATTAATGTCCAAGGATCTTGAATAATTGATATTCCTTTATACATATTTAATGTATCTATATCATACAAATCTATAATTTTATAATCTTTACAATTAATTAAAAATGTTCTTAGTATTTCTGCAGATTTAGGCATACAAAGAATATCCACATCGTGAATATCAAGTCCTGCTATACTATCTCTAACCGCTCCTCCATATATGGTGATACAATCTGATTGATTAAATAATTCCTTTATATCGAATTCAATATATTCTGTAATTTTTTTTGTAATATTATTTGTAATTTCTTCTAATTTCATATTTTAATAATAACCATTGTTCCATTTAAATATATTTTTTGAATTAAAGTCAACAATAGGATTTGAATCAATTTTATAAGATTCTATAACTAAGTCAACAAAAAAATCATCATCTATATTTTCTGCTATTGTTTTTGCGAATTTTTTATTTGAATCATCAATATCTTTCAAACTGCAACTGATACAATTATCTATAGCTTCATCATATTCAGAAATTATCATTCCTGTGCAAGCATATGGAATTTTATATCTTCTGAAAAACTGATCAGCATAACACCATATTCCTACACACTGTTTATCTCTAATAAATTGAACCATACTTGAATCTATGATAAGACTTTTTTTATCAGCAGATAATAGCCCGTTAGAACAGCCATGACCCATCATAATAATTCTATCATGAGATTTTATTAATCTCTTGAGTTTAGATTTTGATGGTAATGATCTAATAACTGTCCAATCTTTATTTTTATAAATTTCAGATAATGAATCAGTTGTTCTATCTATTGGATGAATGACCAAAGTTTTCATGTTCTTCATATAAACTTTCTCCATGAGTGATTGATTTTAATATTGTGATAAATATAATATCTAATAATATACCTGATAAAAAGCCTAGTAATGCACCAGTATATGACCAAAAAAATGATCCTATTAAACAAAATATGATAGGATATCCAATGATAACAGAGATTGTAATTATTGCTTTCTTTTTCATGATTTTTTATTTGATGATTAGAGTATTATATTTTAGACAAAGATACAATAATATTTTTGAATAAAAAAACTATAGTATAAAAATTATATATAATGATATGAAAATTTTAAAATTTTATGAAAGTTTAACAGATGACGTAAAAATAGGAGATTATGCATTGATGAAAATTGCTGTTTATAATAGTTTTGTGACTAGCGATAAGATATACTATAAATATATAAATACAACAATTGGTAAGATATGTAACATACGTAAATATAATGGAATTAATATTTCATATGAAAATGTTCCTTATGAAATTAAAGGTTATTTTTGTAACAATTCTGATGGTTTATATGAAAGAAATTTTAGTAATGATGAACTATTCGAATATGGTAAAACAATAGAGGAATTACAACTGAAATTACAAACAAAAAAATTTAATATATGAAATATTTGAAATATTATGAAAGTTTAACAGATAATTTAAATGTTGGTGATTATGTATTGATTAAAATTAACATATCTAAATATAATCAAAAACAAATAGAAACAGAAAATTTTATAAATAGTACTATTGGCAAAATATATAGTATTGATAATAGATACATAAATACTGATATTCGTGTATTATATGACGATGTACCTGAAAGTATCAAAAGTTATTTTAATATTAAAAATGGTTTATGTATAAGAAGTTTTGATATTGATAGAATAGTTGATCATAGTAAAACAATAGAAGAATTAAAAATGAAAATAGAAACAAATAAATTTAATATATGAAATATTTAAAAAATTTTGAAGGAAGAGAATCTGATTATAGTAAAAAGGATAAATATCAATATTTAGAAATAGAAGAAGAAAAAATGATTAGTGATTTTATCACTGATTATATAAAAAACTTGAATATTTTAGATAAAATTGATAAATTAACATTATCTGAATTAGAATCAGATAGATTTGAATATAGAACAATATTCAATAATCTTATTGGAATAAACAACTCATATACTGAGCCTAATAGTTTTTATAGAAATATAGACAATTTTATTAAAGAACATAAAATTGAATCATCTATTACTACTAACCGTAATACTGTGTTTAAAATTGAAGATAAAATGTATAAATACTACAAACCTGAATTTATTAAAAAAGTAGACAATAGAATAATTGAATTTGTGTCTAATATAACAGATTTAGCTAAATTTAAAAAATATTATGAGAAATATTCAAACAATTTTAGTTCTAAGGTAAAAGGAGCTTTTGATTTTATGTTTAACGCTGATAAATTCAATTTGTGAAAATTTATATATAGTTTATAAAATAAAAATAAAAATAAAAAATTATGAAAAAAATTAAATATTTCGAATCATTTGTATCAGAAAATATTGTATCAGAAAATATTGTATCAGAAAATGTTAAAGATAAAGTAAATGAAGATGTTGAAGATAAAGTAAATGAAAATATATGGGCTGAGTTATTTTCTAATGTATCATCATTGAGTTCAATTGAACAAGTTTATTATTGGCTAGGTATTTCAATTGATGCTGTTGCTGTAGGTTTAATAGGAAAAAATATTGCATCAGTAGCTACTAGTGGTGTAGTTGAATTGTTGAAAAATAACAAATTAGGTGAACGTGGTAAGGAGTTTGCTGAAATGATTACAAGACTAGGACAAAAAGGCGCTTCATTATTTAAAAGAAAAGATGTTGATGAAGAAGTTGTGGAAGAAGTTAATATTGAATTAGCACATTACAACGATATTATAGACAGATTAAAACAAGGTGAATTGGGAATAGAAGGTGTTAATCTTGCTAAAAAAGTAGAAAATGCACAAGAAGCTGCTGAAGAAGTATAATAAAATATTATTTAATAACATGAAAAAAGTCATTCTTATATTTAAGAATGACTTTTTAATTTTTTTTGCTTTTTTGGCTTATCTATTATATTTTATATTTTATATTTTATCTATTATATTTTATATGTTATTATCTCGGTGGTGAGTTACAACTATTTTTCATATTATCTATCTTTATTATTATATCTATTTTTGATTTATCTATTTTATATATTTTATATGTTAGTTTATTGGCGGTGAATTACAACTTTTTTCCATATTAAACAATTTTGTTAGAGTGAATATATTTAGTTTTAATTACAGTACAAAGATACTTAGTTTTTTTGATATATGAAAATTATATTATAATTATAATAATAATTTAGTATCTTTTAATATAAATATATTATTTATGACACTAATCAATTATTATCATTTTTTTTATATTTATCAGGATTACGTTTTTTATCATTAATAATGAAAGATGATATTTTATATACTTCTGATATAATATTTTTATTACCTGGTAATTTTAAATATTTAATCTTTACTTTATTATCTGGATTTAAAATCTCATCTTCAATTAATTCCATTGCAATTGATAAACAAAAAATATGAAGATCTCTAATATCTTCATTTTCTTTTTCATATTTACAAGCATAATCATAACTTATTGGCTCAGAAACATCAATATTATTAATCTTGTTGAGTTTACATTTTCTGATTAATTTGTTAGATGAACTTATTTTATTAATAGTTACTTTCATATTCTGTTGAGTTTAATTCTCCAATTTTCAACATCCTGATTAACAAATTTGAATCTTTAAATGAGTGTGTAGAATATCTAACTCTTTTGTTAATAAATGTTTTGTTAGATGTAAAATAAGATATACCAGAGCAACTAACATTAATTTTACTACCACATTTTTTATTCATTGAGAATACACCAGGTGTTTTTATATAATTAATTTCTGGTTTTGATAAAATACATTTTTTATATAATGTATAGTTTTCACTCCTGAATTTTTGCTGCCATACAATATAAATTTCATCTTCATTAAAATTTATATTATCTAAAAAAGATTCTAGTTCTGTGCTAGATGTAATGATCAAATCAAATCCTTTTTCAGTTTGATTAACCATTTTGAAGATGTCTTTATCTTTTTGATTGATTGTTATAAATTTTTTCATTATTATATGTTTTAAAATTTAATGCAAAGATAATACATTTTTTTAAATACACAAAATAATAATATATTTTTATTTGGATAATATTGGAGTGTTCAATAAAGCATATGATAGTGTAATGACAAATAATATAGTTATAATTATCAATCCAGATATTTTATATGCTGCTGATTTATTACCAAGTTTAATGTTGAATAAAACTAAAATCATCATTATTACTAAATATAGAATGTTTGTTATAAATATAAATGAATTCATTTATTATCAATTGTTTTTTATTTGTATTTTATTTATTATTAAAAGTTTATATATTATTTAAAATATGTATATTTAAATAAAAAAATAATTAATGAAACAAAGGTGTTCAAATCGTCTATATTAAAGAAAAAATAATATTAAGTGGTTTCAAAATCTAGTGATTATATTTGGCAATTTGTTTCAAAGGATTTTCAGTATTTAACGCAAATAAAAAAATTAGAATATAAAGGTGTGAACTTACAATGCTCATATCTTATCAATATCGTACATGAACTTATTATCAAATATTATTTTAGTAATAATACAGATTCTAAGTTTAAATTATCATCACTCATATTGAAAAAAAGGTATGGAGAATATTATAATTATTACATAAATTATTTATGTGAGCAAGGATTCATGGTAATGGTTTCTAATTATTGTGTTGGTAAAAAAACTAAGACATATAAATTAAATATTGATTATACATATGATGTATTAAGATGGAAAAATTATGATACAAAATTATTAAAAAAAATAAATAATAGATACGAAACATCTATAACTGAGATGAGTTTTAGCTCTATCCAAGTAGGTATAAGGAGTAAGATAATAGAATCATTAACCAAGATTGATATTGATTATAAAGGAGCTTTAAAACTACTTAATGATAGAAGGAATAGTGGTGAGATGTGTGAGCCAAAATATCAAAAGAATTTAATATCAGTTGAAAATATAAATTCAAAAAGTATATATTTTAATTTTGATGATTATGGCAGATTTCATACAAATTTTACAATTCTTAAGAAAGAAATTCGTAATCAATATTTAAGTATTGATAATGAGATGATTTCTGAAATTGATATTAAGAATTCTCAGCCATTATTCTTTGCTGTTCTATTAAAAAAAGAACTGCCACATATAAATGGTGATACTAAAAGGTATTTTGATTTGGTGAAAGAAGGTTTAATTTATGAAGATATTATTAATAATTCAAAATTAACTGAAAGGTATGAGGCTAAAGAACTTATGTACAAAGTTTTATTTGGTAATAATTTAAAAACTAATAAAAAATTGAATAAAATATTTCAGAAATTATATCCATCTGTTTATGAGTATATTTTAGAATTTAAAGATAAAAAAAACAATTATAAAGAATTATCTCATGAACTTCAAAAAATGGAGAGTGATTTTGTGTTTAATACCGTATTAAAAGAAATTTATGAAACATATCCTGATATTATATTGTTTACTGTTCATGATTCAATAGTATGCTCTAATTCTAATTATAATAAAGTTAAAGTAATATTTGATAAACATTTTAAAGAATTGATTAAAAATTTATAATTTTTAATCAATTTATTTATATGTTAAACTTTTTTGTGTTGTATATCATATTAACACTTTTAAATTCATTGCACAATTCTTCTATTATTTTAAGATTTGATTTTTTCATCAAATGATATATAAAATCATATCCTTTATTGTCTTTTATTTCTATATTTGGTTCTTCTTTGAGAAGATTTTTTATCATTTTCAAAGAAACATTGATATCTATTCTTATCTCTGAATTTTCTGCAACTTTAATTAATGGAGTTCTATTAAAAATGTCTGTTTGTTTATTTAAATCTGTTAAAGGTATTAGTATATGTAAGAAACTCCAGAATTTATTTATATAATCTGTTGACTGATGTTCTAATCCTTGTAATTTATCTATCATTTTAAACATTGCAGAGTCATTATCAAATGGAAATTTTCCAAGTTCTGGTGTATAAGAAAATATATTTGAATCTGCTCCTTTATCTAAAAGTATTTTACCAAATTCAAATCCACTGTTATTAATAGCAATTAATAATGGAGTCCAACCATTATCAATTTCTTGATAATTGATATTCACGTCTGGATGTTCATCAAGAAATTCTATAAATTTTGGTAGCATAAATTGATTTTCATGATAGCATAAACTTATAAGCCTTTTTTCGTCCTCATTATTATTTATGATATTTTCAAAATATTTTAAATGCTTCATATTATAAGTTAAATTTGTTTGTTGTGTTTTTAAACTCCCAATCTACTATCCATTTATCAAGTTCAACTTCTTCGTTCAATTCACAATAAACTAAATCAATTTTTATTGATCTATTTCTAGCACAGAACGCCTCATATAAGTCATTAAGATTATCCATTGCACTAAATTCTCTTAACATATCGTTATTGAATTTATCATCATCTCCATGATTATGATATACTTCATATATTAAATTTTTAAGATGAATAAATCCTTGAAGTTCATTATTACAAAGATATACTTCTGGATTATCATTATTATCATTACTTATAATTGTGCAATAATTACTCCATTCCTCATTATTTATTTCTTCAAATATTTTAGTGTATTTTCCATTATTATAAGTTAAATTTTGACAAGTCATTTCTTCTTTGTTTAGCATTTGTATATGATTGCTTACCTTGTTCATCTCCACCTTGTCTTTTATTTTTATCAATCAAACCTACTAGCCAAGATTCCATTGAACTTGAACTTTTACCTTCAATATCTTCTCTTGCTTCTTTTGGTAGCCATATATTATACATTTTTATTTCTGGTTGAAATCTTGATCTTATTTCTAAACCTGCCATTGATGATAGACTATGAAGATCTGGTGTAATTCTAACCATATTTTCAATATCTAACTCCTTTTTGTATAATCCTCCTTTTGTTTCTTTAAATTTGTCTGATGCAAGGAAAACATAAAAATCGTGTGTTTCATAGTCAGGATTTTCACTTAATAAATCTCCTAGAATGTCAACTTTTTCTTGTTCTTTCTTAATCTGTTCTTCATCTTTAGCTTCGTAAGTTTTCATGTGTTTCATATTTTTAATTTGTTTATTTTATATGTTAAATTTATCTAAATTTATAAACATAGATACATCTATATTATCTGATAATGAATCATAAATTTTTTTTATAAGTTTTAAACTAATTCCATTTGGAATGCCAGAAAACTCATGTTTTTTCAATGATTTCATTGTTTTAAGTACTAAGTTATTTTTAATAATATAGTCTTTAATATTAATATTAAGAGGAGTAAATTTCAACCAATTTGTCCATTCAATTAAATAATAAAAATCTTTTGTGTTTCTATTATCATGAAATAATAAAAATACTAAATTATATTTTGAATTCTTATTGTCACCTATGTAACAGCAAATTGTTTCATCTTGTATATACATTTGTCCTGGTATCAAATTTGGATATCCAATCATATTGTCATACTTGTTTTCAAATTCTTTAATATGTATCATATATTAAATTTTTTTGATAATAATGCTATTTCAATATCTTCTTTGTTTTCAGAATTCACTATTATTGTTCCATACCTGGTTCTTTTGAATATTTTACCAGTTTCTTCATCAAATCTAAACCATGGGTGCTGTATTTCATATGGTACATTTTCATACTCTATAGATACGTTATCAAATATTTTCTTAGGATCTTCTATTTCTATAATTCTACCGATATTATTATTTATAAAATACATAAATTCTTTTGAACCCATACCTCTGTATCCATGAATATTAGCTAATGCATAATCTCCAATTTTTATATCCTTTTTATTGTAATTTTCAACTGATTTTAAGTGTTTCATAAGTTAAATTTTTCTGCTTTTAATGTTGCATTAAAACTATCTTCTAAATTAGTCAATAATGACTCTATTTCATTTGATGGTATAATATAGTTACAATATCCATGTGTAGAATTATCTATTATATAATTATAAAATATTGTTTTTATCAAATCAAATAGTATATAGTCGTTTGCTGTTTTGCTTTGTATTACAGTAGCTAATCTATAGTTATTGTCATAATCTAAATTTAATACAATTTCAAATAAACAATAAGAATAATAAGAATAATCTATAATTATCTTATCATGAGAATCAACTTTCATCTTTAGTGTTGTTTTATTCTCTTCTGTGATATCTAATTTTTTAATTAATGATAACAGTTTTTTAAATCTATCACCTATATTATATAATGTATTATTTAATGTTTTTAAATCTCCATTTTTGACTACTTTTTTATATCTGTGAATATATTTCATATTATAAATTAAATTTATTTGAATCAATATATACTCTCAATTCATCTTCACTATCAGACCAATATTTTAGTTCTGACATTGGAAATTCCGCAGTACATCCTATTGATTTACAATATATTAAAAAATGAGATTCATCTACAATAGAATCAATTTTAAATATGCTACTTTTTGATTCTTCGTAAAAATCTAGATTGCTTGTTATATATCGTTCAGATTTTATTATTACATAATCTCCTTCTTTTGGATATGTGTGAACCATTTCATATGTTTTAAGATATTTCATTTAAATGTTAAATTTTTTTGACAATAATAATGCTTCCAAATCTTCTTTATATTTAGATTCATGAGTGATTTCATAATTTCTAGTACTATAGGTACTATCTTTTCCTAATATGACATTAAAAGGTATTATTTCTTTATCATATTGTACTTTTATTGAGTTTTCATTTCCTATCGGATTTATATGTATTGCAACTATTTGTCCAATATTATTATTAAAAAATTTTCTTTCATTAGGAGTAACAGAACAAGGATATATTATTACATAATTTCCTATTCTTTCTTTTTCCTCTGATGTTAATTGTTTTTCAAATGATTTTAAATATCTCATAAATCCATCAATCTGTTTGTGTAAAGATAATAACAAAAAGCAGTAAATATCTTATCTCTTGAATAATTTTCAACTAAAATAGGAATATTTAAATATTCTTTATATTTATCAGATATACCATCTTCAAAATTAACTATAAAATCATCAAATATGGTGAGTGAATTGTCCATTATAATCTTAGAATAAATTTTATAAGGATCTTTATCTTTTGACTTTTGTTTAAATTCATCTGCTGTTTTTGCTCTTTCTACATTTATAAATAATATTTCACGAATTTCATCTGCACTTATATTTGATTGAACATTTTTTAAATGATTTACAATAATATCTGATATAATATTTGCTTTTTTGCCATACATATTTTTAACAATTCTTGTGAAGTTTTCTGCAAAATCTATTTTAAATTGATTTGTGAATTTATCGAATTCTACTTCAGACTTTTTTATTTTTCTTTCTGCTGAATAGTCAGATAACCAACCACCTGATACAATAACATATGATTTACATCCCCTTTTAATTTTACTTAAAATATCAGTTATTGTTGTTTTTACTCTATCTACTTTTTTCCAATCTTCGTTTCCAAAATCATCTCTTTCTATCAATTCAAATGTTTCAATATAATATTCTGATTCATGTGAGAATGACACAAATATTTTATCCTTGCAAATGGATATTATCAAATTATTTGTTGGTTCTGTTAAATATTTGATTATTTCTTTTTTAACTTTCAATGATTTCCATTCTGCATCACTTGAAATTTCATAATTTCTTTGCATACTTTTCATTACAGAATTTGGTACTCCTATATTAGTAAGAGATGTCTTTTCGAAAATTTTATATGTTTTTATGTGTATCATATGTTAAATTTATTTGTATCAAGTTTTATTTTTAAAATTTCTTTATTTTTATCGAATGAAATTTCATTGTTAATACTCTGTATATTAAAATCAACTGTGAATGTTGCAATTGCATAGTTTTCATTATAATTAAATTTTCTAAATTTAGATAATATATTTTTTGGTATATTATCATATTTAATATGTAAAATCCAAATGTTATTCAAGCATTCACATTTATTTATCATTACACCTATATTATTGTCAATGAAATTTTTTGCGTCATCAGTATATATAGTTGTATGGTCTTCATCTAAATATTTAGATGATATTATAATATAATTATTATAATTTGGTATTTCATTTTTATTCTCAAATATTTTAAAAATTGTAATCATAAAAAATTAATTTTCAATTTTAATATATATATATATATTAAATTTGAAAGTAGAATTTTTAAAATTAATTAATTAAAAAATCATTTTTTTTATTTAATATATAATACAAATAATAAAAAAAACAAATTAAAAATATGAAAAGAACGAAAATTATAGATGGCGCATTTTTTAGCTACCAACCAACTGGAAACACAGCACCTTGGGGTGAAGGATATGAATTTCATGATGATGAATCAGAAATTTTAAATTATCCAGGTTTTGAAATAACAGGTATGAGAACTATTACAGATCATTTTATTACAGGAACTACTACATTAGTTGATAATGATGTTTATGTTGATTACAAATATTTGTCTGGTGTTACTGTTGTAACAGGTACTGTTAGTATTTATGAATACCCTACAACAACTACAACAACTACAACTGTTGTGCCAACAACTACAACAACTACAACTGTTGCGCCAACAACTACAACTACTACGACTGTTGCACCATAAATTAGTTAAATAGGTTTTTGATATAATGTAACTAAAAATATTAATATATAAAAGAAAACGTTATGTTAGAAAAAATCAAATTATTTTTTAAAAAAGTTGGAGAGGTATCTGTATCTTTGTTTAATAAGTTTATAATATGGTTTAAGACAAATTGGTTTATGATTGTTAATTATATCATAATAGTGGTATCTTATTCTATTATTTATGGTAATGATGCTGCTATTTTTGCTGAAACTTTATTAGGACTTTGGATATTTGTTTCAATTGCTTATGGAGGATATAAAATATTCATTAAGAAATAAAAAAAAGCCACTGAATTTTATTCAGTGGCTTTTTTATAATTAATATAACTATATTTTATTCTTCACTATCAATATCAAAGAAATTATTAGCATCATCATCATCTCCTCCAAAAGTATCTTCGTTGTTTTTAACATTTTTTGATTCTTTTGTTGAAACATTGTCATTAGATGAGCTTTCTGCTTCTTTTTTAGCAAAAGATGTTTCATTACCAGAAATAATGTCAAGTATTTGAGATACTTTATATTTATCTTCAGCTAACCATTCTTTTGGTTGATGATCTTCAAGATCTACTGTACGTTCTTTCAAAAACGACATAACTTTTTCTTTAACTTTAGGATTTGTGATTTTATTCTTTCCTGTTTTTTCGTCAATTTCAACTGGAACCTTAGCTAATCCCTTTGGTGTCATAATTTTGATAGGAGATACTTCTAAGAAAGTACTTGAGTCATAATTAGGATATTCACCAAGTTGCTTCATAACCAATTTAAAATCCCTTCCGTTTGCGAGATCGAAAACATTGCATGGATCACCAGAAATACCATCTTTTTGATCTTTGATTTTTTCTTTGATTTTGTAACCATAAGGATAGATTAAAATCTTACCTTCTGCATCACGATTTTGTTCATCTTCAACAACTAAAATATAAGAATAATATTTAGTACTTCTACTAATTAATTCTGCTTTTTCAACTTCAGATGCGTTTTTTGAGTTCTTCAATTTCCAATACATTGTACAGATATCACATTTGTCTGTGAAATTTTTCATACAATCATAGTAACCTTGAAGTTCTGGATGATTTTTAAAATCAACATAGTGTTGATGTTTTTCGATTGCAGATAATGATACTTTACCATCTTTTGTAAGATTAGGTAAAAACCTAATGGTTGCAACATAACCTTTCTTTTTGTCAGTAATTTTTGGACGATAAATACCATCTAAACTACCACCTTTTTTTTCTAGAAAATCTAGTGTTTCGCTTTGTGCGTCAATTGAGTCGAATAAATCGACATTTTCAAATTCTTTCATGCCTTTAATTTTTTTTTTTATAGCCTTTTAGCTTTAAATATTCCAAACCTATTAAAGTTTGAAACATTTATAATTTATATATGAGAATATATAAAAAGTTTGATTTAATTTTTAAAAATATATTTAATCCAAGAAAAACATTTCCTATTTTTTAAATAATTTGAATTTTTACTATTTGAATAAGCTTCTCTTTCAAATGATATATTTCTGTATGCATCTTTATAAAAAAACATCTTTATGAACCATTCAATTAAATAGAACAAATAAAATATTATTATTAACATTTCTATTTGTTGTCTCCAATGAATTTTTTCATGATCAATTGTGTCTTTATCTTCAATGTTTTTAACAAAAATACCAAATGGACATAGTGTTATTCCAACAACGTTATTTCCTATTAAATGTATTAAAAATTTTGTAAATAGTTTAATTTTTGGTTCAAAAATCATAATTATTGATTAAATTAAAAAAATGTTTATACTCATCTCTTTATCTTTATTATAAATATCATCATAATTATATCCAAGAGATTCAAGTTTTATTGATAACATATTTTTTAAATTGTATAAATTAAATATCCAAAAGTTTGAATAAAACGAATCATATTCATCATAATTAAATATGTCAACATTCTCAATTTCTTTTAGTGTTTGTTCTAAAAAGTCAACACAGAATTCATCATATGAATATTGATATTTTATTTCATTATCATACAATTCTTTGTTAATTAAGCATATGGTGTTTTTATATGACTTGTAATCCTCAACAAATGAATTAACTAATGCTTCTTTTATTACCTTTTTTCTTTCATAAATTCTCATATTTTTATATATTATTATTTTTATTTGTAAGTTGGTAATTTTTATATATAATAATGAAAAAAGCATCTAAATTAAATGAACGTAACTCAAGGAGTTTTTAAAAATACTAGTATCTATGGAATGACATTTATAGATAAATACTCAGGAATAAAATCAATTATAACAAGTGAAGGCTATATGTCTAAATTTTTAGATAAGGCAAATACTAATACATCTCAAACATCTACTATTTTATCAGATGATAATACTTATTATAACATAGTTGAAGATTGCACTTTAAATAATTGTAATATTGAGACTGGTAGATTTATTAATTGTATTATAACTGGAAATAATGATATGTCAAATTATATAAAAAACGGATATTTTAGTGGCTGTACATTTTATAATTATGTTATTGATGACGGTAAATTTGTTGGCTGTTCAATGGATGATACTAATATTTTCAATAATGGTTTTTGGGATAATGAAAATTCTGATTTTTCATGGACAAAACCATGGACAAGTGGAGTATGGAATAGTGGTAAATTTGATAATCCTTATGGCTGGTATGGTGGAACATTTAATGGTGGAACATTTGAGAATAGTTATTGGTCAGGAGGTACTGCCAACGGAGGTACATTTATTGGTATAAAATGGCATGATGGACTAGTACGTTATGCTGATTTTATTGATGAATGTATATTCGAAAATGGTGTGTTTAATAATGGAACATTTACAGATAGTTCATTTAATGGAGGTTATTTTAATGGAGGTACAATGAAGAATTCAAATATTTATGGTAGTTCAGTGAAGTCTGTTATAAATGGAGGAATAATTTTTAATTGTAATATTGATGGAGATGTTGATATTAATGGTGGATATTTTGAAAATGATTCAAATTTATATTCAATATATAATGCAAATGTATACAATTCAAATATGTCAAATTTAAATGTCATAGGTGGTAATTTTTATAATGGAAATTATAAAAATATAATTTTTTATGGAGGTGATATATTTAACGGTTTCTATTATAATATAAATTCATCAGTATTAAAAATGCTAAGTGAAGATGGAAATTTTTTAATAATGGAAGATGGTAGTAATGCATTATTTGAAGAAAGTGCAAATGAATTATTATTTGGATTAACTATTCATAATGGAACATTTAGAAATAGTATATTTGAAGATACAAATATAAAAAATGGAAATTTTACTAATTGTTATTCAAAAAATAGTCTTTTTGAATATAGTGTATATACTGATGGAAATATGCTTGATTGTGTTTGGAGAGATGGATATTGGAATGATGGAGCATTTATTACTACTATGATAAATTCAGGATCATCAAATTCATTAGCAATAAATGTAAATGCAACAACAACATCAACTACTACAATTTATTCTAGTCCAACCACCACTACAACTACTACTTACTCTGGTTTAACTACTACAACCACCACTACAATGTTAGGTACATTTATAATAAATAGTATTAATTATAGTGAATTGTTTGATAATTCTGTCGATATTAAATTTAGTGGAGTACCATCAGGATCAACAACTATCATAATTTATTGCTCATCAGATGGAATAAATTACGATTTTAGTTCAGCAGGTAATGTAGTTTCTCCTAGAAAATTTAGTTTAAATGGCAAGCCAAATACTACATTAACATTTAAATTGACAGCATTAGGAGGTATTAGTCCAGTAGATTCAAATATTTACTTATTTAATAATGTAAATACAACTACAACTACTACATCTTCATATAATCCTATATCTTCTGTAGATTTAACTGAAAAATCTATGTATTCATTATATATGTTTATTTATGGTGGAGTTCCTCCATATACATATACATTTTCAGCATATCCTGAAACTTGTGGATCATTGTCAATAAGTCCTGGTACAACAAACATAAATAGTAACACACTATCATATACAGCTGGAAATTATATCGGCGCGATATATCATGTTGTTGCATCTGTTCATGACTCAGTAAACACATTACATAATGTATATTCTAATGAGTTGATAGTAACTATGACATGTTTAGTTCCTAATACATTAATTACAATGTTTGATAATTCAACTAAGTTATTAAGTGATATTAATATTGGAGATAAGTTGTTATCAATTTCTAATGATGCATATGTTGAATCCAATGTTACTAGTAAGTCAACACATCTTGTTTTTAGTATAGTTAACATTAATCAAGGTTTATTAGAATCATCAGAAGGACATGTACATTTAATTAAAATTGAAGATTCAATAATTGAAATAGATGCAATAAATCTTAAAGTTGGTGACATTTTAATAAATAAAGATAAGCAAGAAGTTCCAATAACAAGCATATCGATAGTAAATATGGAGCAATTAGTTATAAATATATCGACTGATTTAGGTACATATATAGCGAACAATATACTAACACATAATAAATCTATTTGTCGTGAGCAAATTCAATTGATTTAATAATACATTAAATTATAAAATAAAATAAAATAAATATGCCAATAACATCTTCTGTAATTATAGATAGATATCCAAATGGAGATATTGCATCAGGACAGTTAGTTGATTTTTTTATAACTAGCGGTTACACATCATATTCCACATATAAATGGTATTTAATATCAGGTAGTACAAGTACTTTAATTAGTACTCAAAGCGGTTGTACTGTATTATTTAGTGATATCGGAAATTTTTCAGTGAATTTAGAATTATCTAATTATCCAGAATCTTGGACTGGAGGACATTTCTATGGTGGAGATTTTGAAGGATTTTTTGGAGGAGGCACATTTAATTATGGTAAATTAAATGGCTATGATATTAATAAAATAAACACTAACAATAAAATATTTATTGAAAAAATAATTTAAATTAAACTTATAATTTTTTTAATAATAAAAATAAATAAAAATTAAATGGAAAAAAATTTAGAATTTATAAAAAAATACTATCCTTTATTGTTTTTTGTTATGATTGTATTGTTGTCAGTGGTTCTTTTTCAAACTTGTTCGAATCTAAGTAAAGAAAAAGCAAATAATGAATTTCAATCTAAATTATATACACAAAATATTAGAGCAATGACTGATAGCGTATCAAAAGAATATAATAAAAAATTAGATGCTTATGAGTTTACAAAAGATAACTTAGTTTTAAATAAATTATCAGATTTGGAACAATATAACAAATCGTTGTCAGACCAATTAAAAAATGTAAAAGGAGATGTATTATCTGCTATACAATCAAATGTTGAAGGAAATCTTGGAGGTATACAAGGTTCAAACAATTTAGCAGTTTTAGATAGTGCATCAAATCATTATGGGTTAAAGTTTTCAACTAATTATGTTGATAGTGGATTTAGACAAAAAATTGTTGGAACAAGTAAATTTTATGCTATTCCAAATGAAAGTACAAAGAAATGGAATATTAAGCCTGACGTTACTGTTCTTGATACAAATTTGACTAGTATTAGCGTAACTTATGGATTTAAAGACTTGAAAAATAAATATCAAGTATTTGCAATATCTAAATCACCAAAAGTTCAAGTGACAGATTTAACTGGCGGATATTTTATTGATAAGCAAATTGTACCACCTGCAAAACCAAAAAAATGGGGAATTGGACCTTATGGAGGATTTGGATTAAACACAGCACCTAATTTAGGTAATCCACAATTTGGTTGGAGTATAGGATTTGGCTTACATTATAATATTTTACAGTGGTAATATGAAAATAGATTTTAATATAAACGAAAAAAATTCTATAACAATAACAGTTATAGAATTATCAAACAACAGAAAACGCATTTCAGTGCCATTGGATACTTTAAGTCGTAAAAAAACAAAAATGGCTATAGATATATTAAGAAATATTGATAATAATTGGCTAAATAAACAAATTTATATTAAAAAACGTGAAAATCGTAAAAATAAATTAACTGAAATATGGAAAATATGATACCAAATAAAAATGGAAGAATTTATCCTAAAGAATTATTTGAAAAATACTTAGATGAATATAATAGAACTATATTTAAGCAATTAATAAAATCAGAAAGAAAAACTAAATTAAAAAAAATAGAAAATGTACAATTCAGAAATGACTGAATGGGATAATATAAAAGAATTCGTTAATTTACATATTAAATTTACTAGAAGAGATTTATATGTTTATGGATTTTCTAGAACAGGAGAGCAATATATTTTACTTTTGAAGCATGTTGGATTTGTAAATAAAGTAGATATTGCTAAATATGAGAGATTGTGTAAAATTCCTGATACATTATCATCAACTAAAATATCTAATTTGGTAAAAAACAAATATAATTGTGTAAAATATATTAGAAAAATTAAATTAATAAATATTAAAACTCTTTACGATTAAGTAAAGAGTTTTTTTTATATGACATTCATTATAATTGTGTTGCTAACATAAATACCACTCATTACACATAAAACTTCAGCATCGTTTGGTATTGAATAAGGTGAAGATGTATATAAATTATTATTTGTACCTACTAAAAATCCATTAACATACCATTGAAATGACGGATTTACATAGCAAGACGAAAATGCATAAAAATTAGCACTATCATAATTATGAATAGTAGTAAAATCAGTATTAATTTCAAATAATGGTGGAGTGACTTCTACAGTGATATTATTACTTGTATAATTAATATTAAAATCATTATCTCTAACAACACAATAAACAACATCATCTGTGTTGAAGTTATTGTATGAAAAAATTTTATTATTTGTTCCTACAGAAAGTGAAATTCCATTTCTAATTATAAACCATTGATAATTAATATTTTGAGAATATCCTAAATTTGTTGATGTAAAAATTATAGAATTATTCGAGCAAATAGGTACTTTATTATTAACAAAATTAATTGGAATATTAGAAGATATAGTTATATTATTATTACCTGAAATTAGTGATATATTTTGAGTTTTTTTCTCATCTGAATTTATATGTACTGTAACATTATTTATAATATAGCCATCTTTATAGCTCTTTATTATATTATCACCTTTCACTGAATTTAAAATATAATATCCATTTGAATCTGTTGTGTGTATTCGTTTTGATCCTGATAATGTTACCATTACACCTGGTGTTGGAATTCCATTTATACTAACAATACCACTTATTGTTGAGAATCCAACATTTAGAATGTTGCAATTATAGAATACAACTCCATCAGATACTGATTTATATAAATAGCCTCCTCTGCATGATATTTTACTAATTTGTTGATATTTTAATGAATATCCAGATGGTATGTCATTATAATGTCTATTTATTACAATTTCATTTTTTGATTGATTTACATATAATATTTTATATCCTAAATAATATCTATTGCTACCCTCATCAGGAACAGACGGATTTTCAAGATTGAAAATGTTTGACATTGATTTAGTTGATGCATATGTAATATATGCAGTATCTCCTACAACGAAATTACTTTGAACTTCAGTGTAAATTTTTATATAACCGTTCCAATTTGAATAAATTTCTAATATATTAACAGCATTCTTGATATTAATATAGTCATTAGTTTTTTGTGCTACTTGAGATTTTATTAAATTTATGTTACCATTCAATGATGACGATACATTTGATGATGTTACTCCAGATGTATTTACTGTTATTCTATTTGTTGATAATTTTATTGTTGGCACGATACTAACTATTATTTTTCTTATATATAAAAAATATTAATTTCAATTAATAATAGTGTATATATTTGGTAATATATTTATAAGTAACTATCTTTATATAATTAATCAATTAAAAATTAAATACTATGTGGATAAAAATTAATGATGTACCTTTACATATGAGTTTAATCATAAACATTAGTAAAATTGAAAAAATAAATAGTGATAATATTAATCAATTCTTTGATAGATTTCGTACATTTGATTTATCAAATGTACGTCATAGAAATAGTATTGATATTGTTGAACGTGGGTTTAAATTAGAACGTGTATATAATCATTCTAAACAAAACAGTATAGGTGAGCTATGTCATTATGAAAAAGGTAATTTTCCTGGTGAAATTATTATAAAAGAATCAAATTTTAAAATGAATAGTGACAAATATTTATTTGAAGTTAATTATAAAAAAATGAATGATGATGAAATATATAAAATATCATCAGAAATATATGACACATTTGAAGATGCAGAAAAAACACAAGACTTTTTATTATCAAAAATGAACGATATTGAAATGTCAGTAAGTAATATTAAAATATAATAATATAAAAATGTGGATAAAAATTAATGGATTACCAATACAAGTCAGTTCAATTAAAAACATAAGTAAAATTGAACAAATATCAGAAGATATGATAATTAAATACTATAATAAAAGTTCAAGAAACAGGTTTTATAGTTCAGATGATATTAGTGAAAGCAGTAAAATTCAATATGTTAATAAATATATTACGTCAAATAACAAATCAACTGGAAACGTAATTAATTATTTAAAAAAAGAAGATGGTTCAGATGATTATGACCATATTATAAAATCCACATTTAAATTGAATTGTGACATATTTATATTTTATATTTGTGCAGAAGAAATATCATATTCTGAAGGTAAATGTAATTTATTTAATAATAATATTTATTCAAAAATTTTTGATACAATTGAAGAAGCGCAAGTTGTTCACAATAACTTATTGACAAAATTAAATGAAATTGAAATGTCACTTGTCAATATTGAAATATAAAAATGAATTATAATGATATTTATAAGATTCCAAATATATCTGAGCTAGATAATTTAGCATATAGATTATATTGGAATGATAATCGTACATGTTTTGAAGGAAATGTAAATTTTTTAAAAAACCGTATTAAATATATTAAATATTATGACTCAGCAAATCTATATTTAAGGAAAGAAAAAATAAAAAAACTCAGTAAGATTTGATTCTTACTGAGTTTTTTTTAATAGTTCATTACAATTATTTCAACTGATGTTTTTTTACCATTCTTTGAAATTTTATCATAATCAAAATTGAGTTCTTTATATCTAAATCCATCTCTTATTAATTGATTTAATAACCAAGATTTTTTATTGTTGTGTTCTAGTAATCCACTAATCATAAATGTAGAACCATCTTTGCTCAAATTTAAAAGATAATCGTGTAATTGAATATCCATCTCTTGTTGATATACAACATTGTACCCAGCCTCTGAGATTTGATTTTTTGATATGTTTCCATTGGTATCTTCACAGTACCCATATGGCGGATCAGCATATATAAAAGATGGCTTTAATATTTTAATATCATTGAAATTTTTATTACTAAAAACAATTTTATCTTTATATTTTCTTATATGTTCAGTGAACTCAATTACTTTTTTTTCTGTGCTATTATTCCATGAGCGATTTCCCCACGTCTGATTAAAGTCACCTGACTTGTTAAATCTCATCAAATTAGAGTTACAACATAACATCAAAGCCCATAATCCTTCAGGCGTTTTATTTTTATTGTAATCTTCCCTTAGTTTTATGTAATCATCTTGATTTTCTTTATTAGGACATAACATTTTAGTTTTTTTAATTATATCATCAGATTCAAGTAATCCTTTATGTATTCCTATTAAATCTGATATTATATCATTAGCTAGTACTTTTATATATTTGTCTACAACATTTGTATATATTGACCCACCTCCGCAGAAAAGGTCAATAAAATAATCTTTAGTATAATCCATCTCTGGTATTAATTGATCAAGAAGTTTGTATTTGCTTCCAGTATACGAAAATGGTGTATTTATCATTTGTTGTTAGATTTGTTGTTAGTTTTTGATGATGTGCACTTATTAGTTTTTGATGATGTATTAACATTTAAACTTTTAATTATTAATAATTTACTTCTTCTTTCTTTTTTCAAAAAAGAATCTTTAATTGCTTTTGATGTTTTAACTGATGCGATAATATAAGACTAGTCATTGGATACTATCATTCTATTTTCTTCCAAATATGAATCACTATATATGATAATCCCTTGTAAAGTAAAATATTTATTCAGCATTGTATTTTAGTATTTCTATTATTTTATTATTTCTTTGTTCTTTAATGTTTATAAAATATTTATCAATATCACATTTAAGCCAAATTGAACATTCTTTTTTTATTGTTTTTTGTTTTTCATCAAATGTAGAAACTGTATCATTATTTAAGTGTTCTATTACGTTTTTAATTTTGTTATTTTCTATATAATAATATTTTTCTTTAATATAAAATATTTTATATTTTTCATTAAAAGTATATTTTTCTGATGTAAAATGATTACTCATATTAATATCCTTCACTAAAATCAAAATATCTCCAATTTTATACATTTTAATTTTTAATTAAAAATAAATCAAATTTACTTGCTACTTCTTTTAATCTATTATTAATGTCTTCAACTACATCATCATACTTATCAATAGTATTTTTATTATCCATAAAATACACTTCCCAAAGCCAACCTCTTAGCTCTTGTAAATCACTAAAAGTTTCTATTAATTCTGATGCTTTAATAGGGTCATCTGAATATAATTTTATAAGTAATTCAGAATAAGGCTCTATGCAAACAACTGAACTTATTTCTATATAATTATCTTTTTTATATACTTCTATATCAACTATAGATATTTTTTTATATTTTAATCTAAAATTCATTTTATAATTTTTTATTTTAATATTTTCCATTTATTTATTTTATTTAGTCTAGTTAATTTATTTAAACGTATAATTTTATCAGTATATCTATATTCACAATTATAATCCCAATTAGTATATGCTAAAAAAATTCCCAAGAAATGAATATTTAAGTCAAAACAGGTGTCTTCCTTACGTCCTTTCTTTGCTCCATTTGTACTACAATGAAAAAGTTTCCAGTGTTTTTTGTGATAACTTATTGATATTGATTTGCTACAATATCGTTTCTTACCATTAATTTTTTTATTAAACCAGATTGTCATTTTATGTCATTAGTTTTCTTTGATAATTACTTAAATATTTTTCATTTGTGTGAGGATCACCATATTTGTCAATTGGAATTTTTTGTTATAATCCTTTCCAACTATTTCCAACTGTAAAATTTCTAACTGTTAATAGATTATTTTTGCTTAATGCAGTGAAGAAATCTCTTGAGTGAGCATTATATACAGTTTGTCCTACAAAAACTTGTGCTTGATTTTATAAAATAATTATCCATTTAATTTTATTATTTTTTTCTTTCTAGTAATTTTTTTAAGTAATTCTATCTCATCTAAAAATAATTTATCTGGATTATTTATATCATCACTATAAGTAACAATTTTTTCGTCATTAAGATATATACATTTAAATATATATGGACCGTTATTACCTTGAAGATAATTTATTTCTAGTCTTAAAATATCCTTTGTGTATGTTGTAATATCATACTCAAATAAATCTTTCTTCTTAATTAACAAATGATTATATTTTTTACCAATAATAACAATTTTGTTATTATATTCTATACAGCAATAATTTTCACGCTTTTTTATTCTGTTTGAATTTATGTAAACGCCAAAAGTGTAACCAGAACCATTTAAAATATAAGATTCATAGATATAATATTCTTTATTTTCTATTATAATTGAATATTCATTTTCGATAAATTCAAGTTTAAATTCACTCTTCATATAATTTGTTTAATTTTCTCAATTTGAATTTTCTGATTTTATTTTTATATTTTGGATCATATTTTTCCCAATGAGAATAAAATTTATTTAATAGTATATTTAAATCAATTTTATCTCCATTCTTTTTTTGATGGTAATACATTAATATTATAGATGATATATCATCAGGATGATCTATAAAATAATTATCAATAAACCAGTTTTTCAATTCGCTTTTTTCTTCCCATAATTTAAAATTATTTCTTACCCACATACCTAACCCCATATGTGAAATTGATATTGACTCTTCTTCATTTGTTTTTAGCCAATCTTTTTTTCCAACAATGTCTAAATTGTCAATAATTTTATATGTTTCTTCTAAGTTATTTGGAATTTCAAATTTGATCATTTATACTATAGTTTATTTTTTTGATTTTTTCTCTTCTATAATCTGATAGACTTTGTGTGTGTAGTGTGAGATATTGAGATTCTACAGTAGAACCAATTGGAACAATTGTATAATGAAATGTATATTTTGTTTCTATTGGAGTTTCAATTTTATCAAATACAATATTTTTTTGTTCATCTACGAATACAAAACAATGCACACCAACACCATCATTATGAATTTGATTTGTACGTCCTAATATAACACAATCCTCTTTTAATGAATTATCTATTTCGTATTTAACTCGATTAAGATCATAGATATATTTGTATAAAAAATTTTTAGTTTTAGAATTTGATACATAAAAATTAGGTGGTCCAATTCTGCCTGCCACTGCTATGTAGCTACCTGCTGCTGTGATTCTACTACAAATATTATTTTTTATTTTTTTTGGTTTATCAGAATAGGATTCTTGACTATATTTTTTATCAATTTCTTCTAATATAATATCATAAATATCAATTTTTTTAATATCATTTTTTAAATTTTCTCTGTTTTTGTTACCTAATTCTAAAATAATAGGTATAAATTTACTTCTCATTTCATTGTTTATAATAGATTTAATATGTATAGTTAATTGTTCATCTGTATATATATTATTAGTAATAGTGAAGTTAAATTTGTTAAGATTTATATTTTTACTACACATATTAACAGCAAATGTATTTGGATATATAGATTCATTGATTGCTCCCATTGTTGAACTTGATGGAGTTGTCATATTTGAAAAATTTGTGTCCAGATAACTAATCTGTGGCATTAAACTATTAACTGGAAATATTGTGAACATATCATTCTCTAATTCTGATAAATTAATTTTTTTATTCATTCTGATTTATTATTTTTTTCAATTTAAATTTTCTTAATTTACTAGGATTAAAAAATTTTTGTAAATATTCTGCATATGCTACTATACTCAATAAATATTCTTCTTTATTATAAATAATATTATTTATATACAAAATTGAGTCATTATATTCTTTTTCAGAGAATTTTTCAAAGTTACATTTTTTTAAATGTTCAAAATTTTCAGTATATTTTTCTAATTGATTAATAGTTTCCATGTTATATTTTTTTTGTTCTTTTGCTATTGATAATAAATATTCAGAGTAACTTATAGTATTTTTGTCTCCTATCATTATAATAGTTTTAAAAAAAATAATCATATTATAATATTCTAAATAAGATAAACCATATCTTGTAATAAAAAAATTATCATTCATTATAACTGCATATTTTTCTAATTGTTTACTGATTTTATTATTTTTCATTAATAAGAATTTATTTTTATTTTTTATAGAAAGAAAAAAGCTTTTAGTTTTTTAATATATAAAGAAAAAAGAATTTTAATGGAAAAATTTACACAGATAAAAGATAAGCCAGTTATACCAGATGAAGAAACGTTATTTGATGGTAAATATTTAGATGTGATTCAATATAAGGAGACTGAAATACTAAAAGGGCACGATTGTGTTGCCATATTGCCATATTTCAGGGATGAGGCTACATTTCTTATGAGATTAGAATATCTTCCTGCATATCAATATAAAAATAAAGAAATTCCAAATCTTAGAAATGTGACTAATTATTTGACTGTTATTACTGGAGGAATTGAAGAAAATGAAACACCAGAACAAACAATAAGAAGAGAATTATATGAAGAAGGAGGTATAGTTTTAAATAATTTGTATCAATTTGATGTTGAAGGTCCATTCTTCACTGATAAATATAGTACAACTCAATTATATCTTTGCTTTTTAGAATTACCAGTTAATACTTATCGTCAAATGAAACCACCTACTGATGGCTCTAAAAATGAAAAATTATCTAAATGTATAAGAGTTTCTATATCAGATGTTAATCAAATAGTAAATAATGATTTAGTTACTAAATGTTTAATTACAAAATTATTAAAAAGAATTGAATCATAATGAATCATTTGAAAACATTTGAAAAATTGAATGAAAATGAGCCAGAAGTTGGTGATTATATACTTGCAAAATGGAAAAATGCTGCTGATGATCATCCTGCTAATATTTTTGTAGCAAATAATATAGGTAAATTGATAAAAATTGAAATTGATAAATATGATGTTGTATTTTTTTTAGTAAAATATAATAATATACCAAAAGAGTTAGAATTATATAAATCTATGAATAATAATACTTCTTTTGAATTAAAAAAAGAAGATTTAATAAAATGGAGTAAAAATGAAGAAGATTTAGAAATGATATTACAATCAAACAAATTTAACTTATGATTACAAAATTTAAAATATTTGAAAATGTCAATGAAAATGAGCCAGAAGTAGGTGATTATGTGATTGCATCTTCAAATGATTTTCTTATTGATTTAAATGAATTCACGAAAAATAGAATTGGTAGATTATATAACATATTTAAGCCTTTGTATGTAGATGATTTATCATACACTGTCATATATGATAATATACCAAAAGAGTTAGATTGTTATACATTTAAAGTATATGATGAAGAAGCAATATCATTAGACAAAGAAGATATAAAATATTGGTCTAAAGATAAAGAAGATTTAGAAAAAATATTAATGACAAATAAATTTAACTTATGAAACACATTAAAGAATATAAAATATTTGAAGGAGAATACTACACAGATTATGAATTACAAGAATTTAAAAATAAATTGCCAAAATTTGCAAGATTTATTAGGAGATTCATAATTCAATTTGGTTATGATTGTGTTGATATGAGTGAAGGAGATGATATTCAATTTTCATTTTATGCTAAAAATACTAATAAAGTATTATTTTCTATAATGACTGGAAATGATGAGTATTTTGTATTAGATTCATTTAGAAATAGTAATAATATTATAGTATCAGAAATACCTGAATACTTAAAAACAATAAACGGAATTAGATTTAATAAACAAATATTAAATTCTGATGAATATGAATATTATATCACAGGTGATGTTGATGATGTTATCAATCAAATAGGCAAAGATAAATTAATTATGTTTGCAAGCGCAAAAAAATTTAATGTGTAATGAAGTATTTAAAAACATTTGAAAATATTAAAAAAAGTCTTAATTTAGGAGATTATGTAATATGTGAAGAGATACCATCTAATGGATTAGAAAAAAGAAATTTCAAAGATGTTATTGAATTTGAGAGATACAACATTGGTAAATATGTAAAGAGTATTAATGGAAATGGGAAATTCAAATATGCAATTTATTATGATAATATACCTCAAAAATTTAAAGATAAATTTTTTATGAGAGAAGGTGATATAGATAAATATTGTAGAGTAATGTCTAGAAAAGAAATAATTTTTAATTCAAAAAATAAAGAAGAATTAGAAGCAATAATTAATGCAAATAAATTTAACATATGAAATATTTAAAAACATTTGAAAAAAAATCTAAAAATATTAGTAATGTTGATGATATTAAAAAATTGTTAAGTCATTTAATTGAGATTTTCACATATTATGGTATTGATTATTCAAACTACTATGAAAATAGAAAATATGAAACAGAGTTTCATTCTTCTGGTACAACACTGTTTGAAGTTTCAGTTGATACTGTTCTTGGTAGTCACTTATCTATTCATATATTCAATGGTGATCCATTTTATATCTTTCTGTTGTTTTATTTTAAAAACATTAAAGAGTTAAAAATTGATTTTGAAAGTAACACTAAGATAGTATTTGATATAATAGGAGATGTGGATAATATTATTGAACAAATAACAAATGATGACATTGATTCTAATTTTAAATTACATAATTCAGTAAATAAATTTAACTTATGAAGTATATAAAGAAATATGAAAAAATTGTAGAATATGATGATATAGAAATATCAGAAGGATCATATTGGATTATTTATGGAAGTGTATATGATGCAATATTAATTCTTAAAAAATTCAAAAAGTTATTTCCAAGTGATGAATATGAACTTGATATAAATAGAACAATAAATAGATTATATAAAGATAAAGGAAGAAATATTATTGGAGTGTATTGTTATTTTAGTTCATATGATTTTTCTTATTCATTATTAAAAAATGAAGAAGATAAAATTAGAATATATAATAATTGGCTAAAAGTTGATGTATATGACTTTAAAGGTGAACTAAAACTAGTTAATCATGAATTAGTATTAGATGATTCTGAGAAAATAATGCTTGATAATATAAACAAATTTAATATATGAAATACATTAAAACATTTGAAAAAGTTATTTATCCATTACTATATAAAGAAGGAGATTATGTTTTATTAGACACGGAGAAAATAAATAAAAATAATAAATCTAATAATTATACTGATCAAAATATTAATTATGATAATAGATTTGGAATTATAAACACACAAGAATTTGATGATAGTTTTCCATTTCCGTATTTGGTTAAAACATATGCAGCAGGAGAAGATGAAGAAGGACTAAATACCTCAGATAGTGAAATAGTAAGATTAATGACGCCAGAAGAAATTAAAAATTTCAAAATAAAAATTGATGCAAATAAATTCAATATATGAAATACATTAAAACATTTGAAAATAAAAATAAAGTATTTAAAGTAGGACAATATGTAATTGCTGAAAATATACCATATAAACCAAATCTTAAAAGTTTTTTTAATGATAATATAGGATTAATTATTAAAAAAGAAAAATATACTAATAGTATTAATGTAAAAATCACAGAATACATTGTAAAATACGAAAATATTCCAGATAATATAGAAACATATTTCATGAAAAACTCTATTCATTTTTACTCAGATGATTTAAGGTTGGCAACTGAAGAAGAAATAGAAAAACACGAATTAAATAATATAACAAATAAATTTAATATATAAAAATAAACATGAAATACCTAAAAGAATTTACTGATTATAGTACAAGAGTAAAAAATTGGGATTTTTCTAATACTGATAGAAATTTTGATGATTCATTGGGGCAAAACGAATTTGATACTTCATTTAAATGGGTGGAGCAATTTGGAGGTAGAGAATTGTTATCAAGCAAATCTATAAGGAATGGTACATCATTTTTAAAAGCATTAGAAAATGGTGATATTACTATTGAAGAAATTGATAATGTGACAAAAGGTAAGAATGAACAAGCAGGTGATATACCATTTAGTGAAACATATGTTGCTAAAAATATAGTGATCCCTCACATAGAAGATTATAAAATGAAAGAAAAATAAAACAAATATAACTTATAAATGAAATATTTAAAAACATATGAATCAATAGATAAATTAATAACAATTGAACTTTTTGACTTTTGTAATTTCTTTGGTATGCATAAAGCAGTTCAAAAATTAATTGATTTGAAAGATAATTCTGACTCTGTTGGATTTATTATTTCAGATAATCCACATGAGCATATTTATAAAAAAAAGGACAATATGGAAATGAGAGAGAAAATAACATTTGATGATGAGTTCAATGTTAATGCAGGTGATGAATTTTCAATACGAATAGGAGATTATACTTTTAGCTATGGTTTTTTAAGAGCATTAAATGAACAGAATGAGCCAGGTGTTACTATGAATTTTTATAATGTTGATATCAAAGATGAAAATGTATTATATTATATTAGAACTAAAAAATTTAACATATAATATATGACATAATTAAAAAAATATCAAAAATTGATTTTGAATTAAAATACAATACAAATAAATTTAATATATGAAAAACTTAAAAACATTTGAAGAATATGTTGGTGTTGAATATGTTCCATATAAGCCACAACACAAATCTTATAAGAATGAAGAGAAAAAGAAGAAGAAAAAGAAAAATGGCGGAGGTACTCTTGAGCCAGTTGATGTTATGTCTAATAAAACTAAAGATATGGTATCATTTCAGACAAAATTCTAAATTATGAAATATATAAAGAGATTTGAAAGTAATGATTATATTGTTTATTCATTAAATGATATTGTAATTTGTTCTACAAAACATGACAGATTTCATGACTATACTGGTATAATAACTCAGAATGGTGAATTAGAATATGATAATGAAAAAGAAATTAAATATTGTAGAGAATATAAAGTTATACAAATATATTGGAGTGGAAGAGGTTATAGAAATGTAACAACCAATTTATTATATAATGCATATGTAGATGTTCAAGATATTGAAACTGATGAAATAATAACTATGAAAGACGCAAATATGTTTACATTGAAATCTGAATGGAAAATTCCAGATGAACCAATGATAGGAGATTATGTATTATGTGAAATAAATAGTAATAAATATAGTGATGATAATATTTTTGATGAATATATAAATAATAACATTGGAAGAGTTACTATGCAAAACGAGAAAAATGAATATGTAATTGAATATAGAGATATACCTGAAAAAATGATAGGAGAAATAAATCAGTTTTATAATAATACAAATCCATTTATTAAAGATTTAGGTAAACATAAATTTAAAATTAAAGATATTGAAATGTATTCTAAAAACAAAAAAGAAGTTGAAGAATATTTAAATATTAAAAAATCAACAAAAAAATTCAATTTATAAAAATCTATAATTATTCATAGATTTTTTAATTTTAATAACTTATATTTACGATATTCATTTTTCCATTTATTATAAGATATTTCAATTCCATTTAAATGATATGTTTCAGTGATAGAATTTATACATTTTATTAATAGTATAGATGGCCCAAAATAATTATGTAATGCATTATTTTTATAATATGAAATTTCAGATTTGTTATTTAGTTCATGGATTATTTTAACATATTTATATTTCTTAATAAAATTTTCTATTTTTTTAACATCATCTTTCTTAACTGAAGAAAATTTTAATGAATGATATTCTATATCGTTTTCTATTATTATGGTTGATTTGTGATTATTCATAAATTGAATTTATTCGTGATTAAATCTAATTCATATTTCTCAATTTCATACTTACCTAATTTTCTTTCTATTCTATTATTAGTTACCCATAATGAGAAGTTATCAGGAGTTAAACAATGGTAATAAATATATTCACTATGAACAGGAGGATCAATATATATTATTTTAGTATATCTTGGTTTATTGCCAATAAATCCTTTTGCATATAACTTAACTTAACATAATCATCTATATTATATTTTTGAACTTCGTTATCTTCATTATCTTCATTTTCATTTAATGCTAGGTTGAACTTTTTTATGTATTTCATAAGTTAAATTTTGATGCAGTAGTTTTTAGTTTATCTATAGTTATTATTTTAGAGCACATAGAATTTTCAAATTTTAATTCTTCAACACCATCTAATTCAACAGAAACAAGAGCACTTTCATTAACATACTGAAATTTTAATCCTTTTATTACACCAGAATATTTTATATCAGTCATAAAATCAACTGCTCCATCTGATATAAATTTGCCTATAATTTCATCCCTTAAAAATTTTGAATAGTGTTTATTCGGATTGTATATTGACATATAAAAATCATGATACAATTTTGATATGTTTATTTTTAGTTCATCTTTAGTTTCTACAAAATTTCTTTCTTTTGTTACTATTTTGAATTTCTCATATAGTTCTTTTTCGCTAAGTTCATTGAAATCAGAATGTAAATTGTGATATACTTCATCATCTTCTGGATCTATTGTACCACTTTCAAATCCTGGTACATCTTGTGGTATATCTTCTTCTTTTCTAGGCTCAAACATATCACCATATTCGCCTCTTAAATCATAGTTTTCAAATTTTTTCAAGTATTTCATAATAATATATATAAAAAAAAGTTAGTAAAAATTACTAACTTTTTTATAAATTTGACAACTGTTCTATTTTATCTTTTCTTTCTTGCTGTATTGAAGAAAAAAAATCATAATAATAATATTCAGACATACCTATATAAGAATCAACATATTGATTAGATTGATTTAATCTAAATCTATATAACTGATTATCGCATTCAAGTGATATAAAATCATCTTTTTCAAAAACACTAAAAATGCCTATTATAGTATAATATTCATTCAGTTTAAAACAATTGAAACTTTTTTTACAATGAGCTTTCATTAATTTTTTCCTTTCTTAAAAAACTATTAATACCATAATTTTTATTGATATATTTTGCTGTTATTTAGTATTTAATCCAACTAGACTTAAAAATAAATAGCAACAAAGAATTATCTTAATCTACATATTTGTGAATGTTTGTTGAATCATCAACTTCATTAAAATTATATTTTAAAAATTTTTGACTCATTTCTTTTTCTTTTCATGTCTTTTTGTTTTAGATTGATTAAAATTTATACCACTAATACTTGGTTTTGATATACTAAAATCTAAACTATTTGATGATGTTTTAAAATCTTTTTTTACATTTTCTGTTTTTTTAATTTCATAACTGTTTTCTAACATTTTAATATCATTAATAAAATCAAGTTGACTTTCATTAGGAGTTTCACATCCTTTATCAAACATAATATATTCATCATCAATACTGATATATTTTAAATAATCACTCATATTAAAAATACATTTTGTTGTCTCTCCAAATATCAAATCATTATACTCTGTTATTGTCCAAGATTTTGATTCATAATTTTTAAATATATTAATATCATCTTCATTTTTTATAAATATATTAATCCATTCAACATAATCAATAATCATATCTTTTTGCCTATTACTCATTCCTTTTTTTGAAACAACAAAACTGCTTGATTCAATTTTCATTTATTTACTATTATTTTTTTAATTTGAATGATTTAAACAATTTATGATATATTCCATTCAGATTTTATTTTATCTTTTAATAAGACAACACATTTGTTTTTTGTTAGTTCCATAAACAACAATTCTTCTTCTATTTTTGCTTCTCTCACATATTTCCATTCTGAACATATTTTATATTCTCCTGACTGAGTTCGTCCATGTATGTGTTCACATACTATAGTATATTTTTCTTTATAATTTAATGATAAGCAATAAATATCACCATCATTAACATATAGTTTTCTACCTTTTTTATATACTTTCATTATTTATTTTTTGAACATATATTCTTCAACTATTTCACAAATGATATGTCCAATCATAATATGAGATTCTTGTATTCTTGGAGTATCTTCTGATGGTACATTAATCATCAAATCACACATTCCTTTAAGCTTACCACCATCTTTACCTGTGAATGCAATAGTTATCATTCCTAACTTATTGGCTTCATCACATGCATTTAAAATGTTATTTGAGTTACCTGATGTTGATATTCCTATTAATATATCATTTTCTCTACCCATTCCTTTTATTAATCTTGAGTATATATCATCAAACGAATAGTCGTTTGCAACAGCAGTTAAATATGATGTATTTACATGTAATGCTTCAGCAAATAATGGATCTCTATCTATATAAAATCTACCAGATAATTCTGCCGCTATATGTTGAGCATCAGCAGCACTACCACCATTACCACACAAAAGAACTTTACCTCCATTTTTAAAGCAAGCAATCAATAAATCAGAAACATCTTTAATTATGCTAATTAAAGTATCATCAGAATATATTAGTTCTTTGGCATTTATTGATTCTCTTATTATATCTTTAATTTTTTTCATTTTTTTCATCTCTCTTTATTATCTTCTATCATAAAAATGTTATTTTTCTTTAATAGTCTTTTTAGTAGACTTTTTAGTAGTTGTTTTCTTTTTTACTTCTTTTTTAATAATTCCAATGTCTTTAACTAAAATATACGGTCCTTTAAATGTGTTGCTAGTGTATGCTTTACATTTATCTATTTCTAATTCAATTAAACATTTTTTGCAATAATTTGTATAGTATTCTCTATCAGGTACTAATGCAACAAAAACTTCTTTTGATGTAAATTCATTTAAGCACTCTGAACAAACATGAGCATCTTTTTTCTTTGCCATATGTAATTTTATTTTTTAATTCGCCAAATATAGTAATTAAATTACATATTGACAAATGATTTTATATTTTTTATATATAATAAAACAAGAAACTGAAAATTATATATGAAATATTTAAAAAGATATGAGAGAGTAATAAGTGAAAATGATACTGATTATTATGAGTTGGTTAATAAACTTCATGAATTGATACATGCGGTTCAAGTTAATAACATAAACAAAATTAAAATAATTTTAAGTCGAAATATAAATCTAATTAATCTTTCTGATGGAAATGAAGATAATCCTAAAACACCATTAATAAAATCAATCAATAATAGTATTCGTCTTGATAATGTAACAAAATTATTAATTGATTTAGGAGCAGATGTAAATATACCAGATGGTAAAGATATTACTCCATTATTTTATGCAATAAGTAAAGGTTATGTAGATGTAGTTGAATTATTAATAAATGCTGGAGCAGATGTTAATTATATAATGAAAGACAATTATAAAAAAAGACAATTCAACATTTTTCATAATTCTCCATTATTAAAAGCAATAGATTTATATAATATGTGGTATAATGATAAAGAAAAACGTCATGAAGGAGAATACATTAAAATTATAGAATTGTTAATAAATTCTGGAGCTGATTTAGAATATAAAATCAGAGAGATAACTCCATTATTAGTATCAATATCAACTAAAAGTAAAGACATATCATTTTTGTTAATTGAAGGTGGAGCGAATTTAAATGCAAAAAATAAAGATGGTGTTGATGCTTTTTCCTTATTGTCTAAATTAGATCAGAAATATGTCATTAAAAATTATTCAAAACAATATGAAAATTATTTATTTATTAAAAAAACTGAAAAATTTAATTTATGAAATATATAAAAAAATTTGAAGATAATGACAATGATAATATATTATATCATAAATATGATATAGTAATTAATGAGTGGTATAAAACTTTTGAAATTTTTTTAATTTTAAAAGATGTTTATAACTTAGATGAAGAATTTACTTGTATTTATATTGGCAGTATTTGTAAAATTAATGATATAAATCCATATTATAATATTAGATTTAGTGAATTTGCAGTTAATATAGAAACAAAGATATTAAATTCTGATTATATAAAAATAAATAATAAATATAAAGATTTGATATGTGATGAGATATTTGTTAAAAATGATAAAGCAACAAAACATTATTTAAGTTTAATAGAAATACTTTGCGGTGTTAATTTAAAAGATTTACCAGAGTTGAAGAATCATTATTTGAAAATGTCAACTAGCAAATTTAATTTATAAAAAAACAAAATTATGAAATATTTAGAGAGTTATAAAGAGATAAATCCAGATGATATTAAAGTTGGTGGATCATATGACAAATTACCAGGAGTAATTATTAGTGATAAACTGTATAATAAAATACCGTATATTATTAATTTTTTAAATTCAAAAAAAATAAAATTTCAATTGTTTACTAATAATGTATATTTTTTTATCATATTAAATTCTAGTAGTTATCTTGAATTATTACCATATAATTACAATACTATGGAACATGTAATTCCTCTTTCAGATGACTATAATGATAAAAACACAGATAATCTGTTAAATAAATTACAATTAAATTGGTATGAAAATAGATTCAGAACATATAATAAAGACGTTGAATTTATAGAATTTAAAATTGAAACATCTGATGATATGACAGAATTAAAAGAATATATTGACAACCTTTTAATTAAAAAAATTGCCAATAAATTTAATCTATAAAAAATTATATATATCATTATGAGATACATTAAGACATATGAATATTACACACCTATTAAAATAAATAATGAAAAACCTTTCAAAATTGATGACGATATTGCAGATAAAATTGCATACATACAAGATAGTCTTAATAAACTTAGAAAAAGAGTTCAAAATGAAAAAGATAGAAAAACTCAAGCTGATTTAAATAGAGAGATAAATGATAAAGTCAAAAGGCTTAGTGATTTGACATTTAAACAAACAAAACAAGTTGCATATTTAAAAAATAATCCAATAACAGAAAGTTCTGATATTGTTAATGATACACCAAATCTAATTGAAGTTTTATCATCAAAAAAATTTAAGCCAGAAGATATAGAAAAATATATAGGATTTGATGAAGATGAAGCTATGATATGTATAGAAAAAGAACTCAGATATCCTTATAAATCTGATCCCGCATATGATGAACAAGGAGTAACTATAGTAATAAACTCTAAAATTCTTGAAGATTTATTTAATATTGAGCATAATTCTTTACAATTTGCTTTGCAATTTAATCACTATAATAGTTATGAATATGATGTTGATAGTGATGAATTAAATTACTTGGGTAGTTACACAAAAAAAGAGACAAACGATAAATTAATAAAATTAGCTAAAAAGTTTGGGTTTAAGTTTAAAATAAATCCTAAAGAACACGGAGAAATCGTTGATTTTTTTGAATATTTAGGTTTGAATGATGATATAGAAACATTCAAAAATGAAATGAGTATGGCACACGAACGTGCTGTAGAAGAAGCAGCAAGAGAAACATTGAAAAAAATGCCATTTAATATTGATGACAATAGTAATAGTGATACTGATAGACAAAAATATAATATAGAATTAGTATTTGAATATAAAACTATTATAAATTATATGAAAAAATATAAATTAGATGTAAAAACAATTAAAGAGTTTTTATCAAATATATCAGAATCAGATGAATTGAGTCCTGAATCAATTGAATATGAAGATAGTTATAGTTATATTAATTATGATGATTTATCAAAATCTATTGATGATGTTGTTGATAAATATTTAGAAAATCCTGATGACATATTTAAAGTTTGGATTGAAAAAGACAATTTAAATATGTTCAAAAAATTTGAAAAAAAATATGCATTTTATGACTATACATATGATTTTTGGTTTAATAGCAACAGGCATAGAAATAATTTATTAGTAATGGCTAAATTATATAATGGTAAAATATTAGAATGGTTTAAAACTTATAATTTCCAAAAATATTTAATTGGAGATGATATGGATAATTACAAATTATTAAAAAATGCAGAAATACTAAACACAGAAATTGAAAGTGAATTCAGTTATATTGTAAACGCAGATAAATTTAATATATAAAAATATGAAACACCTAAGATTATTTGAAAATTTTGAAGATGAAGAAGATATTGATATTTCTGAAGAAGAAGATGATGATGACGATGACGATGAAGATTTTGAACATTATACTCATTATAATGAAGGAGATTATGTAAAATTAGACAAAGATGAAAATGAGTGGGATGCTATAGGATTATTTGCTAAGATAATTGAAGTTAACAGTCATAGGTTAGATGAATACGAAAACGAGATGTTTGAACCAAGGTACAAAGTAAATTCAATTGATAAAAAAACTAACTCATTACATGATTTTTGGGTTGGAGAGAGTGAAATTGATTGTAACTTAACACCAGAGGAAATTGAAGAATTTGATTTATTATTGAAAGCAAGTAAATTTAACATATAAAAATGAAACATATAAAATTATTTGAAAATTTTGAAGATGAACATGATATAGATTTAATCGTTGATAATTATATAGAAGCATTAATTTGGACTCAAGAAGGTGTTGGAGAAGATGCTGATGGTAATGATCCAATGGATGGTAAAAATATATCAGATATTAATAAAGAATCAAAAGAAGAAATAAAAAAAGAAGTTGAATGGTTTATTAATTCAGCAGGTGATGTATTTGAAGAACTATCAGATGATCAAATTGGACATGATTTGTGGCTAACAAGAAATGGACATGGATCTGGTTTTTTTGAAAGAATCGAAGAAAAAGAAAATTTAGAAATAATAGAGGAATTGTGTGATATACTAGGAAATGCTGAAGTTTTTGTAAATGACGATGGTGAAATATATCATGAATCTAATGATAGATATAAAACTTTCAATTTAAAAGAGTATCGAAAGGAAAAAGAATTTGATAAAACAGTAAAGAAATTTAATTTATAACATATTTAAAAAACAATATATTATGATAAGCATTAAATCAACAAAAACAAAACCTAAATATAAAATAGGTGATTATGTTAAATTAATTGATGATAATTGGGAGATTGAAAATTTAGTACATATTTTAGATATAAATGATGATATCGAAAATCCAGATTATTATGTAGACGCAATCTATATTAAAACAAAGGAAAGAGTAAAAGTGTGGATTGATGAAGAAGAAATAGACAAGAAAACTAATGCAAAAGAAAAAATAAAATTTAAAAAAATTGAAATACATAAAAAAATATGAAAGTTCTAATTTAAATGAAATTGAAAAACTAGTAAATCATTTAATTATTTTTATACGTGGAGATAATGATAATATTAATTATACATCATATAATGGAGATTATGCATTTTTATATACTATCAGTGGTGTTCAAAATAAATATTTTATGAATGTAAGATTGTCAACTAATAAAGAATATATTTTATTTAATATTGATACTATAATTCAAAATCCAGGGTGGATAAATAAATATATTGAAGAAATATCACAATTTATTAAATTTATAATGGATAAATACACAGAACTTGGTAGAATAAATATTTCAAATGTTGATAATATTATAAATGATGTTACAAAAGAAAAGTATGAAATTTATTTAAATACACTAAAATACAATTTATAAAAAAAAGAGAGAATCTTTGATTCTCTCTTTTGCTATTTAGGTTCATTAAATCGCACGGTTTATCTTTATTTTTGAAAAAGATTATCCTTCACATTATTTTCTGCATAATAAGTAGTAGCTGCAGATATATTTGAATATGCTACTGTTATTCCATCATTTGTTGCATCATAATTAAAAGAATTACTACTACTCATTCCCATTGATTCAGCAACAAAACAAGAATCTTGATTTGCTCCAAGATATATAAATTCAGTATTAAATTCCTCTCTCATTTCTGTTACCATGTTTTTTATTAATTCTCTATGATACACTCTTGATGAATTTTCTTCACCATCTGTTAATATAACAAATAATGTTTTATCACTTCTTTTGCTTTTTTTAGTTGATCCTAAGAGATCTAAATAATTATCAATACATGTACCAAGTGAATCATATAAACTTGTTCCACCATTAGCATAATAAGTATCTTCATTAAGTTCGTCTACATCATTAATATCAACATTATTATATGGCATATAAAAACTTGTATCAAAAAACATCAATGAAAAATTTATTTTATTTCCACTTTCTTTTTGTTCCATTAAGAATTTATTGAATCCTTCTCTTGCTTTCTCTATTATCGAACTCATTGAGCCAGACATATCTAACATACAAACTATATCTATCTTATTCATATATTATATAATTTTTTCTCCACATTTTGGACAAAATTTCCAAGTAGATTTTCTCAAACGATACCCGCAATCTCCACAGTACTCTCTTATCTCATTAATACTCTGTGATTTAGAAGAATAAGGCATAAGTTTATAAGATATTGAGTGAAAAAATGTATCTGAAAACGCCACATTTACATTTTTCAATTTTTGTTCTGACAAATCTCCTTTTTCAATTCTACCAGTTTCAATAGTATTAACACTTAAAGTTGATGTAGGTGTTGAGTTAATATTTAAGCTTGATGTATATGTTGAACTAATACCAAGATTATCTGTGCTGCTAAATGACATATTACCTATGTTATTACAACTTTGTGTATAGATATTATTTATACCACTTAAATCAGAATAGCATCTTGAATTTGAATTGCTGCTATTAAATGTAGAATTTCCAGATAGTGTTATGAATGTAGAATTACCGTAATTATTTTCATATTTAGTTGGTTTAGGTGGAAATTCATATTTCACATTGACTTCATTGCTATTATTACTTCTAAAATATTCTTTATAAAAATTAAAAGTAATTAATCCATTGTTTTCAACAGCTTCAACAGCTTCTTTATTGTTTCCATCAATGTTATAGGTTTCAAATAACATTTTACGTTGCTCATCTAAAAATCTGTCTAAGAATACATCTTGACCAGGATTTAAAATTAAATAAGAATCTCCTTTTTTTACTGAATTGAAAATTATTTCTACCCCTATTTTTTCTTTTAAAGGGTTAAATAATTTAAGTTCAAAGTTATCTCCATCATTCAAGTAAATGATGTTATCCTGATAAACTTTTAATTCGTTACGTTTACTAGTAACTTGAACAGAAGGGTTTCTGTTCAACATTTTGTTGTTTTTCATTGTTTTTTATTTTTTTTATATTTTTAGTTTGCTAATTCATTCATTGCCTTTCAACAATTCCAAAGTCATAATGGCTCTAAACTAACACAACCCAAAAAAATGAACCTTGTCACTTTAAGTGCGACATTATTATATATAATTTTTCTATCACCCCCATAGTATTAAAATATATTAAAATTTAAATTATATTCAATTTTTATTTGTATCTTTGTAGAATAATTTAAAATAATATGTTATGAAAGCAGAAAAAACAGTTTGGTCATATTATTATGATGATTATATTATTAAATCAGATTCAATATATATTGAAAATTTAGGAATATTTAATGGTGATTATAGATATAAAGGTGATGAAACATATTGGTTTTCAGAAAAATATGATGAATTCTATGACAATGAGATAACTATTGATGAAGTTGAAAAATTTAAAAACAATACCAAATGATTAAATTTTTTAAAATTACCAAAAAAACAATACAGGACCATATGATTATGCCAGTTAAATATCATGAGAAAAAGGTTCTTCAAAAACAAGAAGAATATGATGCTATTCAGATAAGATTAAAAAAGTTTGAGAAAGAACAAATTGAACGTAATAAATTAATATCTGAACTTGATGATATTCATATGAGATTAGAGAAAAGTAAAGTTGATAAAATTTCATCTGAAGAATATCATGAAATTTATAAAAAATTATTAGAAATAGAAAAACAAAAATAATTATGAAAAATGTAACATTTTATGTCATTTGCTTTATTATTGGTATTATAATAGGATGTATTCCTAGCTTGTTTAAAATTGAATATATATCATTTAAATGGTGGACAATAATTTTAATATCTGACATTTTATTTGTACAAATTTTAAGTTACATAGATTCAATGATAAAAAATAAAAAGTCAAAATCAAAATGAAAGACTTAAAAAATATCACTCAAGAAGAGGTTGAAACAATATGTGAATTACTTGAAGAACCATATATAAATCATATGGCTGGACTTTGGAATTATGGGCTGGCAGTTCAAATAATTACAACATCAACTGCAAATAATAACAGAGATGATTCTTATGTAACCATTTTTTATGATGGAAAAATTAATTTACATAGAAATAATGGTAATTGGGGTGGTATGAGAGATGAATCAATATGTTCTTTGATTATAACTGACTACTTGAGAAGTGAAGGCTATGAATTCAAGTATGAAATACCTAAAAAATTAGAAAGAAAGTTTAAATTAAATGAATTAAATAAAATATCTAAACTATAACTCACTAATAATATTAATTTAAAAAGACTACAGAAATTTCTGTAGTCTTTTTTTGTATTTTTTGACTTCATTATATTTATATATACATATAAAACATTATATGAAAGTACAAAAAACGTTTACAATAGAAAAAGAAATATCAAAAGAATTTGATAAGATTTCAAAAGAGAAGTCAATTAATAAATCATTATTCATAGAAAATGCTATGAAAGAATTTATTCAAAAAACGATAAATCAAAAATGATTATTGGTGTATATAAAATAACAAATCTAATAAATAATAAATGCTATATTGGATCATCAATAAATGTCAAAGGAAGAATATGTGCGCATAAAAATGATTTAAAAACTAATAAACACCATTCTATTAAATTACAAAGAGCATATGATAAATATGGAATTGAAAATTTTAAATATGAAATTATAGAAGAATGTGAAATAGAAAATATAATAATTAGAGAACAATATTATATTGATTTTTTAGATTGCTGTAAAAACGGATATAATGTATTACCAAATGCTGGTAATAATTTAGGTATGAGACATAGTGATAAGACAAAGGAAATATTAAGGCAGAAAAGTATGGGAAATAAAAGTCATTTTGGTATAAAACAAAGTGATGATACTAAAAAAAGAATATCAGAAAAATTAAAAGGAATACCTTTATCCGAACAGACTAAATTAAAAATGAGTAAATCAAGAAAAGGTAATGTTTCAGAAAAATCAATTATTTATTTAATAAAATTTAATAAATCAAGAATAGGAATTCCGTTATCAGATGAAACAAAAGAAAAAATAAGTATCTCAAAAAAAGGTAAACATCAAAGCAAAGAGACTATTGAAAAAAGAGTAAAAAAGAATACTGGACAGACAAGAACAGATGAAGTTAAATTAAAAATGAGTAAAGCTATGACTGGGATAAAAAAAATACCGATGTCTGAAGAAAATAAATTATTGAGATCTAAAAAAGTTGCTCAAATATCAGAAAGTGGTGAAATAATAAAAGAATTTGATAGTTTAACAAAATGTGCTACTTATTTTGGTACTAAAATTAATAGAATATGGGAAGTGTTATCAGGTAATAAAAAATCATACAAAAAAAATTATTTTAAATATTTATAAACTTATTATTTTTTTATACTATATAAGAAGTGGAAAATTATCCACTAAATATAAAAATAAATAGTTAAATGATTAAATTACAAGGTGTTGTAAAATTTTACAACGAAACTAAAGGTTTTGGATTTATTAAAAATACTGAAACAAACGAAGACGTATTTGTACACGTTAGCGGATTAATTGACAAAATCTATGAAAATGATAATGTTACATATGAAACAACTCAAGGTAAAAAAGGGTTAAATGCTATTCAAGTAGAATTGGCTGATTAAGATATATTCTTAAAGATTTTAAAAAAAGACTCAATTAAATTGAGTCTTTTTTTATATATTGAATTTATCAGCAGTTTGAGATAATAAATAATCTTTATATTTTTCTGGATAATCTTTTATTATTTTTTTCTTAGTTTCTGGTTTCAAATAATCAAAAAATGTAATATTAACTGTTGTGCCTTTATCATTCCAATTAGCATTTGAATCAATTAATAATTTCAAAATATCATAATACACCACTTCGTTCAATTCAATAATTGAGCTATAAAATCCAGCAAGTAATAATGGTGTCCAACCTTGACTTGTATTATCTTGAAAATTTACATCAGCGCCTTTTTCAATTAAAATCTTAACAATATTTATATCAGCATCTTTATTAATAGAATATATCAAAGAAGTATATCCTTTATCATTTATATAATTAACATCAGCACCTTTATTTATTGCGCTTACTACATTTTCTATATCTGAGTCTATACAAGCCTCAATTAATTCTTCGTTTAAATCAATCTGATTGTTTTGTTCAAAATTTTTTAAATATTTCATAAATTAAATTTGTCTGCATTTTTTTTCGTTAAATATATTTCATATTGTTTATGATATTTCTTTAATATATGGGATTTTACTTCTTCATTTTTTGATAAATACCAAAAAAAATCTTTTGAATAATCGACAGAAAAATGATGTTTAATATTCCAATCAGCTCCTGCTTTAATTAATTTTTCCATCATTGATGTGAAATAATCACTGCTTGCACCAGTAAGTCCCATAGATGATAATATCAAAGCTGTTGTTCCATTTTCATCTTGATAATCTAAATTTGCTCCTGATTTTATTAATTCATCAAAAACTTTTTCATATCTATTAATAATAGCAAATTGCAGAGCAGTTTTCTTACTTAATTGGTCTTGTAGATTTAAGTTTATTTGACCAGATTTTATCATATTAATCATTTCATTTTCTCCTCTTATATTTAAATCTTTTTGTCTTACTAGATTTAACAAATCATAAGTATGGTATTGTTTTTCATTGAATTTTAGTTCTTCGTATAATTTAATATGTTTCATAGTTTTATATATTAAAAAATAATTATTATTTTATTGAAATCAAGTTAAAAAAATACCTCACATTTTTTATATATAGTTAAAATTAATTTTTAGTATGAAAATAGAAAAATTCAATGAAAAGTCAGATAGCAGTACGGGAATATACGCGATTGTTAGCATACCTGAGGATAAACGTCAAATTAATTTTAATGATTTGTTGAAAGATGAATATTATATAAAATATAAAAAAGTTCATGAGAATGATGAAAAATCTTTAATTCAATATTCAATTGAGCACTATCTTTTTGAGCAAGGATTATTAAAATTTAGTTATAAATTAGTTGATGAATCTGGTACTGAGGTAAAAATTGAAGAATTAGATAAAAGGATAGAACTTAACAATAACACAAACAAATTTAATATATGAAATATATAAAAACATTTGAATCAAATAAGCAGGAAAAAAAGATTACTCTAATTAATTTAGATGATGATTCAAAAACAATAAAAGTCACTCAAGGTGAACTTGATGATTTAATAGAAGATGATTTTACTATTCTATATGATGATGAAGAAATAGAATATGATTCAAACCATCCAGATGAATGGAGATATGATTCAGATGAAGAAGATGATATAAAAAATGCATTAAAAACATATAGAAGTATGATAAAAATGTATTCATTAGGTAGTAAAAAAATGATAAAAGTCACAAAAGAAGAACTTGATGTGTTAATAGAAGAAGATTTTACAATTCTGTATGATGATGAAGAAATAGGGCATGATCCAAGTCTACCAAATGAATGGAGATATGATGATGATGACGAAGAAGAAATAACTAGATGGTTGGAATTATATAGAATATTAAAAGATCCAGAAAAAGTTAATCAAACAATAAAATTCAACTTATGAAATATATAAAGAGATTTGAATATTTAAATCAAGATGATGCATTATTTTATATGGAAGTAACTCCAGAAGTTGCACTTAGCTATTGTAGTGGTAATCCTCTACCTTCCAATGACCCTATTCCATTAAACTATCAAATATTAGAATATGCATTTGGAATGCCAATTGGCGGTGCAACAGATGAAGAATACGATGAAGTTGCTCAGGAGAATTGCGATTGGTATGATGGAACATTACAATCAATAAAAGATGGCATCAATACTGTCAACTCTTTTGATTTTGCAAGTGAAGGACCAGATTTTGTATTGGGCATAAATTATGAAGGAAACTTAGAAGATGAATCAGCAGAATTTGGTGATCTTTATATTTTTTTTAAAGATTACAGAAAGATTGAACTGATTTTTGTTTATGATTGTAAAAAGGAGAAATATTATAGTCCACACATATTCAAAAATCTTTATCGTACTCCTGGATTATACAATAATATAGATAAATTTAACTTATGAAATATATAAAAAAATTTGAAAAATTTGAAAATATTCTAAAAATAGGAGATTATGTTTTGGCTATATCAAAGGCTAATGATGTGATTTTCACCAGTTATATTAACAATTCAATCGGTGAAGTAATTAAAATTACTCCTGTATATTCTAAAAATGAAGGAAATAAATATAAAGTATACGATGATATTGATATTAGATATTATGGTGTACCAAAAAGTGAAATTGATTTGTTTACAAAAGAAAAAAAGCATAACTCATATAAAATAAAATTTCCTTCGTATATGATTTATAAATTTTCAGAAAATAAAGAAGAATTAGAAATTGAAATAAACGCAAATAAATTTAACTTATGAAATATATAAAAAAATTCGAACAGAATATAGATTTACCAGAAAGAGGTGATTATGTATTAATGAATAGTTATGGAATATCTGAAGTTGAATATTTTGTAACTCATAATTATGGAGTATATCTTAATGCTTATATTGATAAATTGACTAAAGATCCAAAAATTAGAGTTAGATATGAAAATATACCAGGCAACATAGCTTTGTTTTTTCATGATGACACAATAACATTTGATATGGAGTTATTAGTTGCTTATGGTAAAACAATAGAAGAGTTAGAAATGAAATTAAAAGCAAATAAGTTTAACTTATGAAATATATTAAAAAATTTGAATTGAATACAAATATACCTGAGATTGGTGATTATATATTGACAGTATATGACATAAAAAATGATAGAAATACTTCTATTAATCAGTTAAAAAAATTCATAGATAATACCATAGGAATAGTAGTAGATGACTTAGAATTTGGTGTACATAATAATTATGTTCGTGTAAAATATGAAAACATTCCTGAAAATATAAAGAATTTTTTTATAGATGATAGAAAGAGATTTAATATTGTTAGCATAGTTGATTATGATAAAGATTTAGAAACATTAAAATATAAAATTGAAGCAAATAAATTTAACATATGAAATATATAAGGAAGTTTGAAGAAAAAAATAGTGAACCAAAGGAAGGAGATTATGTATTAATGAATTCTACAATGATGAATCCTAATCTAAATGAATTTATTGATAATGAAGTTGGTAAAATCGTAAAAATTGATGATAAACGTGGTTTCATATCAGTAGAAGTTGAATATGAAAATATTCCTATGGAAATTGCAAGCTTATTTGGATATAATGATTATAAAAATCATGAAAATACAGGAATAAAAGTTTTTTTAATGAGTAGTATAATTGAATTTTCTGATAACAAAACAGATTTAGAATATAAAATAAACGCAAGAAAATTTAACTTATGAAACATATAAAAAAATTTGAAATATATAAACAGTGGGATAATGAAAATAGATATTGGGAAGTGACATTGTTACGTCCATATTTTATTTTATCATTAAGAAAAATCGGAGTTCCAAATGATTTAATTGCGGAATGGGATGAACAGTACTTAAATGAAGATCATATTGTATACGTATATAAAGAAGAAATTAAAAATTATGATAGTTTGATTGATGACTATGATATTATAACTGAATGGAGATTGCAGCTAGATAAAGATGACAGAGATAAATATATATTTGGAGGTAGAATTAAACTTAGAGAATTTGAAATAGATGCAGATAAATTTAACTTATGAGATACATAAAAACTTTTGAAAGTTCTTTAAATCAAGAAGAAAAAGAAACATTACTAAATAATACTGCTTATTATTTAGAAGAAGTTATACCAAAAATAGAAGGATTTTAAGAATGCGTATGGTCAGCCACTGATTGGATTGATTATGATGTTGATAACGATGTTGAATTTACATTTTATTTTGATACTATGTATTTTGAAGATGAGGAAGATTTTGAAAAATTTGAAGAGTTCTTAACTGAAAACAATTTAGATAATGATATAAAAGAGAGTTATTATGACATAAAAGATAATTTTATTAATAAAAGAATGTTAAGCATGTCAATAAAAATACCAATAAAAAAGGTGATTGAATTAGGAGAGTTATATAATTCTATGCATAAATTTAACATATAAAAACCAAAATAAAAAATTAATATATAATTATAACCATATCAATATTTTATCATTTTTTTATTTAAAAATGAAGATAAAATTAATATAGAGTTATAATTATGAAAGTTAAAATAAACGATTTAAATCAAATCACGAAAGAAATAGCATTAGATAAACTTTCTGAATCAAACACATTAGATTTAGATCAAATCGATGAATATCTTGATATTTTATCTGCTTTGAAGGACGGAATGATTGTTTTTAATATATCAACAACTGCAGGAGATTATATATTATTTATAACTGCGAATCAATCTAAAAATTTAATATAATTCATGAAATACTTAAAAACTTTTGAGAAACAAAAAGAAAAGGAAAAAGAAGATATTATATTATATAAAAATGAGGATTTTACAATTACAGTAAATGATAAAGGTAATATGACTTATTTTAATGATTATATGTCAAAATCTCCAATTTATGGTATAATGTTTGAAATAAAAAACAAATCTAAATATTTAAATGATACTGAATTACGAGATATTAAAATAACAGAATCAGAAAAATACTTTGCTATATTATCATTAGATCCAAAATATGAAAGTAATAGGGTTAAATATCATTCCTCTATTATAAATAACTTCTTGATAAGAAATGGAAATAAAATAGAACTATCAGATATTTCAGATAAAGCTTACACAGCATTGAATGAAAGATATTTTCCTATGATAGAAGATATTATAAAAAAATCTGAAACAATTGGTGATTTAATTGATTATTTTAAAGTTTTATATGATGAAATAACAGAGAATTTACCTACCTATTTGGCTACATCAAAATTTAACATATAAAAAACTCATCAATTAAATTGATGAGTTTTTATTTATTTCCATTTTTTAATAAATTCTTTTTCATTTTTTCTAAATAAAAGATCAAATCTATATCCATCACAAGTAAGAATTTTGTCCACAGAATATTTGAATTTAACTTTACCATAATGTTCATTATACTCAAACATTTTCTTACCGCAAATTTTAAATATTTTCTTACGCTTTCTTGGTAATCTCTTTCTAACCATTTCCCAACGAGAAGGATTTGGATTTTTTGGTTTTGTGTATGAATGTTTTTTACAATAATAATTGTCTTTATAATCAGTGCTATATGATGTTGGTTTACCACATTTACAGCAAGTTGTTAGTGGTTCAAATACAGTAGCTGAATATGAGCATTTTTTACAATATGCATATCCATCTGTTCTATCTCTACGTTCCATTTCATGTTCACACACTGAAATTTTTTGAAATTTTTGCCAAGCATTTTCTTCAGCTTCTTCAATTGTATTTCCTTCTCCTCTGATAAAACAATCTGGTTGTTTTGGAAATGCTTCAAAGAATGCTGTTTCATAACATTCTTTATTTGAAAGTTCATCAGATAATGCATCTAAAGTATTACCAGAAAAGATTTTATCTAAACTACCTGATGGTAAAACAACTCCATGTTCTCCTCCTTGACAAAAACAATTCCATTCATACTTAGAATCATATCCTTCTTTTTTGCCTGATATTTGTACTTTCATGATTTATTCACTTATTTCGTTTAACTGTTTTAACTTTTTTTTTCTTATTTCTTTTTCAGTATAAAAATAATTATTTATATTTGATATGAATATTTCTTCAAAATCATAAAAATAATATTCATTAATAAATATAAATCCGTTATTATTCTCATTTTTGCCATAATACATTTTTCCTACTATAAAATTATCATTGTATGCTTTTTTACATAAATATTTCATTTAATTTTTTCAATTTAAGTTTTCTGTTTTCTCCAATATTAATAAAATAATCTTTTAATTTTGGTTCTAAATTTCCAGACACAACAAATTTGGTATTACAAACAAAAATATATTCATATGCTAAATATTTATTTTTCAATCTAATATTGCTTAGATTATATTTATTAAGATGAATAATATTATCACTATGATAATATTCTCCTGATTTAATATAACTAGAATAAGTTTTTATACATTTTAATCTCATATGTAATCTACTGTAATTTTTTCAATTTTATTTTTCGTATTTCTTTTTCAGTATAAAAATAATCTTTTAATTTTGGTTCTGCAATTCCATCAATTACAAATTTATATCCTTTTAGATTAATATATTTAAAAAAAGAACCTGATAATAAATAATCAGAATGAATAATATCATCACAACTGCAATAATTTCCAACATTAATGTTTCTATATGTTTTTTTACATAAATATCTCATATAATAATTTTAAGTAAAAACAAAGATACAATAAATTATTTAATATTACACAATATTTCTAATTTTATTTTTCGTATTTCTTTTTCACTATAAAAATAATCATTTATTTTTGGAGAACAATATAGATTATTATCATCTGTTAAAAAAAGTAAACTATTTATTTGAATCATTTTAGAATTAGTTAAAATAACACAATCATAAAATTTTCCAATAATAATATCTTTTGAATATGTTTTTTTGCATAGATATTTCATTTGCACTTATTCATTATTGTTAATATTTCATCTTTGTCATTGATAGTATATTTTTTTAAATCATTCATTATATTTAAAGAGAATGAATCTTCAAATAATACTACATCACTTTTAAAATATTTAAAAAAATTCAAATAATCACCTGAATTTGATATATTTTTAAGTGAATCTTTTGATATAAATCTTTTGTTGAATCCCATAATTTTTTATTTTTAATTTATATGATTATTAATTTGGTATGTTTTATATTTAAGAATATTTAACCACAAAATAATGATATTAATTGACATATATTTTTGTATATCAGATTTTTGTTGTACTTTTGTGTATCATTAATTAAAACACAAACAACATGAAATTAATTGGATTTGCAAATAAATTTTATACTCTGTGGAGTTATTCAGAAGAAGAGTTATATACTACAGTTAATAATCAACCATATAAATATGGAGTCAAACAGATATATTCTTATATTAAGAATATTTCTTTTGATTTAGATAAAGTAAAAGAACTTTATCCTAATGTGAAAATTGATGATGATTTGAAAGGTAAAAGTGCAAGTTGGTCAACTGAACCAAAAATTCAATATCCTGCTGAATGTTTTCATTTTGGTAAATATGAAGGAAGTTTCATAAGTGAGTGTACAGATAAATCTTATCTGATTTGGTACTTTGAAAATGGTGTTTATGATGAGCGTCGTACAATAACAACAAACAGATTAATTGAATTAGGATGTTATTTTTATAATGATATATTATTTCAATCTATTGAATTACTTAACCAGTATACTGATCATATCAAAAAGCAAGCTGAGATTTCAAAGATGATTATAGAAACATATGAAAAATATAAAATATCTGGTATTTTTTCATATAATTTTTATAATTCATTAAGTAGTGAAGGAAATTATAGAGATAATTCTTTTGAATTTAGATTTAATGAATTTTCTCAACAGTGTTATGCTGGATATGATTATGGCTTGCCTTTAATGAATGGAAAATCTAAAAGAATTAAAAATAAAGTTCTTGAAATGGAAGTAATTACTGAAGAAGATAAAACTTTTGGTAATAAATATCTAAGAGTTTTAAGCATCAAATCTATAAAAAATATTTAATATGATCAAAGAAGAATTAATACAGGTATTTGAAGATACTAAACTACACAGTGAAGGTATATTGAAATCTGAAACAACATATCATTCATTTGATGACAGATTAATGTCAGATGTTAGTATTCCTTGTAGTCAAAACATACAGGTTATTAATTCTGATAGTGTATCTGCTATTACAGAATATAGCAAATTAGGGAAAACTTGTGTTCTTAATATGGCATCATTTAAACGTCCAGGTGGTGGAGTTGCAAAAGGCTCAAAAGCACAAGAAGAATGCTTATTTAGGTGCTCAAATTTGACTCATCTTATTAATACTGATAACTATCCATTAGGAGATGATAAAGCTTTATATACAAAGGATGCAGTATTTTTTAAGGATGTATATTATAACTATATGGATGAGGTTAAATCTGATGTCATAACAATTGCAGCACTAAATCTTAAAAATATTGAGGTTAATAGTAATTTTGATACAATATCGAAAGATAACATATCATCAATAAATTCTGATGGAGCAAAAATATCAAGGCATGATTATGAAGAATTAACAAAGGAAAAAATAAGATTAATGTTATCACTTGCAATTAAAAATGATGTTGATATTATTGTATTAGGTTCATTCGGTTGTGGTGTTTTCCAAAATGTTCCTGAAACAATGGCTAAAATGTTTAAAAAATTATTAGTAAATGAAGGATATTCTAAATATTTTGAGAAAGTAATATTTGCAATCATCAATGATAAAAACTCAGTTGGTAATAATTATGAGATTTTCAAAAATGTTTTTAGTGATTATAATTTAATATATTAAAAATGAAAAATAAGTTAAACATATTACAAACAAGAAAATTGAGTGATATTGTAAGCAATTTATATAAAGATGGTGAATTAGAAAAAATTCTACCTGAATTATGTAAATTACATACTACTACTAATGGTCATAAAAATAATTTTTATCATACATTAGGAGTACTTAACAACGTGATTGAATATGATAATGATAACTTAAAAATGAAGATTGTCGCTTTATTACACGACATTGGAAAGATTTCTGTTAGAACAAAAAACAATGAAGGAAATTGGACATTTCATGATCATGAAAATGTAGGTGCAAAAATGATACATAAAATTTTAAAAAGATTCAATATAACTAATAAGAAAACTGTTGATTATATTTACAGAATGGTAAAGTATCATGGTAGGGTAAAGATGCACAGGGATGTAACAGAATCAGCTATAAGAAGGTTAGATGTAGAAGTTGGACATGATATAGTATTAGAGTTAATAGAGTTCTGTAAGTGTGACATAACAACTAAATATGATGATAAGCGTCAACGTATTGTTTCAGGATTAGATGAAATAAAGAATAGAATATTAGAGGTTCGTGAGAAAGACAAAGAATCTAAATGGCGTTCTCCAATCACAGGTATTATAATAATGAAAATGTTAGAAATTACTACTGGTAGAATGGTTGGAGACATAAAGAAAGTAACTGATGAAAAAATAAAATCAGGTGAATGGACTGAAGAAGATGCTATTAAATATATTAATACATTTAGAAAATAATATGTAGTGTAATTAACACACTTGATACCCAAAAAAGGAAAACAATTATACTCAAGAGATACTGTAAAATCAGTCATATTCAGAAAAAGATAATACTTAGGTATTATCTTTTTTGTTTTATAACTCATTATATTAATATATAAATAAAAAATAAAAAATGCAAAGAGTATTAGTAACAGGAGGTTCTGGATTTGTAGGAACTAATCTTATTAAATATTTAAATAAAAATTATAAAGGTATTGAAATATCATCATTAGACAATTACTTCACAGGTAAAGAAGAAAATCATGTAGATGATGTTACATATTACAATGGTAATACATGGGATGCTCCTGAAATATTAAAAAATAAGAAATTTGATACAGTTTTTCATTTTGGAGAATACTCTAGAATTGTAAAATCATTTGATGATATTAAATATGTCGAAAAAACAATTTTATATGGCACACCAATAATAATGGAATTGTGTAGAGAATGGAATGCAAAATTAATATATTCTGCTTCATCTTCTAAATTTGGAAATAATGGTGAAAATGAAAATTTAGCTCCTTATTCATGGATGAAAGCAAAGATTGTTGAACTTATAAAAAATTACAATAAATGGTATAATTTACAATATGAAATTTGCTATTTTTTTAACGTGTATGGTGAAGGTCAAATAATGACAGGAGATTATGCTACTGTAATAGGCATATTTGAGCATCAATACTCAGAAGGTAACAAATGTACAGTTGTTGAGCCAGGTACTCAGAGCAGAGACTTTACCCACATTGAGGACATTGTTAGAGGTGTAGTATTATCATCTTTTACAAATATGAATCATGAATGGTATTTACGTTCTGGAATAAATACTAGCATTATAGATGTTGCTAAAATGTTTGGAGAATTTGAATTTGTGTCTAAAAGAAGAGGAGAAAGATATAATTCAGAAGAATTTGAAACTGATACAGAAAGAGAATTAAATTGGGTACCAGAACACAAATTAGATGATTGGATTAAATCAATAAAAAACAAAAAGAGAGATTAAAAATCTCTCATTTTTTTATAATGCTCCTGATGTCCTCATATCATCTTCTAATTTTAAAACTCTTTCTTCAAGAGCTTCTTTTTTATCTTTCCACATGTAAGCTACGTTATTGTAGAATTCTAACCTCCATAATCTATTTGAATATTTCCATTCTGAATGACGTTTTAATCTGTCAATTAATGAATAATATTCAGGACTATAAGTTTGTGAGACGTTTTGAGTTGAGTCGTTTCTCATGATTATTATTTAGTTACTCTTACAATAGTAAATTTTTCAGAAAAATCACCATTATCATGCTTTGTTTTTTCAACTTGAAATTCTCCTTTATTTAAAGAATTTAAGTATTTAGAAAAATTTGATTCTTCTCCTTTTGAATTTTTTCCTGAATAACCTATACAGTTAAATTCTTTTATTTCTTCTTCTGTGAGAAAATTTAATTTATCATAAAAAGATGATAAATATCCACTATTTGTTACTATGTTATGAATTTCTATAGCCATAATATTAATTAATTTCACATATTTGTAATTCTGAATTAACTTTTTCAACGAAAATTAATATTTTTTCTACAACTTTTTCTATTGATTTGACTGTACATTTTCTGAATTTAGAATTTAATCTATCTCTACTTGATGAATTTTTTTGATGTAAAGAACATTCAAATACTTCTACTTCACCAGATTGTTCAATACAAAATCTCAAATAGTTTGAATTTTGAATATAGCCATAATGCCAATTTTCTTTTTTATCAAAAGATAAAGTCAACATAATAGTATCTTTACCAATGCTAGCCTTTGATACATCAAGATACTCTACTTTGCCAGTTAGTTCATTACGTAAAAATTCAATTGCATCTACTCTTAATAAATTTTCAATATTGAAGATTCTCATATATTTATAACTTTAAATGATTAATTTATAATACAAAAGTACAAATAATTAGTCACATATGGAAAAAACATAAAAAGTTTTAATATTTTTTATACTATTCTTCTATTATATTACCTAATTTATCTAACTTAGTCTTTCTTACATACTGAACACATTCATCATAATATTTTTTACAATCTCTATTATAAAAAGTTTCTACATTCTGCCGTCCTTTCTCATTTGCTTCTTTAACAACATCTTTTAAGCATTCTTCACAACAGTATGACCACAATGTACTCATTCTAGTATCATCACCAAGAAAAACTGAAAATTCTTGTTTATGAGTTTTGCAGTTGTTACATAATATTGAACTTGTTCCTGAATATCCTACTATAACATGACTAAATAGTTTATAATATTCATTTTTATCTGGTTTTTTCATATTATAATATAAATCCAAATTTGATACCAATTCCTGTGCTATTAGTATAAAATACACTAGTAATCAATGTATTTTCATAAATATATCCTATCTCTGCTCCTCCACTAAATAATTGTTTATTACTTACTAATTTAATATCATTTTGAGGTGTTGCACACATACCAGCTAACCCCATAATATAAAAATTAGAATCAAAAACATAACCTATTCCATAATTAAAATAATCTGGTAGTCTATCATCAACTGGTAATGATATGCTTAAACATTGATAAATTGATTTTTCAGAAATATATCCAAAATCTACACCAACTGATTTGCTAGAGTATGATAATTTTGTGATTAACTTAGTCTGATCATTTTGTGAAAACATTGAAATTGATATAAATAACAATACAATGATTAATTTAAAGTTTTTCATAATTTATTTAATTTATTTAATTTTTTCCTTCTCAAAAATTGCTCAATTTTCATATCAAGAAGTTGTTTACTAACAAAATAACTACCTCTTCCTGCGGTATAATCACACTGATCAAGCCATAATTCAAATGATATTCCGTCATCTTCAATATTTTCATGAATAATACTAGAATATTTTCCAAATTGACCAGATTTATTTAAAATTTCAGTAGCCAATTCTAAATATTGTTCTGTAATAGAATCAGCTTTAATTATTAATTTTGATCTTTTTTCAAATGTTTCGTCGTAGTTCATTGAATTTCATCTTTTAACCAATTTAAAAAATCTTCTTCATTTGAAAAAGACAAAATAGAATCTTCATCATATGGAAATTCACACATAACACTTGAACCAGATGTATTTTTTTCTATTTTTATATTATCTGATGTGAAAATAATTTTGACTTGAGTAGTTTCTCCTTCTTCATAATCAGTCCAACCATAAGTTGCTTCAATAATATTATCAAAAGTTACATCATAATCTAATATTGGTCCAGTTTCACTACCATTACTATAATGTTCAGAATTTATTTTTTCTTCTTTATCAAATAAAGCAATAGCATTTAACATTACATCTGTTACATTCATAATATTTATATTATTAGAGATTATTAGAATGCAAAGATACTAAATATAATTCGAATAAAAAAATATTATTTGTTTTTTTAAATTTTATTTTTAATGATTATATTTAATATATATAGTCATATGAAATACTTAAAAACATTTGAATCATTATTATATAGTGATTATAAGGCTGGAGATTACGTACTACTTGATTTAATTAAAATAAAATCTAATAACAAAGATAATGATTATGAAATGGATGAAGTTGATGAATATGGCAATTCTATACCAATTGATGAATTTGCATTAATAAAGGATAAGACTGTTGAATTAAATAATGGACTTTATTTATATAGTGTAACTTTTTATAATTATAATAATGAAAAAAATGATTCTTATGGTGTTGAGTCAGATGAAATAATAAGAAAGCTAAATACAAATGAGATAGAAGAGTTCAACAGAAAAAAAGAAGCATTGAAATACAACATATGAAATATTTAAAAAAATTTGAAAATAGATTAACTAACGTATTTAAATCTAAAGATGTAGATATGTGGGATGAATATATAGAAACTGAGTTAGAAACCGAATATGGATATAATAAACTCATTGGGGCTGTACATGCTGGAAATCTTAAAAGATTTGAATATTTATTACCAATATATAAAAATAAAATAAATAATATTTATGATGGAAAGAATGTATTAATTGAGGTTATAATACGAGATATTGATTTATATGAAAAAAAGAAAATGATTGAATTATTATTGGATAATGGAGTTAATTATAAGCTCGAGTTTGGAGGTGATACATTTTATGATTTGATTACTAATGATAAATTAAAAAAATGGTTTGACGATAAATATCCAGATATAGTAAAAGAGCTTAATTTATATAAAAATACAAATAAATATAATTTATGAAATATATAAAAACATTTGAAAAATTAGATAGAAAAATAAAAAAAGGAGATTATGCTATAATCGATTTTAAAACAACTAATCCTGGAGTTACAGAATTTTTTCAAAATAATATTAGTAAAATTATCGAAGTAAGAGGAATATGGATTAAATTTGGTTATAAATATGTACCAGAAGAAATCAAGGAATATTTTTATAAATCTAGAGTATATTATATATATCAAATAGAGTTAAACTTAGAAGATGTTTACTCTTATGCTATCTCAAAAGAAAAATTAGAATTAGAATTATCAACAAAAAAATTCAACATATGAAATATATAAAAACATTTGAATTATCAACTTTTTATGATGAAAAAGATATATTTTGGTATATCCATAATATTAATTTACCTAAAATTAAAGAATTAGTATCTGAAATACCTAATATTAATCTTAATATTAAAGATAGTACTGGTGAAACACCTTTGCTTCAGTCAGTTAGGTTTAGTTTATATAACGTGTTTAAATTTTTGATAGAATCAGGAGCAGATGTAAATTGTACATGTACTAATGGAGTCACTCCATTGATGATAGCAGCAAGAAATAAAAAAGAAGAATTTGTTCAAGATTTAATAGATGCTCACGCAGATTTGAATATTAAAAATGATGACGGCGAAACTGCATTAATTATGATTTCTAGCTACACAGATAAAAAGGCTTTTAAAATAATTGAAAACTTAATTGAAAGTGGTGCAGATTGGAATATATCTGATAATTATAATAATACTTTTTTGATGCATTTACAACCTGCATATATGAAAAAAATAATAGAAAAATATCCAGATAAATATGAAGAATTTATTAAAGAATATAATTTTAAAAATGATATAAAAAAATTCAATTTATGAAATATATAAAAAAATTTGAAAGTGAAATATCAGATGATGAGAAAGCTATTTTGGATAGTCAAAAAGCGGAAGATAATTATCTTAGACAAAGATATAAAGATATGAAGAAATATTTATTTTTTAAAGATAGAACGGGTAATATAGATAATGGAACATATTTTATATTAGAAAAAGATAGAATGGAAGCAGTATATGATCACACTAACCTTTTTATTGTGACTAACAAATTATATACATATAATTTGAACACAGATAAATTGAAAAATGAAAAAAGAAAAGATAAGCATTACAATTTAAATAAATATAAACTTGGTTATATAATGACAGATTCAGATAATTTACAGGATTTATTAGATTATATACCTGCTCTAAAACACACAAATAAATTTAATCTATGAAACACATTAAAACGTTTGAAAATGCATTCACTGACATATTTAAAAAAAGGAAGAAATTACCTCACGAAGTTATTAATTTTGGTGATGTATTAACTAAATTTATAGAGAAAAATATTGATATGGAATGGGATGTTTATTCAAATACATATGAAAGTAGTAATAAAAAATATTATGATGTTGTAAGAATTTTTATTGACCCACATGATATAGATGATGCTGCTGAAGTTTTGGAATTGCATTATAATTATGATAGAAATTCTATTTTATATTGTTACCATCCAATAATGAATTTTATGGAAGATATTAAAGACTATTTAGGAAATATTGTAAAGAATAGTTCTATTGAAGATGTTTCATCTGCTGGAGATAATAGATATTGGATACCACTAGATAAATTACCTGAAATAATAAATAAAATAAATAGCTCTGATTTTGATTATTATAAGTCGACAAAAAAATTTAACATATGAAATATATAAAAAAATTTGAACGTAAAAAGAATGAATTTTATACAATTAAAAATGAATTAATTAATGCTGTATATCATGGTAATTATTCTAAAACTAAAAAATTATTAGATTCTGGCTTTGATGTTAATAGTAATATAGATGGAAGAAATTCTGCATTATTATATGCTTCTTATAAAGGAGAATGGAATATTTTATTTCTAATATTAAAATATAATCCTGATTGGTACATAAAAGATATTTCAAAATATGATTTTATTGACTATATAAATGATCATATAGATGGAGATAAAGTAATAGAAAAAATAACAAAAAAATATCCTGTTAAATACAATGAGTATTTAATGATAAAAAAATCAGAAAAATTTAATTTATAAATATGAAAGTAGAAAAATTTAATGAGCATAATTTTACAACATTTGATGATGATATTGTATATGCAGGTAAATCTAAATACCCAGTAGGCACCAAAATTAAATTTAAAGATGATGGTGAGTATTTAACTGGTACTTTGACACATCCATTTGGTTATGGTGATGTTGGTGTATTCTTAGATGAAAAAGGTAAATATAAATATGATAGGGTATCACTAAAAAACAATGAATATACAGTAATTGATGATGATGTTGATAAATTCATTAAAGATCACAATTTCAAAAAAGATATAAAAAAATTCAATTTATAAGTGAAATAGCTTATAACTTATGTTTATAAGTGAAATAGCTTATAACGAAAAAATCCTATCTAATTTTTCAATTAGATAGGATTTTTTTTAATATTGCTTGAGAATACAGCATTATAGAGAAGAACTTTAGAAACTATTATTTTTTTCTCACTAACATTTGAATTAGTATTCTTCTAATACAATCTAAGAAATAATTAAACTTCTTTTGTTGTTAGATAGTTCGGTAAAATGATAAAAAATAATTAAATTCATTAAATTTTAATTAATATTTTACTTTTTTTTCTTCATTCATAGAGGATCTAATGGATTTACTCTCCTGAAGCGTTAATTTGGGTGAACTCAACCCTATTTTAATATTTTTTTATTAAAAATAAATAAATGAAAAAAAACACTACTTAATATTGAATTAAGTAGTGTTTTTATTTGTAATAGGCTGAGAAATATACCTTATACAGAAGAATCTTAAAAAGTTATTATTGTTTCTACTTTCTTTCCACTAATATTGGTTTCCCTAACATTAGTAATTCTCAATGACAGTCAATTAGATTAACTAATCCTTTTGTTGTTAATTACTCTCTCAGTACTTATTACCTATCTAGGTTGCCACCCAAACTCAATCTTGCTACAGATTTAAGGAATTTTTCTGAAAATCATGTCAAACTTGGGGTTCTTCACGGCTACGACGATTTTCATCTCATAACTAGTAGTCACCTTTCATCAACAACAGTCGAACACTTTTCCTTTATTTGTTTTATTTTAATTGTGCATTAAATTTGCAATTTAAAGTTTGTTTTGTGGATAATGAAAGTAGTGGTTCGACAACCAGCGTCTCCATCTTTTGAACGGAAATATACTAAACTACTCTCTGAGATATCCCTATCTCCATATTTTAAGTCAACTAAGATACTCTCATAGCACTTGGTAATGCTAAGGTAACCTTAATAACAGCACCACCTGTACATTGTATTACAATCTAATATTACCTTTCGGTTTTAAGCTAACTCTCATAATGGACAACGCAATTATACAACTGGAAATCGTATTTCTTGCAATAATCCTTCAGGTTATTCTTATTGATGTTCCCATCTCACTTAGACTACCCACATAGCCTTTGCATTAAACCACTTTCTCTACAGTGTTACCCTCGATAATTAAGGTTTAATGATATCCTGATTGTCTGCTCAAACACTAAATAATGTATTAATAACAAATTAACTAACTATTAACTATTCATATTAATGAGTATGTGAAGAATCTTACCGAAGCAAAATCAATTACACACAAAAAAATGTGTCAAATTAATAATTGTTGTATCTGTTGATTAATAAATAATTTAATGTCGCAAATATATAGAAACAACTACATATTCACTTTATCCTACTTTCGTAGTTTATTTAATGACTACAGACAGCCAAATATTTTCAATTTTTACAAAGAACGCTTTTAATAAAAAACAAACATTTAGATTGTAGTAAAAATTTATACTATCACTTCTTAACTAAAAGAAGTTAGTTCTAATAAAAGGAATTAACCTTTTAAACTTGTAAATTAACCATTTTCATAGTTATATATACTAATCAATCTAAATGTGTTGTTTCTTGTTGTTTCAAGTACGTTTACTTGAAAAATGACACAAATCTATTTCAGTCCATTTTTTTCTTTTCAGAACTTTTTTCAGTGGAACAATAAACATTTGGTATGTTCATTATATTTACTGTTATAATATAAATCCTTAAATTTGTATTACATTTGCAACATTTACTTCTGTAATATTAATCGTACACTTTTGCAAGCTTCAAGTTGGCTTTTGCCTTTGATTATTTTTATTACTTTTTCAATTTCATTAATATCTAAGTGTGTTTAGTTGCACTATCTCCTTTTGCAAGCTTCAAGGTGGTTTCTGTACCATTAGATTTTTCATTGCTTTTACTATCTAAGTGTGTTTAATTGCACTATCTCCTTTTGCAAGCTTCAAGGTGGTTTCTATACCATTAGATTTTCAGTTTCATTTACAATTTAGTTTATTTCTACATGTGTTCATTTATAGTTATACACCTATTGCAAGCTTCAAGGTGATTTCTGTATCAACATTTTTCATTGTATTTGAAATATATAAGTGTGTTCATTTGCACTATCTCCTTTTGCAAGCTTCAAGGTGGTTTCTATACCATTATATTTCTCATTGTATAAGCAAGATAATTAATATGTAAGTGTGTTCATTTGCACTATCTCCTTTTGCAAGCTTCAAGGTGGTATTTTATACCATTACATTTTTCATTGCTTCAATCTGAAATTTGATTTGTTTCATTATTGTAGTTCAAAATTACAAAAAGTTTTTTGTTTTACCAAATATTTAATGTTAAAGTTTTGAACTTTTTCAAGTACTCTTACTTGAATGAGTATTAAAAAACCAAGTCATTTATAAGTTCTGTTAGCTTCTCAGCTTAGAAAAATAAACTTTCATTTGTCATATTTATTCTTGTAACTTTACAAATCTGCGAAATGTATTATTATCAATCTAAGTGTGTTCATTTGCACTATCTCCTTTTGCAAGCTTCAAGGTGGTATTTTATACCATTAGATTATCTATTAAATCTGATATATGTTTTGCTTTTTTATTGTAGTTCAAAATTACAAAAAGTTTTTTGTTTTACCAAATATTTAATGTTAAAGTTTGAACTATTTTTTCAAGTACTCCTACTTGTTTTTGTTATGAATAATAATCAAGGAACTTACTTCTTCTGACAAGTCAGTGTTTCAGTGTTAAAATTAATATTCATAGTGAAGATAGATGGAGTTGAACCCAGTGTCAGTAACACTTGCCTTCTGCACAATTCGAATCGTGCTGCACCCTGTGTGCTTATCTTCATCATTTTTATAATTTAATCAATAGTCAGTCCTTGTAGAGAAATAATAGCAGTCAGTCACTGATCATCTGACATTAGGTTCACACATCATCAAAAATTAATTTGATAGGTAATTTCCACGGTGTAGTTACTATTTACATTTATAACAAGATAAGTTCTACAGTTCTCATATCTATTTCAATGGACTTTTCATCTTTGATAATTTTCATTATCATTAACTCACCACTATTAGCATCAAATTCATCTGGTTCATATATATTTTGTTACAAACATATACACTCTGATTTCAGATATTGCTGATATTTCTTGTTTAAATCTGATTTTTTGATTTAAATTATTGTAGTACAAATATACAAAAAGTTTTTTGTTTTACCAAATATTTTTTGATATTTTTTCTACATTTTTTACTCAAGTACGTTTACAAGAGTTTTAAAAAATCAAATCATTTTTCAGTTCTTTTTATCTTCACAGATTAGAAATAACATTTTTTCATTTGTTATATTTACTTCTGTAACATTAAATTTATGTATTTTCAGTTTCACTATAATCTTGTTCAAGATTAAGGGTGGTTTCCTTACTACTAAATTGTGATTACTTTAATCTAAGTGTGTTCATTTGCACTATCATTCTCTTGCAAGCTTTGAGAGGTTTTTATACCATTAGATTTTTTTCAATCTGAAATTTGATTTGTTTTTATTGTAGTTCAAAATTACAAAAAGTTTTTTGTTTTACCAAATATTTAATGTTAAAGTTTTGAACTTTTTTTCAATTGAAATTTAATTTTTGTGATTATATTTCTTTTGATATTGTAGTGCAAAATTACAAAAAGTTTTTTGTTTTACCAAATATTTAATGTTAAAGTTTTGAACTTTTTCAAGTACTCTTACTTGAAGTTTTTTGTTTTTTATTGTAGTACAAAATTAATAAAAGTTTTTGATACTACCAAATATTTAATGTTAAAGTTTCAGTTTTAATATACGCATTCATATCCATCTGAATTCTCAAGTGTTTCAATAATTTCCAATAAAAAATCATTAAAGTTTTTACTTGTATAATCTTTTGAAAAGAAATAATGATATTTTTCTAAAATCTCATCTCCTCTATTATAAAACAATTTTAATTTTGTTGCAGTATCTAATGCATCATCTTTTGACATTTCATGAGCCATATCTGCATAGTGCTCATTTTGACAATATTCATTATCTTGAAATTTCGCACCAATTTCTCTACATAAAGTTTCAATTAGATGTTCTCTATTTATGCTTGTTATAAACTTAATACCACTTTTTGTAATAATAGTTTTACTCATATATTTATGTTTTTAAACTGAATTACAAAATTACAAAAAGATTTTCATACTACCAAACATTCACAAGTTAATTTTTCAATTATTTTTAAAATCTTCCAATGTTTTGTAATAACTACACATATTTTCAATTGAATAGAAAACTAATATATTATTTTTTATTGCAAATTCAACTTCCTTATCTGCACCACTTGATTCTCCTGGTAATCTCAATATACAATCACATACTGGAATCCACTCAAAATCAATTTTAAGCCAATCTTCATATGGTCTAGGATGAGCCATATGCTGAAAATGTGAATATAATGGTGTAAATGGCACAAAACCTTTATTCATTAATTCATCTGCTGTGTCCATTTGTATTTTAACATTAACAGCAACATCACCTTTTGTATATGGTGAAGCTATATAAACTTTAATCATATTTTTATTTTATTTTTTAATATATATATGATATAATGAAAAATATAAAAAGTTTTGATAAATACAATGAAGATGTACTAACTGATGGTTTTACTCCTGAGAATGCAAGGTATAATGCAGGTATAAAAGCAAATAGAATAATATATCAACTTAAAAATTTATTATTACCTGTTGGTAAATTAACTGAGCAAGTTGTCACAAGGTCAATTGAATCAATAAATTCATTAAATAGAATTATTAATGATGAAATTATTGAAGATGATGCTATGATAACTCAATTAAAAAAATCAGATACTTCAAATACAATATTTGATGTTATAAAAAATATTGAAGTTAATCAAAATGGTATAAATAGATCTACAAATAAATACTCAGCTACAATAAATACTTTGTGGTTAGGAGGAAAAAAATATGATTTAATAGTAAAGCCATTATCATTTTGGTTGAATATGGCAAAAAAAGACAGAGAAACAGAAAATAAAATATCCAATCAACTATGTGGTTGGATAAATAGTAATATAAATTTAACTATTGAATCATTAAATAAAATAACACACAAATGAGCAAACCAATTAAAATAATAGGTATAATATTATTTAGTTTTATACTTATTTTTATAGCATATGAAATATTCATACCAACTAAAGATTATCCTTTTAGTAAAATTGAAATTGTTAATTATCATCATCTATATAACTTAACAAATAGAACTTATCTAGATACAATTGTAGAATCAGGATTACAATCACTTAAAATTGATACTGTTACTGTTGTTATTAAAAATATTGATAAATCATCAATAGTAATTAATGGCGAAGATATTGATTTGAAAGCATATATAGTAGTTAATAACGATACATATTATATATTTATTGGTGACTATAGTAGAAATGAAAGTATTACAATATTATCTCATGAATTAATTCATTTAAGACAATATTATGACAAAATGTTATTAATTAGTAGAACAGGAGTTTATTTATGGCTTGGTGATGTTATAGATATATCAAATATGGATTATAATCAAAGACCTTGGGAAATAGAAGCATTTGATAATCAATCAGATAATGCAAATGCAATGAAATATATTTTATATAAATTATAAGTTGAATTTTTTTGATGCATTAATTATATTATAAAACTCTTCTGTTGTAAATTTATTTGGAAAAAAGTATTTACTATCTCCGTCATCTTTATCACAAATAATATATCCTTTTTTATCTCTAAGTGTTATTATATCTCCATCACCTATTTTATAAACATTATTATAAGATCTCTTACCATTATATTCTGAATATTTTAAAATAGAATCAATAATATATATCTCACCATATTTCAAATAATTACTCTGAAGTCCAATATATATAATTTCATCACCTATTTTTAAATCATTTAAGTAATCAGGATTATCATGTTGTACTTCATATATTTTAAAATTTGTTATCATATATTAAATTTATTAGTTTGTGTTAAAAATTCTAATTTTGATTTATCATCAGATATATGAATCAATTCTTCTAATGAAAAAGACATGGCATTTTTATATTTTTTGCTATAATCTATTTCGCTATGATAAATTTGATATGATTCTAAATAATCAGGAATATAATCAAATTGAACTATAAATCTATCCCAACGATATTTAATATCAATAATTTCTATTATCTGTCCTATATTACTTAATGTAAAACTATTTAGTTCAGTAAAATCAATACTTTCACATATAACATAATCTCCAATAGATGGTAGTATTGATGATTTTTTATTTTTTTCATATATTTTAAAATCTGTTATCATACATTAAAATTGTTGGATTTATTAATTAATTTCAGTCTATCTTCTAATATTTTTCTAACTGATGAGTATTTGTATACATCTTTTTTATCTATCCAAAAACCATCTTCATGATAATAATCTTTAAAATCAATTTTATATTGTGATTTACTTTTATTTATTATTTTAAAAATATTATTGCTTATTTTGGTTTTATATTGAATATCATAATTTATTCCTTTAAGAACAGGTATAACATAATAATCAACAGGTATTTCTATCTGGTTATTAACAAATTCATATTTTTTTATATATTTCATAATTATATTTTATAATTTATATTTTTGATATACTATATATTAAAAATAAAAATAACAATCTTATTTTTTTATATATAATATAAACAATAAAACAGCACAATTATATATGTTAAAATATGATGATTATAATAAATTGAATGAGGCTTTCTTTCATCGTAGTAAAGATGAGTTAGAAAATCTCATACATTCATTTAAAAGCTTGATTATAAATCTAAAACAATCAATAGATAAAAAATATACATTAGATTTCTATAAAACTCAAATCAAAGAGGATTTAGAATCATATAAAATAAATATATTGAATAATTACAATAAAAATACAATTAGTAAATTTAAAGATTTGTTTAAAGAATTTTTAAATAATGTAGATAATGACATAATTAAGCATATGAAATTAGGTAAATTTGCTAATGATATATTAAAGATATATTCTATTAATAATTCTTTTGATATTAACATAAAGAATGTAAATAGTGTGTTTAAAGCTTATCTTGATAATGTTGATAGATATATAGACAACACATATGATTTTTTCTACAATAAGATTGAGACTGATAAATCATATGAACCATATAATAAAATTGATATTAAAATAAATAAAGTCCCTATTGATGAATATCAAAAAACAAAATACAAATATCAAATTGAGTTATTAAAATTACAAGAATGGATTACATACAACAATAAAAAAGTATTGATTATATTTGAAGGTAGGGATGCTGCAGGAAAAGGTTCAGCGATTAGAAATATCACAAGATTTCTAGATCCAAAGCATTTTAGAGTACAGACATTTGGTATACCTACAGAAGAAGAGAGTAATAATTGGTTTGATAGATATGAAAAATCTTTACCTAAAAATGGAGAAATTGTTTTTTTTGATAGATCTTGGTATACAAGAGGTTATGTTGAACCAGTGATGAAATATTCAACTGAAGATAAATATAATAAATTTATGAAAGAAGTCAATAACTTTGAAGATAAATTAATAGATGATGACATCATACTTATAAAAATATGGTTCTCCATATCTCAAGATGTACAAAAAATGAGATTTGAATTAAGAAAATCTAATCCATTGAAATACTGGAAGTTTAGTAAGAATGATGAGCAAACATTAGACAAATGGGATGAATTTACTAAATATATAAATGAGATTTTCAAAAAAACAAATACTAAAGATTCTCCTTGGATAATAATAGATGCTGATGATGAAAATTATTCAAGATTAGAATCTTTCAATAGTATAATAAAATCAATAGAAAAAGATAAATCAAACATCAAAGAGGGTGGAATAAAAGTAATATTTGAAGATTTAGATGGACCATTAATTCCATATGATAAAAATTCAGATACCGACTATCATAAATTTTTTAATGATCCAGAAAAATGGAGTAAGACTGCTATGAGCAATTTAAACAATATTATTGAAAAGACAGAAGCAAAAGTAGTATTATCTTCTTCATATAGAGATGATAAACCATTAAGCGAAATAGAAAAGATGATGAAAACTGCTGGATTTAAATATAAAATATATGACGTTGTTCCAAATGACAAATCTAAAAAACGTGGATCTGATATAAAAGATTGGTTAAAGAATAATAAATCAGTTAGTAATTTTATTATTATTGACGATAATAAGCATGACTTATATGAAGTATTTAGCAAAAAACACATTGTTAAAACTACTCATGAATTAGGAATAACAGATGATATTAAAGATGAAGCTATTGATAAATTAAATACTAAATGATATTATGAAATATTTAAAAAAATATGAAATGTTAAACAAATTAGACACATCAGATAATCCTATATTTATAGAATTTATGATTAATTTCATAACATCTTTAGATTATGACTTAACCACAAATTACAATAAAAAATACTCTAGAAATGAGATATTTTTTTATAACAAAGATATAAATTCTGAGGGTTTAAAATTTTGTATTGAAATAACAAATGATGAATTAATTTTTAAAAAATACCATAATAATTTTAAGATTATTGAAGAATATTTAGAAACTATCAATGGATTAAATTTAATAAATATTGATCATCACATATACAACTTTAAGATATCAGGAAATACTCTAGATATCGAAGAACAGATAACAAAAAAGAATTTTGATATGTTTAGAGAAGCAAATAAATTTAATTTATGAAATATTTAAAAAAGTTTGAATCTAAAGAAGTAGATTTATTTAATGCTATTGTAAATGACAACACAAAAAGAGTTGAATATTTAATTAGACTTAATGCTGATATAAACATTCAAGATGCTGAAGGTAGAACTCCATTATTTTATGCAGCAAATCATGATTTTATGAGTATTGTTAATATACTTATTGAAGCAGGAGCGGATTGGAATATTATTAACAACAAAGGATATGATTTTACATATTTATTAAGTGATAAACAATTTGATTATATTATGAAAAAATATCCTGATGAATATAAAGAATATTTAATGAAAAAAACAGCAAACAAATTTAACTTATGAACCATTTAAAAATATATGATAATTATAAAGATAAAATGAATTCAAAGAACAAATTCAATAATATGATAAATGAGTATATACCAGGATATTACATGATATATAAATCTAATACTTATCATTGGAAGCAACATAGATACAATGAATATATAGTATTATGTAGAATTATAAATCCAGAAGTTTTTGATGAAGTGGATCTAAGATTAAACATAGATATTCTATCTTATTTTTGTGAATTAGAACAACATGAATTAAGGGAAGATGAAAAAATAAAGACTGGAAAACAAATAATAAATCCAAATCATTCAACGTTTGAAAGATTATTTTTGTCATCGTCATTAAAAACATCTCAAGATAAATTTGAAGAATTGAAAGAAACTACATATTATCAATGGGAATTAAATAAAGTCACAGATAAATTTAACTTATGAAAACATTCAATCAATACAATGAATCTATAAAAAATAAACATTTTCCTATATATTTTAGAAGATATTATGAATCAGGTAGATATAAAATATCAGATATATATTACGACATTGAACAAGCAAATAAATATAGTATTGAATATGTTCTATTTAATAATACCACTAAAGGAGATGAGTTCTTTTACTTATATTTATTTCCATGTAATGAAAATGAATCTAAAATTATTAGTTCTGAGTTAATAGGTATGTTTAATCTATCAAGTATATTTAATGAAGACTTAACAACAGAAGAAAATATAGAATTAATAAAAACATCAAAAAATGCGAATATTATAAATTTAGAAGATGTAAATTTAATAATAAATTCAAATAAATTTAATATATGAAAACATTTATACAGTTCAATGAAACTGAAAATTATGGAGAACCAATGTACAGTAATACAAATAGAATAACTCTTAACCTTTATTCTTATAATGACGAAGAAAATGATTTTCCTCTTTTAGAACGAGATATCAAAAAATTAGAAGAAAATAATATTTATTATATTATAATTAGTACAACAGACAATTATATTAACTCTACACAATTTCAAACAATGTTTAAAATTTATGCATTACCAAAAAATAAAGAACAGAGAGATATAACTTATTATAATATGAATTTTTCTTATAATACTAAAATTAACATAGAATACAATGGTGAAAATTTAGATGAAGTTTTAGATGCAATTAAAAAAAGAAATAAAAATTTTTCAATCATAAATAAAGAAGACTTATATGTTATTATAAATTCAAATAAATTTAATATATGAAAACATATCAACAATTTAATGAAATGAGCAATGTTGGATGTACTATATTTTTCAAAGTATATTTTAAATTTGAAAATGTGTATAAACAAATTGAGATATTAGATGAAAATAGAATAGATTATGATATATCTTATCATAATAAATTCATTAAAATAGATGCTTATGCTTATTCTATAAGTGAGTATAATTTTCTTATATCAATTGAATTCAAAATAAATAAAAAATCACAAGAACTAATAAATCCAAATATGTCACTTGATAAAATTAGAAGTATTGTAAAATCAGACAAAGGTTGGACGCCAACAAGTAAAGAAGAATTACCATACATTAATGATATAAATAAATTCAACTTATGAAATATATAAAAAGATTTGAAAGTATAATAACAGAATTGAATTACTCAAGTAAAGGATTAACTTCTTTACCTGAGTTGCCTGATACATTAAAGAATTTGGGATGTCATCATAATAAATTAAGATATCTACCAGAATTACCAACTACATTAGAAGAATTGTTTTGTGGCGATAATGAGTTAAAAAAATTGCCAACTTTACCAAACACAATAACAAATTTAATGATTCATCATAATGATTTGACAGAATTGCCAGATCTACCAGATTCATTGATAAATTTTTCATGTGGGCATAATAATTTAACTGAAATACCAAAATTACCAAATAATTTAGTATATTTTTTATGTGATAATAATAATTTATCTGAATTACCAGAAATGCCAGAAACTGTAACTCAATTTAGTTGTAAGTATAATAATTTACCATATGAAGATTTGAATGGATATTGGGATTGGTTTTATGATAGAAATCCAGAAAGAAAACAAGCAAAAAAATTCAACTTATGAGATATTTAAAAAAATTTGAAAAATATAATGCATCTTTAGATTTAAATTATATTTTAGAAGATGATGTATATAGTGATTCAGATGCAATAAAATTATTAAAAAAAGTGAAATATGCTATTGACAATGATTGTGTTATTGATAATATTAATATACATTGGATGGAAAGAACTCCTTTAATTACATGCGCTGTTTTAGACTGTCATATAAAAACCCAGTCTAAATATAGAAATATATTTGAGCAAATAGCAAAAGAACTAATTAATTCAGGAGCTAATATAAATCATATAGATAAAGATAACAGAAGTGCTTTAATATGGGCTACAGATAGAGGACATTTTGATGTAATGGAACTATTAATTGAAAATGGCGCAGATTGGAATATTATGGATGTATTCCATCATGAATTTCATGAATATTTGAGTGATGAACATTTTGAAAAAATTATTCATAAATATCCAGAACAATATGAATTGTATAACATGAAAAACAACACGAACAAATTCAATTTATGAAACATATAAAAACATATACTCAGAAAGAATTGGATGATAATTTGTTGAAATATTCAGCAAAACAGGCATCTTTGCAAAAAGTAAGAGAATTGATAACAGATGGAGCTAACGTTAATTGTTTTGATCGTATCAGATATAACACGCCATTAATTAACGCATCACAACAACTAAATTATAGTACAATTAAATTGTTAATAGAAAATGGTGCTGATATAAATTTAGTAAATAAAAACAATAAAAATTGTATATTTTATATTGTTAATCAAAACACATATACTTATACTAAATATAAAAATAAAATTAATAATATAATTGATTTATTAATTTCATCTGGAATAAATTTAAACAATAAAAATAAAAGTGATGTTGATATTTTTGATAATATTCAAGAATCAAATCCTTTTATTCTTCAATATATAATAGATAATTATCCAGAAGAATACAAAGAATATTTAATGAAAAAAACTGCAAACAAATTTAACTTATGAAATATATTAAAGCATATGAAACAGTTGAAGTCTGGAACGATAATAAAAGGATAAAAACATATGATTCATCAGAATACGAATTAAGTGATTATGTGATTTTGAATAAGCTTTATTTTCCAGATATAAGTGATAATTACACATATCTTATAGGTAAAATAATAGACATTTCAGAAAATAATAATATGTTTTATTGGGTTATTAAATTACCAGATAAAAAAGTAGTATGGACTGGAGATTATGAAATACATAAAACTATAACAAAAGAAGAATATGAAACGCTAGAAATAAAAAATTCATCAGATAAATATAATATATAAGAATATGATAAGTAAATATAATGACTTCATTTTAGAAAATAAATATGAAGATGAACGTGAAGATGTCACAGGTAAAGTTAACAGAAGTAAAAAGTTATCGAAAGAAATGAAGGAAAAAATATTACCTTTGATTATTCCTGGTAATACAAAATACAAAAATGGTAGAATTTTTGATTTACATATACCTAAAATCGAAGGTAAATCATTTAAATTAGTAAGCTTAGGTGCAGATAAAAATGGATTTTTTGTATTTACTCATAGAGCAAGATGTAAATCTAAACCAAATATTGAAGATATTCCAAATAAAGATATTGAATTTATTGAAACAACAGGATAATAAAATAATATATAGAATATGAAAATTAAAAAATTTAAAGAATTAAATGAAGCTGATACTAATCAGATACCAGGTACATCATTAGATAAATATTATTCTTATTATAAAAGATGGTGTGATGAAAATGGATTTGAATATAATTTTAAAGATATATCAGAAGATGAAATTATTGAGATAGCAAAAAAATACGCTGATGATAATAATTTACCGAATATGACATATTACAGAAATGATTAATATATTTAACAATAAAAAAATGAATTATTTATTATAATTCATTTTTTTTGATTATATTCGTAGATAAAAATAAATAGATAAAATGACAAAAATATTAGATATTATAAATAAATTATTCTTATTTTTTGCTTTGCTTTGGTTAGCCTTATCATTGTGTGTAATAATTATATTATCATTAATTAAAACTTTTTTGAGAATAACATATAAATCAATTAAGAATAAAATCAAAAGAAAAAATGAAAAAAAAATTACTATGGTTGGATGATTCTCGTAATCCATTAGAAAATGATTGGTTAGTTTTTAGTCCAATTGGAAAAGATGTAGAAGTGAGTTGGGTTATGACTCAAACTGAATTTGAAGATTGTATTATGATTAATGGATTACCTGATGCAATATGTTTTGATCATGACTTGGGTACAGGTAATGGTGATGGATATGAGTGTGCCAAATGGTTATGTAGATACTGTGACAACAAAAAATTAAAACTACCTTTATATGCTATGCAATCAGCTAATACAGTAGGAAGAGAAAATATTGATTGCTATTTAAAAAATTATATGAAACACTGCTATTAATATTATGAAAAACGAAAAAGAAAAAGAAATAAAGGATTTTGAAAAATGGAGAATAAAAGAAGAATTAACTCTTCAAATTTTGATTGGATTAAATAAATCAATTGAAGATTTTAAATCTACTACAATTGAAGGATATAAACCAACAAATAAAGATATAAATTCTGTTCTAAGTACAATTTTAAGCAAAAGGTTAAATAAATAAAAAAAGAGTTATGATTTAAATCATAACTCTTTTATTTTTATTTCTGAAATGATGGTTTCAGCCACATTTTTGTGTGTTTAAAAATATAATCTCTTAATTCTGGAAATTCATTCAGCATCAAAATTGTTTTTAATGTATCATACTTAAAACACTTTGTAAGTTCATCTTGAATTCTTTCATTAGAAACTACTTTCATTTTTGATTCATAATCATAATTTTTGATAGCGATTTCAATATCATCAGTCATTCTGAATCCTTTTGTGATACAAAAACGGACGCATCTCAAAATCCGTAGGCTGTCCTCATCAAATGTAAGTTCACATGGTCTTGGAGTTCTAAGAATTCCCATTTTTAAATCTTTCACACCATCAAACAAGTCAATCAAAGTACCATTCTCATCAACAGCCATAGCATTTAATGTGAAATCACGTCTTATTAAATCATCTTCTAGTGTACCAAGTTCTAAAATTGGACGTCTTGTACCTTCATAATAGCCAATTTCCTTTCTTGCCATTACAAAATCTGCTGTCAATCCTTCATGCTTATGTCCTTTTGGAAATTTTGCTTTGATAGTAAAACATCTTGGTGTTGAATTGTATATAGTGTAACCATTTTTACGTAGCCATAACTCCATATCCATAAATCCAGATTCAACTGATTGATTCATATCATCTAATACAAAAGTAAAGTCAATGTCTTTACAATCAACTCCTAAAATACGGTCACGAACCGCTCCTCCCACTTCATAAATTTTTGGCATATTTTTATTTTTATTTAATTCTCACAAAGATATGGAGAATAATTGATACTAGCAAATCTTTAAGTTAAAAAATCAATCTATAGGTAATCCACCAAAAGTCTTTTGAGCCCATACAGCTAATGAGTGTCTTTCGGAATCTGTGTAATTATTAACATGGTTGTGGTAGTAATTATAAGTTTTAACTTCCTCAGCATATCTTCTATCTTCTATTTCCGATTTTAAAGTACTGTTAACTTCTATACCTTTTATATTATTGTGATTGAGTAACGTTTCTAGTATTGAAGTTTTAATATCTTCTAACTTGTAATCCTTAATTACAGAACCTATTACAATAGGTAACCTCTTTGTATTATCCAATACTGAATTGAGTGTGTTTGGATCAGTAAACTTTAAATATACATAAGCCCCATACATATCAATATCTAAGTTATACATGTCAAATAGTATTACGTTCTTGGAACAATAATTACCATGACAAAGAAGAGAATGTAAACTAATATGATTCTCATGAAGACAATACCTATCATCTAGTGATAACTCTTTTAATACTTTCTCAAAATATTCAGGAGTAGTTTTCTTATCTTGAACTGCCTGATGGACAATTCCTGCATTAGGGTGATATTTGTAATCTCTCATGATTTTTATTTTTTATATTTTTTAAACCACATACTGTAAATCGAATATATATACACACTTAGAAGAAACAAAATAAACACACCTAGTATAATACAAATACTAGTAAAATCTACATTATGATTATTTATATTTGAATTATAAATTATCATAATAACTTTAATTGACATTGAAATAAGATACATATACATAGCTGATACTGCTATTGTACCGAAAATTTTAAAAAATTTAATGTTCATATCTTTTTTTATTTATATGTTTATCTTCTATTTTATCAGCGAATTCATTAATATCTTCTGATAATGCTATTAATAAGAAGCCTATTAATATAACACAAGTAAAAATACCAATGAAGCCTATTAATAAAGCTAATAATCTCAATAATGTTATTATGAATCTCATATTATTTTTTTTTATTTTTTTAATATCTTATATGAAAAAATTAATATTATAATAATTAAAAAAAGAGTGATAATTGTTCCTATTCCAAAAAAAATATAATTCTCTATACATTTATTTAATGAATAATAATTAACATCATATAGATAATGTGTCATTTTAATTCCATCAATTATATAATATAACATGTATCCGTATCCAATCAATAACAAAAAATTAAAAACTATATTAAAAATTTTTTTCACCATAATATTATTTATAGTTTAAATACATAACCTTCTGGAAACTTCTTTCTACATTCTGAACCAACTCCCATAACCCATGCATTATCATAAGTTTCTTTATCATCTGCTTTATACATTCCACCACCAAATATTGAATTGATGAAATATTTTGGCTCTTTTAATATTCTACCGCAACATGGACAATGATCCATATTCATACTATCTGCTTTATCAGCATTAGAATAATATAAATCAAGATTCTCAATTGTAGGAATACTAATAATATCTTCAGGTTCTTTATTCATATAGTTGATTATTTATAATTACAATACAAAGGTATATAAAAAGCCTTGAATAAAAAATATTCAAGACTTTATTTAATATATTTTAATACTAATTAGAAAAAATTGGAAGCGTCAACATATTTGAATCCACATCTTTTAGCGAATGTTTTATCACTTGTCAAATCTCCAACCATTGTACATTGTGATGAGTCAAGTTTATATTTTTCAATAAAATCTACACCTAATCCTACACCTGGTTTTCTACAATAACAAATTATTGGAGGTACTGAATGTCCACAATATTTATAATCAATATTAACTCCTAACATTTCATTTGTTTTTTCAAAACAAGCTATTGCAGTTTCATGAGTTAATAAGCCTTTTGCTATACCGCTTTGATTTGAAACCCCTAGTAGTATATAACCTTGTTTCTGTAATTCTAAAAGTTTTTCTGTTCTACCAGGAATAATTTCTATATCATTCACATCAGTAGGGAAATGTCCTCCACTTTTAGTTACTCTTAAAGTACCGTCATAATCAAATAAAATAGCTTTATTTGTATATTCTGATGGTTTACGTTTAAAATCAATTTTTTCTATATCATCAATTCCTTCTGATAGTTCTGGTGCTTCAAAATGTTTATTAATTTTATAAAGTGCTGCAACAGGAAACATATGTGGATCATTAACTTTAGAATAATCACTTAAATTTGTAAACAACCTACCTTGAGTTTTTATCATTCTGGTAACAGCATTGAACATACAATCTTCAATTTTTGTTGTGAAATAAAGACACAATACATAGTAGCCATATTTTTTTGCTAATGCAATAGCATCAGCCCTAGATAACTTAGTAGAATATGTACCATCTAAGATAATATCTACTCCATCTATCATCAAGTTTTCAAGTTTTTTGTTGAGTGAACTTAATGTACCACCTTCAATATCTCTTGAAAGTAATGTACACTTATAATCAACCCATTTTTCAACAATACTTGATTTTCCTGCTGCTGGTAATCCACAAGTTATAACTAATTTTTTATCTTTTATCATTTTTTGATATTTTTTTTATAAAATCACAATATTCTAACCACATCACACTTGAAACATCAGTAGAATATCCTATATCCTTATATGACTTTATAAATAATTCTTCAGTTATTTTGTCAGAAATTTCGTTTTTATATATAATATTAGTTGTTAATCTATCAAGATGCTCCCTGGCATATGATAATATTCTTTGTTTTACGAATTTACTTTTTTGTTCTTGTAATTCTTCTTCTGTTTCTAAAATTTCAGTCTTAGTTGTTTTTGAAGTATGGCCTTCATATGTTTTCATGTCACCTCCCCAGTGTTCAATCAACATTTTACCAAATGCACCCATATTTATTACTATTTAATATCTATAATTATTCCATTTATCATTTTCATCTACAATTTTTCCATTGTTATCATAATAATAGTTATTAATAATTACATAAGTAGATAATCCTAATGATACTATAAGTATAATAATAAATAACCAAATTTGCTGTGTTCCACTTAAATCTACATCAATATAATCAAAATCTTTAAATTGCTTTCTTTGCCAGTATTTTGGTATATTGCTTTCTGTCCAATTTGCTAATTCTTCTAGATTTAATTTATCTTTACCATTATAGTAACTTCTAAAATTAACTTCAAATGTTGGTTTATCACTCCATGAGAATGCATCTACCCACTGTAGTTTTTTTGATACTGAGTCCATACCAAAACATAATATGAGTTCATTCTTATTACCACCTAACCAATAGCTTTGTTGTTCTTTTACTATTGAACGAGATTTATTATAATAAAACATTAAAAATACTCTTATCTGATTTCTTGGACCATAATAGCCATTGATATATTGCCAAGATTTCAATTCTTTTAATGTTGGTTTATAACCTAAAAAAGGAGATTGCTCAGTTGTACTGCTTCCTGAAAACATACCACTATCACCATCATTATTTGAATATAATTTTGGATAATCATATAATCCATCTATTTTTGCATCCTCTTTAGAAATTTTTGAAAATCCAAATATAGAATATGAACTATTTATTTTATTCGTGTATGTATGTTCAGTTGTTATTGTTTTTGAACTATAAATATTATTGTCCCATTTGATATTATACATATTACCATCATGATTATAAAAATCTCTGTTCATATCTACAAATATTTTTTGAGCATTCCAAGATTTCAACAATCTATAATATTCATTTTTTGAGATTTCTTGCTCTTTACCATTTGATAATACTTGTGACCAATGTTCAGGATGATCGTCTCTATGAGAACAATCATATGATTCACTGTGAGATTTACCATTACCATCATCTACTGTTCTTGAACAAGTTTCTGTAATCCATTCATCCCAAAATTCATAATAATGTGCCTCAGTAACATAGTTACCAAAATACTCAGTTGCTTGTGTCTTACTATGAATCATTATAGTACTAATAAGTAAAGTTAGTAATATAGATGGTACAATAACAATGAGATATTCCCACCAAACAACTTTTGTTCTGAAAAAAATAAAAATTAAGATAGCAATTAAAATTGGAATGAAATAAATGAATGTTGTCATAATTTTAAAATTTTAGTTTTTAAATTAAATATATTTATTTTTATGTTCTGAATAATATTTTTTCAATTCTTCAAAAGATTTCATATCTTTGTGAATAACACATCTTTTATAAGATTGTAATTCTGATAAAGAAAAATCGGAGAATTCATTATTTGGTATAAATTCATATTCATTATTCTCATTTAATTTCAAATACTTCTCTAAATATTCATCTCCATCCATAAACCAATGATCAACAGATGATGAAAAACTAACACTTGAAATATTATATTTTTCTTTTTCTTCTCCATCAAATACAATTTTACAGAAATCGTACCAGTCAATCAAAGGATTACCAGTATCAAATCTCATTTCTTTCTTATCACCATAATATAGAATAAGAGCCACATATGATGATTGTAATGAATCATCATAATCTACAGTTAAAAATCCAGAGTTATCCATATTGATTGAGTTTTAAATTGTGTACAAAGATAATAAAAAAAAGTCACTTATATACAAATAAGTGACTTTTTTTAAATAAATTTAATTTTTATTATAGAGAAATCTCATTATCATCTACTCGAGTCTTCATTACTTCTTTTGTTACTGAGCAAGAAATTGGAACATATACAAATTGTTTAGAATTTTCTTTTGTTACAAACCATTTTGCTGGTATTTGAGTTATATATGTATCATAATCACGTTTCATATCAATCATTCTTTTTTGCTGATTAGCGAAGTTTGTACGTTGAATTTCAATACTATTCATTAAAGTTACATAGAGAGTATTATCAAATTTAGGATTAGATTCTTGAATCCATTTCATTAATGTACCATCACCTTTTGAATAACGTCCACCAATCATATCAGTATAAATTTTATCAAAATTGTCTGCATATGCTGCAGGAACTTTTGCTTGATCTTTAAGAATTGTCCACATTTCATTATGAACTGCTTCAATGTTACCGTTCTGCGCTCCACAAGCTTTGTACTTTTGAATTGCATTGTTATTTACTGATACATAAGTAAAAAATACTGAAATTGCTAACAGTGCAACAATTCCTACAACAGTGAGAATAATAATTTTTTTCATTTTTTTAAAAAATTTTTAATTGTTTTTATTAATATTTATTTGCATTTAGAATTAAAAAGTTCTGATATAATTATTTTATTTTACATTTTATTGTTTTTAAATTATATGCAAAGATAATTATAATTATTTATATAAAAAATTATATTTACAATATTTAACAAAAAATGTTATAATATTTATTTTATAAATCCAAGTAGTTCTATTAAAAATTCATCTTTACCTTTAATTAATTGAATTGTAGATTCTTTTGCAAAATTTCCTTCATATCCTACGTTATTACGTCCAAAATTTTCATTTTCAATTAATAATGGTAGAATTTCTATTTTAGTTCCAATCCAGAATTCTTTAGTAATTTCAATTTCATTAAGATATTCTTTAGTTGGAAATTCAGTAGTAGGAATCAACATCTTTCTCAAACTTCTCATTTTAGAATCCCATGATATATCTGCTTTATTATATGTTATTTTTTTCCATTCATTATTACATTCATTACATTTATTAATTTCAACTGTATCTATACTACCACTAATTGATGAAGAAGATATGAAATTAGGTAAATTTGTTGATGATGATGAAGCTTCAATATTACCTTTCAATTGACATATTTTATCAACCACTTTATTGGATTTACATTTTGGACATGTTTCATTTTCGTGCTTGACTCTTTTATTTTCTTGAATTTCATAATTTGTTTTTTCTTCAAATATTTTATCATTTAAACGCTCACTTTCTATTAAATAAAGTGCATGTAATCTATCATCTTCAAGTTTTTTAGAAATCTCTTCCTGTTTAACTATATCAGATTTAATTCTATCACGTTCTTTACGTGCACTACTTTTTAAAAAATTCCACATAGTATTTAATTTTTAGGTTATTTTTATACATCAAATCCATTTATATGAGTATTATTAATCAAGAAATCATCAATTTTTTTCATATTTTTAAGTGGATAAATTACAACATCATATTCAACTCCAACCACGTTATTCTTTTTTCCTATTTTATATCTTTTATATTGTATTTCAAGTCCTGACATTTCTTTTTCTAAATCTTCTATTGAATAATCAGTAGATAAAAAATGAACAACATATAATTTAGAATGATGAAAAGTATCAAATATTTTCTCAAACTTAAATAATACAATCATAACTATTAGCACAACTAATAGAACGAATAGAGCTAATGAATAATGTTGATATCCTATGCACATACCTATTGCTGATGCCATCCAAATGATAGCGGCAGAAGTTATACCACGAACATTTCCTCCTTCTTTAAAAACAACCCCAGCACCAATGAAGCCAATTCCTGTTACAATATTTGAAGCTATTCTATCGCCACTAATCAAATTAACTGATAGTATAGTAAACAAGCATGAACTAACGCAAATCAATATCATTGTTTTGAAACCTGCAGGTTTACCATGAAATCCTCTTTCTATTCCTAATATAGATCCAGCAGCTAATGATGCTAATATTTGTATTATATTTTCGTATTCTGGTAGCATATTTTATTTTTTTTCTAAAAAATTACAACATTTTTCTTTAGCATCTTTAATATTACCTTCTCTTGAACTAAAATATCCTACTGTTGGTATAGCAAAACCGACATATCTTTTACAAAGAGCAGAATGAAAACAAACCGCACCACAATAGTACATTTTGTTTTCTTTCTTTATATCCTTTTTTTTATTACCAAACAACATTTCAAATAAGTTCATATTTTATTGAATTGAATAATACTTTTATGATTTAGGCGTACATATTTTATTTTCTACTTCTTTTCTTGATTGAATTGCTTTATAAATAAAATCTGTATTTATAAAATCTGTATTGAACACATCAAATACTTTTTTATAATAGTCTGATAATAATAATTTATTGTTTTTTTCTTCAGTCTTTTGCATATCATTTTTAATTATGATGCAAAACTACTATTTTTTTTACTGTGTTCCAAAAAATAAAATACTATTTATATTTTTTTCACAACTTAATTATATTTATTAATGTTTTTTTCAGATATATAATCATAAACATGTCCAATATTTTTCAATTTATATAGCCAATCATATCCATCAAAGTACATTTTTTCTATTATGACATTCTTTTTATCATAATTGAATTTAACTTCATTACTATATTTTGGATAAGTTTTTGGTTTTTCAGGTTTGATAATTTCGAAATGGGATTTGATTATTTCATCTGTGACATCATTTGTTTTATATAATTTTTTTATTTTACCTCCTAAAATTTCATAAGGAATTTTACATTTCGCATAAAGCTCATTTATATCAAATTTTTCTCCTACAAAAACAGTTTTCCACAAACGTTTATTCCAACCAATGCTATTAGGAGCATCGCTATAACAATTAAACTTTGAGTCAATCATTCCTTCAAAATCTTCTGCCCAAAGTTTACTTTTTAATGCATAATCATAAACTATCGCAACTTCTCTGAAATGTTCAGCAAATTTCTCAATAAAATATATCTTATAATCTACAACTTTGAATTCCATAATTTTACTTTTTTAAATATTGTCCACAAAAATACAACAATTATTTCAATTGAAGAATTTAATTAAGTTTTTTTAATATATAAAGTATGAAATATATAAAGAAATTTGAAAATACTGAAGATAAACCAAAAGTTGGTGATTATGTATTGATATCAATTGATAATGATGAAGAAAATGATTTTTACTCTAATAATCCAGGACAAATTATTAAATTTTTTACTCTACAAAAATATAGGTTTACAGTTATGATATCATATGGTAAAAACATTCCTGATAACATGAAAAATATATTATTACTTAATAAAAGATGTGGTTATTATAAAATTTTTGACTATGAAGATATCTTCATATTTTCTAAAAATAAAGAAGATTTAAAACTAAAAATAGCATCAAATAAATTTAACTTATGAAATATATAAAATCATTTGAAAAAATAAATAATACAATTCATTATAAAATTCCAGCATATCCGTTAGAAGTATATTTTATTGCAATAACTAAAATTGGTATGACACAAGATGAAATATCTCATTGGATTAATAATAAATACGCTCAATATTGGAATAACTCACATTTTAAATTTATATATTTAAATAACACATACAATGATTATACTAAAAAATATCAATGGAGTTGGACAAATAACATAAATAAAGCAAATGAGACTGTAATAGAAATAACTGTTGAAGATTATGAAATTGATGCAAACAAATTTAACATATGAAATACATTAAGAAATTTGAAATGATTGAAGATAGCCCAAAAGTTGGAGATTATGTCTTAATGAATATTAGTTATGATAAAAATTCAGATTTTTATCTTAATTATCCAGGTAAAATAATTAAATTTTTTACAATAGGAAAATATCGTCAAGGTGTAAATATATCATATGGAGATAATATTCCTGATAATATGACAGAAATATTAGGGTATACAAAAAAACATGGATATTATAAAAATTTTCAATATAAAGAGATATATGCATTTTCAAAAAATAAAGAAGATTTAAAAATTAAAATAAGCGCAAATAAATTCAATATATGAAATACTTGAAAAAATTTGAAGATAATATAAATGAGCCTGAAGTTGGAGATTATGTATCTATAATAGGTAAAAAATTTATTAATCATTTAAGAAGATACTATGATGATAAAGATATTGTTAATTTGAAAAAATATCTTCTTAATTTTCCTGGAAAAATTCATAGTACCTTTAATGATAAAAGAATAGGTGTGACATATGGTTTTGATGTTCCAGAAGATGTAAAAAAATTTTTACAATATGATAAACCTTATGGAGGTTACAATAAAATATTTAATTATGAAGATATAAATGCATTTGGAAAAACAATAGAAGAATTAAAATATAAAATAGAACTTAAAAATAACATTAACAAATTTAATATATGAAATACATAAAATCATTCAAAAATAAAAATTTAGAATATGAGGTAGGAGATTGTGTTAAAATAAAAATAATTCCTGATTATGTAAGTCATATAGAAAGAATTGAAGATAATTTATTTGTAAAAATAATAGAAATGAATTTTTTGACGAATCATAATAATAGTGATATTGATAATATATTTATTGTGTTTGAAACATTAATCACTAAACAAAAAATATCTGGTAATATATATTTCATTTCTAAAAAAATGACTGAATCAGAAATAGATTATTGTAAGATTAAATCAGAAACAAATAAATTCAACTTATGAAATACTTAAAAAAATTTGAAGATATTGAAAATACTCCAGAAATTGGTGATTACATTATTCCAAATGTAGAAACATTGAATCATCTTATTGACAATAAAATTAATAATCATGTATATCAAATAATAGGAACAAAAGAAAGAAATATGGGTGGTTTTTTATATATCATTAAAGTAAAATTGAATGATAATCAATTAGATGACTGGTATTTATCCAATTATGAAATAATGCATTTATCAAAAAACAAAGAAGATTTAGAAGTATTATTACAATCAAATAAATTTAACATATGAAATATATAAAAACATTTGAAAGAATTAATTATTATATACCAGAAAAAGGTGATTATGTTATTTGTGGTGGTAATAATACATGGGATAGTAAATTCGCAAAATTTATATCAAACAACATTGGAGTATTAATAAATCATTTACCTAATCAATATAGAATAGATTATGATTATATTGATCCATATTCAATATATTTAACAAATAGAAAAGATATATTATATTGGTCAAGTGATAAGAAAGAATTAGAAGAAATTCTACAAGCAAACAAATTTAATTTATGAAACACATTAAAACATTTGAAAATAATTATGAATATGCAGAAGTTGGAGATTATGTTATTATTAATGTGAATAATCTAAAATTCAGCAATGATAATATAGGTAATATTTACAAGAAAATGTTAACTGATAATGTATATAAAATAATTGACAGTAAAATAGTATCAGGAAACAGACAAATATATCTAATTGATTTATATGACGATGAACATATTAACGGATATTATATTGATAGTAAGAATGTATTAGCATTTGATAAAGATAAAGAATTTGTTAAATGTAAAAATGATATAAACAAATATAATTTATAAAATATTTAATTTTTCTAACTTCCTCTTTCTTTGAATTGATTTATAATCAAAATGCTCAATTATTTCTTCTTCAGTTAATAAGGCTAAATTACAATTACGATTAGAATAAATATATATTTCTGATTCTACTGTATAACATTTATATTCAAGGCAATAATGTGCATATTTATATTTATTACCTTTTATAAATGTGTGATTTTGAAAACCTAAATCATATTTTGTCCAATCATCTAATGATATTAGAATATCTCCTACACTTAAATCAAGCTTATTCATATCTATTAATTTTATATCAAACAAAGATACAAAATATTTTTGGTTAAATAACATTTTAATAATAAACTTTCATATAATTTTTGATACAATAAAATAAACTATGAAAGAATTAGAATTAAAAAAATTAGTACATTCAACTATAGACAACACTATCAAGTATATTTTTTATACTGAAGATAAATTGATAGTTGAATTTTCTTATATCAATAAGAATGATGGTAAAAATATTATTTGCTGTCCAGTTTCAACATTTTGTAATATAGGCTGCAAATTTTGTCACACAGCAGAATATATTGGTAAAATTAAAAATAGAAACCTAACATCATTAGAGATTTCAAATGGAGTTGATTATATTTATAATGATTTGAAACTATCTGAAAACCCAAAAACTTTATTGATAAGCTCCATGGGTATTGGTGAAATTGTAACCAATGTTGATGAAGTTGTAGAATCAATGATAAATATTCAAAATACTTATCTTAAAGATATATATGTTAGATTTGCATTTGCAACATCTTTACCTGAATCTCACAAAATCGAGTTTTTCAAATTGACAAATAAAATTGCAGAGAATAATTTACCTGTTAAGTTGCATCTATCATTACATTATACAACAGATGAATTAAGAAGTCAATGGATGCCAATGTCAATGAAAATTGAACCAACTATTGCAGCAGTTGATTACTATAAAGCAACTACAGGAAATGATGTTGAAATACATTATGCACTAATAGAGAATGTTAATGATAAATCAGAAGATGCTATGAGATTAAGCAATCTTATTAAAGGTAAAGGTTATAATGTTAAATTTTTATTCTATAACAAGAAAGATAATATAGACGCTGAACCATCTAACATTTCTAAAATTAGAAACTTTGTTGATATATTTAGTCTTGTAGGAATAAAACATGAATACTATGTACCTCCTGGACTCACAATTGGAGCATCTTGTGGTCAACTATCTATAAATGAGTATATTAAAATAAAAAAATAATAATTAAATAATAATTAAATGAATAATAGAAACTTCATATTACATATAAAAGAAGATAAATACAAAAAATTATTAATTGATTATATTTTTAAATATCGTCAATTCGAAAACTTATATCTTATAATATTAAAAGAGAATAAGGATGATTTTAATTTTTTATCTAATTATAAAGTAATGAGAGCTATTCTTGCGGAAACTACTGGAGGTAAAGATAAAAATGAAGTTGATTTTATTAGATATAAATATAAAGAAAATGATAAAATGAATGAATTAATTATTTTATCAAAAAGTCTTAAAATACATAATATTTCAGATTTGATTAAAAGAGTAAAATCAAATTATAAATCTTTTTTCACTAAAATAAGAAATAAAGTTAAAGCCAACGTTCCATGTACAAAAAAGTTATCACTATTGACTAAATATTCCATTCTAGTTGATAAAATTGCATTTTCAATAAAGAAAAAGGATAAAATTGGAATCAACTTGAGTAATAAAATGTTTTATATTGATTTTAAGCATAAAATATTACCAGATAATATACAAAGTCTTAAAGTCGTTTACTCAAATAAAGAAGTTTATTTACATTTTAATTACTTGACTGAAGATATATTAAACACAAATAATTCATTAATAAAAGAAGCAGGAATAGATGTAGGTATTAATAATTTATTAGCTATATTTATTGATGATAAAACATCTAAATCAATAATTGTTGACGGAAATATTTTTAAAACTTATAATTCAAAATTCAACAGGTTCTTGTCTAAACTTAATGAATCAATTTCTAAAGAAGTCATAGAATTTAAACTCAGTAATACTGGTACTAAATATGCAGTTAAGTGGACTAAAAGAGGAATAGAATTACGTAAATATAAGACATTTATTTATGAAAAAAGAAATCGTTATTTTTATGATCAATTTCATAAAGTTAGTAAACGTGTGGTTGAATTATTGAAATTAAATTCTGTAAACAATCTAACAATTTCATACAATCTAGCTAGATTAAAATATAATGGTGATTGTAAATTAAATAAAAAAGTAAAACAAAATTTCATACAAATTCCTTTCATAAAACTACTAAATTACATTCAATATAAAAGTAATGAAGTTGGAATTCAAGTAGATATAATTGATGAATCTTACACATCAAAGTGCTCATGTATTAGTGATAATGTGAATGATCCGTTAGATAAAGAACTAAATGGTGTTCGTTCTAAAAGAGATTTATTTACTGATAAACTAATAAATAAAACAATGAATGCTGATTTGAACGGTGCTGTCAATCATATAAAAAAATCAAACAAAAATAATAATTTTTCTTGGTTGGAAAATTATATGTTTAAACTGTGTAATCCAGTTAAAATTAAATGCGACTACGATTTCTTTAAATATTTAAAGAATAGTGTGCTCTGGCAAGGAATTTCATCAAAAGAAGTTCAAACGTCACTTCATGTACAAAATTGTACAAGTTTAAGTTGACGAATTTGATTACTGCTGTATATGTTAAGTAATTTTAATAAAATTAAAGATGATGAATTTCATGAATTAAGAAGACAATATATTGAAAAGTTCAAAATTATTAGAAGATTATATAAATAATAAATGTGATGGAAAAATTTAAAATTGGAGATAATGTAATTAAAAATAAAGAAATCTGGATAAGTAATGATTTTGATGGTTGGGGTAGAGGAATTGGAATTGGTATTGTTATGGAACCTCCATTTGAGATGAATGACAATGAAGTTGATATTAGATGGAACGGTGGTAGATGTTTTGAATTTACAGAAGAATTAATAAATATTAGTATAGAAAATGAATGAGTAATCACGCATTAAGTATAAAAAAACAAAAGATTGAATGAGTAATCATTCAATCTTTTTTTATAAATTATTACAGGTATTTATTTATAAAATGGCATACTTCAGTTCTTTTTTGGATCCCTCTGTAACTTAGACCTATTAATTTTTTTAGTCCTGCGACGAACTTGCTATCGTTTTTCAATGGCATCGTAGTTCCACTTCGTCTTACAAATATAATATCATAAAATCACCAAGACAGTATGGTATCGCTTGTTGTAATTTCAACAAAATGAATAACATAACTTTACAATAATAATACTTTAATAATTTATATTTATTAATTAAAGCTAAAGTTAAAAAATAAAAAATTTAAAATATCATCACATTTCCTTATAGAATTAATGAACTCTAATCTATTTTGATATAATGCTTCTAAACCAATTGAAATACCATCAAACTCTTCTAATTTATACTTAGTCCTTGGTACATTAAAATAATCATAACCACCAAAAATTTTATGAGTTATCATAGATATATTAGCAAGACAAAAGTGTGTTCTCAAATCAGGTTGTAAGTAAGTATTGTTAATCTCACTCACTTCCTTTAATGCATATTCTATAAGCTTCCTTTCAACAATATTACGAACAATACCATTAAACTCTATTTGGTGAGTATCAATTGTTAATTCTTCTTCTGGTGGATAAACTGCTACTGACATAATTATAGTGTTTTTTAATTGTTTGACTTAATTGAATACAAAGATACCACATATAATTAATATATGTGGTATCTTAAAAGTTAAATAATATTATTAATAACTAATATGTATTAAAACGCTATTTCTTACTATGGCTTTTTTAAGAATATCTATAAATTCTGCATGTTCTTCATCAGTCCAATGCTTATTTTCTTTCATTAAACTTTTTATGTTTATAATATCGCTCTCTTTCATATTTACAATACAATCATTGAGTTCATTATTTTTATAGAAAGATTCTTTATCATCTTTTATAATTCCATACTCTCCAATCAAATAAGATAGAAGAACCCAATTATTTCTAAGATAGTAAATCTCTGTTACTAATTTCTCAAAGTCTTCAAATATGATTGAATCTTTTTTTTGTTCATCACTATATTCTACATCTTCATATATAACTGGAGTAACTTCCTTATATGAATCCTTTGTTTTATAAAATGTTATATCAAGTCCCATAATTATGTTGTTTTTTCTTTGTGTCTAATCATCAATCCAGTACCACTTGGAGAATTTAAGCAATAATATATTTCCAGATTATGAGTAACTAAATATCTAATTAATCCATTATATTCTTCTGCTGATACTTCTTTTGATTTTTGTGCTCTCAATTCTGTACCATCAATAAATCCTTTTGAATACCCTAACTTTCTACCATTCTCAAATGATTCAGTATCATTTTTGTATTTTAAAAGAGTAATTTTAATTCTCATCTCGCATATCATATTAAAGATATAATCAAAAAATTTTTTCATTTGATATTTTATTTAATTTACGTTTTCTATATTCTGATAATGTTATAAATTCATGATATTCAGTTATAAAAACAACATCTTTAAATTCAAGAAATTCAAAAGCAGTTTCATTATTACCAATACAAATAATATGTAATGGTTTAAAAAGTGGAAAATCATTATTCATAACTTTATTATTAGTACAAATTACTATATCACCTATTTTCATAATCCTATTGTCCAATCAATTGGTCCTTCTTCAATATAAACACTTTCATACTTTGTTTGAAGTTCATCAAAAATGCTACTAATTAGTTCATATTCAGAAACTGTTAAATATCTCTCAATTCTCATATTATCTGTTCCAGATATTTCAAGATTATATAATTTTTTTTCGGTTTCCATTATATTTTTGGTTTTAAATTTTTAACTTTTTTTCTTCTTAAATATTTTTCAATAACATCAACACCAATTGTATCTAAAAATTTATCATCAATTAAAGCCTTAGGATTCATATAGTATTCCCATCCGTCAGCCCACTCATGTAAATTAAAGTCATGATGAAGATCCATAAAAATTTTACTTTTAGTAAATATAACATAGATTCTATTATTAAGTATTCCTAAAAATATCATTTCTTCTCCTAAATAAGAACCATCATCTCCATGTGATCTTTCTGTTCTAACTATGCTATCTCCTTTTTTGAATTTTAAAATTGAACTCATTTATTTGTTTAAAATTTTGTTGTCCATTTTGGATTAGGTAAATAATTAACCTCTTCATATTTTTTTAATAGTTTATAAAGTGGTTCCCAATCTGAATCTGGAAAAAACGCTGCCTTATCATCCAGGATCACGTTGAAATACATCTTCTTATCATAGAATCCGAAATTTCCATTATTAGATGATATGTTTGGATTTTCATTTATATTATCAAAATGTATAAAATTATTATCAAACTCTTTTATATAATTACTAATTTCATTTTGATATGATGATGTCCACATTATTATATGAATATCATTTCTATTAGTTAATATTTGAAGTACTTCTTTTGCGAAAGGATAGAACTCAATAGTTTTATCATTCAAGTTATAACTTGGTTTAATTACAGTTGAATGCAAATCTATAACCCAATAAGTTGTATACCATTCTTTTTTAAAAGAATTGGTAAACACCTTATCAATGTATTTAGTCATGGATGTCGTTAATAATTCTTCAAACATATTTTACTTATTATCTATATCAAATTCCTTTTTCAACTCAAGATATCGTTCTAATCTATTTTGTTTCAACCTTTCGTCTGTTTTCACCTTTTCAATCATTCTTTGATTATATTGCTCATCAGTTTCTTCTATCATTCTACTAATTTCGACATCGAAATATCCATCATGTTCATATTTTGTTGTACACTCAGGTTCTATATATTCACAAATGATTATATCATCATCCTGAAATTGTATATGTTTCAATTCTTTCCAAGTAATATTATTATCAGAAGTTTTAGAAAAAATTATTTTTTTAATTTTCTTTTTCATATTATTAGTCGAATGGTTCTATAATTTTCTTAATATATTTAACTGGTATATCAACTTCACAACACAAATGATTTCTATTAGATGACATATCTTGGTTTGAGAAGTTATCATCATAAAAAGTTATACCATCTTTAATTAATTCTTGTGTATCAAGTGCAACTATAAATGAATCATCATAATACCTAAACATATCGCCAGTTGTATGTTTAATAGGATACGAAAAGAACAACATTCCTGTATCAACAATTGATTTGTGTTGTGGTTGGTTAATTTTTAGTCCTTCTTTTTCAATATTTTCTATTCTATCTTCAGTAGTTACATGGTATAAAACATCATATTTGCTAATATCATGCTGATTAAACTCTTTTTCATACGTTTCACCTGTAAAAGGTGATGTGAATTGTTTTTTCATATTATTTAATTAAAGTACAATTATTACATTTTTCAATTAATTCTACTGTGTGAATTTCACTATTTTCAACAGAATAATAAAAAAATGTCCAGTTTTTCATTGCATATCCTATATTGAATGGCTCTGTAGTACCAAAATCCTTTATACATGAAGGAATGAATAAATATTTTAATTTATTTTTAAATTCTTCTCGACTTGTTACTATTTCAGTAGTATTCATATTATTTCATCATTGTTTTTGCTTCAACTAATTCTTTAATTATTTGTTCCATTTGAATGATGTTGTTACTGTGTAGTCCTGGTATTTTTTTATAAACATCATTAATTAAATTATCAAAATTTTCTGATTGATATATGAAATTATGAGTTGGAAACCATTTTTTGAGTACATCTTCTAATACATCACAACTTTCATCACCATCAAATGGTTCTTCCAATCCTAAAATAATATTATTTTTATCATCAATAGCAATAACATTATCAGATATTGGTTGAAGTGTACCCCAATTATTATAATATGACATAAATCTTAATTCATATCTTTCATTGAAAATTCTTTGACTTTCAAATTTAAATGGTAATCCAAGTGAACAATCATAAAACTCATCAGATGAATTATTTAGGAAATCTATAATTTAATTTCCATTAATTTTATCTAAATTAATCATTATCTTCAATATAATAATCCAAATCTAAACCATTTTTATCACAATAATCTTCAAATTCTACTGAGTAATCAGTACCATATTTTTCAATTAATTCATTACAATTGTCTGGCATACCATCGCAAACACCAAAATAGCATACTTCTCCATCATATTTATCTGATGATACATATAAATTTCCACAAGGAACATTATTTTCTTTTGAGAATTTTTCAAAGAAATGTAAAACAATATTTATTGCCTCTTTACTATTTTTAATATGTTCTTTATAGAAAATATCAAGAGTGTCTATAATCATATAAAAATCTTTTGATTTTTCACTTGTAATAACTGGGTAATCTTTAAAATCTTTCATTATTTTATTTTATTTTATTTTGTTTAATTGTTCTAATTTCTTTTTTCTTACATAATCCTCAATATCTTTCAGTTTCATATCACCAAGAACATTCCAACCATATTGCATAAATAAAAATTCTAGTTGTTTTGCTGTCCAATCTCCTGGATTATTCTTAATATTTTCAGAAAAAATTTAATATTCATGATTTATTTTTTTATTTCAATGCAACCATGTCTTGTTCCTTTATAACCAATCATAATTTCTAAGAATGGTGTAATCTGTAAAGAATAAATGCTTGATTTATTACTAAATTTAGTTATGCTCACTCCGATTACAAATGGAATTATTCTATAAAATTTTGTATTAATAATACCTTTATAAGTTTTCATTTTTATTTATTTTCATTTTTATATTCATTTAAAAATTCTTCAATATATTTTAATTCTATACTTTCAAGAACACTATATATTGGATTATCATTTTCTTTACTAATTAAAGATTCATCTAAACATTCCAATTTCTTAATTCTTAAAAAAGATTCAATATTTTTAATACTCATACCTTTAAGTGATTTATTGATTATATCTATTTTAAACCTAAGGTTAGATAACTTACTTTGTATTTCTACACAATCATCATTGGCTATGCTCCAATATAAATTACCGCCCATCATATCTCGAATTTCAATGGCTTTATCCAAATTTTTCTGTCCTTCTTCTACTTTATCAAAGTTCAATAGTTCACTGAAATTATGCATATTTTAATAGTGTAAATTTTTAAATTCTAATTTTATACCATTCAATTTTTCAGAAATAAATTTATCTTTATTCCATAAAATTAAAAACTTCTTCCACTTTTTAGATAAATTATTATATTGTGTTTTTGTTAAATGTTTATTATGATCATCATAATTCATAATATTAAACCAATGTTTATTTATGACAATATTCATTTCTACTGATTTTTCAATAATAAATTCAGCATAAAGTTCTTCTACATTATCAAAATTTACATCCCAAACACTTTCAATATAGCTATAATAATCTGAATATCTACTTGTTATACAAATCATATTAAAATATTTTAATTAGTGATATAAATTATTTTGATGTATGTATTTATCAACATCTAATGGTACAAAGATACTAATATCTTCTGAATTGGCAACATTATTTCTTATTTTTGTTGATGATAATGATGATATTTTAAAATCTTTAAGAAAAACAGTATCTTTATTTATAATTACATTATCACTAAGTAATTCAGATTTTTTATATTCAAAACATTTTTCATTTGTTTCATTATCAAAATCTCTTGGTAAAACTAAAAAAGGATAGTTTTTACATATAACTTTAAAATTTTTCCATTTATCTATATCTAGCCAAATATCTAATCCCATTATCATATAATAATTAGTATCTGGATTAGAATTACTTAGTGAAGTTAATGCATTAATTGTATATGATGGCAAAGGTAAATACTGTTCAACGGTATTGACACTAATATTATCATAGTCTTCTACAGCTAATTTACACATATTACATCTATCCAAATAATCAGCCAAGTCATATTTGAAAGGATTTTGTGGTGATACTACTAATTGTACTTCGTCAATATAATTTAGCTTATATATATACTCAGCTATCTTAACGTGTGTATTATGGCAAGGATTGTAGCTACCAAAAAAAAGTGCAACATTTTTCATTTGAATATGTTATTGAGTTTTACTGAAATTTCATTATTTGTTGATACATAAAATTTATGTAAATCAACTAAATCATCAACAAAAATTTCCAAATCTGATTTGGTTGATAATTTTTTTTCTTTATTCTTACTATATACTAAAGAAATATTATTAGAGCTAAAACTCATCAATCCAATATTTTCATGTTCATTTTTACAATCATCATCATATTTTCCACCACAAAATATAATATTCGATGCAAACCAATTTAATGGATAATCTTCTCTATATTTCTCAGTGGAGTCTTTTAATGTCAAAGTAATATTAAAACTACTAACAATTGAATTATTGAGTATATTTTTAATATCATCTAATACTAAAGTGTTAAATTTAACACAATCATAATCTCTAACTATATTTTCTCCATTTATACTAAAATGATATGTTGATTTATCATCAGAAAAAATATTATGCATTAACAATTCTTCAAAAATTAGTATAATGAAATTTTTTATTTCTTCCATGATATATTTTTATATTCACCTAAATAGTTATCAAATGCTGTCATCCAAGCATATACATCTTCTTCATATGATGTATCTGGATCATAATAATCCAATTTGACTTTCATTGACATATCATCAGAAAAAATCAAATCATATTTAGCATTCCAGCTCAAGTCAGAATTTACAATTTCATGAGCTTCTATGTTTAAATCTATTAATTCACCTATTTTCATATTGTTTATTTTAATTCAATTCTTATTTTATAATAACAATTTTCTAACCCAGCATTTTTCAGTGCGTTGTAAACTTTCATTGCTTCTTCTTCATGATTATATGAAGTAAAAACTTCAATTGCCACTTTAGCCTTACCTTCTAATTCTCCTCCTCTTATCCAAAGTTCACGTGGATTATTATTTAACACATTCAAATTATCATTCTTGTCGATGTAAAAACTTTCTGAATTTGCCATGATTATTTAATTTTTTTTATTGACAATATAATAAATACTATACCGCCTGAAAAAATCACAAAAGAAAAAATAAATGATATTATCGCTAAATCTAATACACTAAAAGGTGATTTACCAACTAATGATAAAAGAAAAAAGAATAACCATGTTGTTAATATGGTATATTTCATTTCCAGCATAACTGAAAAATATAGTTTTAAAAATTTTTTCATGTTATTTAAGTTTTTTATAATTGTTATACGAAAAAATATTAATAATCAATAGTATAGGAAGAATAATTCCAGCAGCAATAAGAATAGAAGATTGTCCTTTGTCACAAATATACAAAATAAAAATAGCAGACCAAATGAATACAGTTGATATAGAAATTCCAATTATGTCAGTTTTCATTTATTTATAATTTACATTTTTAGTTTTTTTATTATATTTAGGTCTTGAATATTTATTCTTTTTTGCATCAGTAATCCAATATTGAAGAAAATGAAATAATCTTTCATTGTCAGATATTCCGCCATAATTAGCCAGTTGAAACCTAACTTCTCTACAAATATCTTCTGCAGATTTGTTTCTGCGTTGTTCACGTTTATTTACAATTGATTTCATATTGAACATTTTAATGTTATTAAATACAAAAGTAATAAATAAATATTACATTAAAACTAAATTATAATTTATTAACAGAAAATTATAGATTATTATACCATTTAATATTTTCAACTAACTGTTTCCAGGCATCATCTATTTCATAGCATGATACCTCATTATCTAATTTATCGCACAATTTTTCGTATTCACTATAATATTGTATTACTAAAATATCTTTATCATTAATTACGTCCCATTTTTTACAAACAGGCATAAATAAATCCCATTTAGCATTAAAAAGTAGTGGATTATCTTCTCCATTATTATTTTCCAATGAATTTGCGATATTATCTAAATGTAATAATGCATCATCATAACCGTTACCCCATTCAGATTCTGATATAATATATAATTCTTTTTCTATATCATATGATATACCAATGAATTTTGAAATCAGTTTATTTCCTTCAATAATGTTTTTTTTCATAATTTAGTCTATTTCTTCAATAGTTATTTTAACTTTTTTACCTATAAATTTATCAAAATCTTTATGCTCTAAGTTTTCATCCCAAGAGCACAATTTTATAAACATACCATTATCAGCATTTTCATCCAAATCGATATGAAAACATTTGTAATGCATATCATCTTCAGTGTCCATCTCTTTTTCATTTAATTTATAATCAAAAGATACAAATGATTTTTCTTCTGTTGGTTTTTTTAATTCTTCCATTATTTATTTAATTTGTAAATTATTTCAATTTTATTGTAATCATCAATAATATAAAAATATCTATCATTTTTATATTCATAAATTGATAATGTATAAATATCATCTGTATAGAAGCTATCTAGACTTATATTATTACTATAATTTTCAAGTTTCTCATTTAAATAATAATAGACAGTAGTATTATTTAATGCTAAAGTTATTTTTCTATTATCTTTGTCAATATACAATTGTCCATTTATCTTTTGCCAAGGTTGCCAATTATATAGAGAATAACAATTTTCATATTTAACATTATTGACTCTTACTTTAACACTATCAATAATATATTTGTTGATAGGATATATATTTAAAAATATACCTGATACAAATATGAAAATTGTTATTATTCTTTTCATTTCTATAATTTATTTAACATTATCAATTGAATCTTCTTCTGTTTCATTATAAGATTCATTAATATCAACATCAGGTGTCAATACAGTTGATTCAGTTACTTCAGTTTCAGGAATTTCATGTTCTACATATGAATTGATTCCAATTTCATTTACCCCCACACAATACGTTGCTTTTTTCATTTTATTTAATTTATTTGTTTTTTCTTTTTAATATAAATAATACTATTTTTAATTTCTAATGCGTTTGATAAAGATGCAATAAAAAACAAAAAAGGTAATATAAGCATAAGCCACAATGATTGAATCTTATTATTATCATTCAATAAAAAAATAAGAACATCATAAATTATACTCCAATAAATCATTTTTTTCCAATTATTACATTTTTTCCATATTTCAAAATATGACAAATTTAAATAATTTTGACATAAGAGTTCATCTGTCAACTCTTTTTCCTTTTCTTTAATTGAATACAATTGATCTTGTAATTCTTCCTTTGTTAATTTGCTTTCCATTTTATTTTAATCTTTTTAATTTTTCAACCTCAGTATCTCTTATATAAATTCCGTTGACTTTTTTACCCAACATGAAATCAGAGAATTTTAATCCAGAATAACATTGCACAAGTCCGTCAAATTTAGCATCAAATGGATTAGTGAAATGTTTATCACAATGATATGTAAAATCATGATTATCTTTTCCCCTTACTTTTGATATTTGATATCCACAAAATTTTTTAAAACTTCCATTTTTAAAATCCATTGAACAGTAGCTAGTACAAATATAAATATTAAAGTTGTCATATAGCCATTTAATTATTGATTCAACTTCTAAATAACTTTCCAGTCCTTTTGGTTCATATCCTAAAATCTTGTATCTTTTTATTAATGTTTCATATTTCATTATTCTATATTTTTAATGTTGGTTTGTTTGACTTTTTCTTCTTTATTTAATATTGAATAACAAAAAACACAAGTCCAATATGTCAATAATGCTATGTTAAATAATAAAAATTTAATTTTAATCTCAACACCTAATACATAATAAGATATCATATCTATTAATAGATATGTTATTACTAACATCAATAAATAATAGAATAATAACTTCATTTTTTTGACTATTTTCATTTTAGATACAATTTTAATAATGATTCACAAATATCTTTCCAGTTAATTGTTTTATCATTAAATATGCACATGACTTTTGTTTCATCATTAATAAATTCCATGGCATCATCATCATCATCAAGATGCCAAATAAATTCTGGATTATCTAAAAAAAATTTATATTTATCTTTCATATTAAGAAAATGAATATTGTTTTTATCAATGCCCAATTTATTTACAACTTCAAATAAATATTTATTATTATATGCACATTTAGTAGTATCTTCAAATCTATCAGTAACAATATGAACTTCTATTCCTTTTTCGATTAAAGATTTAGCATATTCCTGAATATCAGTTTTTGATAATGTACTATCGAAATCAAATGAAACTTTTAGTTTTTTAGTTTGACTGTTCATCAGTTTGATTATTAAAATTATCTTCAGTCTTGTCTTTGTCAGTTTTTATTAATGCGATTAAAATATATGGATATAATGTAACATTTATAAACATTAAGAATAAGATTCTGATTAATAATAAATCAACATTAAAATATTTCGACAATCCAGAGCAAACTCCACACACCATGCCATTTTTAGTATCTAAATAAAATTTTTCTTTCATACTATTTTTTTGATATTATTTAATTTTTTTTTTCTATATTCAGTATTAGTTATAAAACAATCCTCTGAATATGTAAACTCTGGATGTTCCTCAATATAAATATCATATCTTGTAAATCCTACTATATGATAATCTTTTAGAGTATAAACTCTATCTACATACAATCTTGGTTTAGGATCATATGCACCTCTTTTATTCAATATACAAACAATCTTATCACCTGGTTTCATAGGATTAGTAAGATATTTTATATTTTTCTAAAATTGGAATAGAATCAGGACGATTAATAGCTAACAAAGCTATATCATATTCTGTCTCGTGTTCACCATCTGTTAAATAACATCTATATGTGTCATGAACGTCATCAACTTTAAGAATTAGATTGGCATCCACTTTTTCTGAATGTCCCCACATGTTTCCTAAGTTAACTTTACATGATACAGAATAAACAGTTTTATATTTACTTTTAGTAAATAATTTTTTAAAAAAATTCATAATTGTATAGTTTTTTAATTAATTAGATATTTTTTATAAAATTTATATTTAATTTAAGATTTCATATTTAGCATCTACATTATATGTAAAATCAGAAGGAGTATCCCACCAATGTTCAGTTTTAAATGGATATATCCGAATTTGTTGTTTTTCTATCCATTGAGGTCTGTTATATATAATTTCTTCTGTATATAACCAAACAGTTTTTGAAATATCTGTAATTGTTCTTGTCTTTTTATTTGTGGAAACTTCAAAATTAACATTCTCTATATCATTAACAAGTTTTACCATTGTTGGTGAATTGCCATGCACAACATTAAAATCTTTACTTAATAATTCTGATAATGATTCTCCAGGTAAATCGCATTTTGAACATCTCAAATATTTATCAGATAAATCTAATATTGCTTCAATTTCTGTTAAATATTCACCTTCTACTGTCAATTTCCATGTTTGTAGTCTATATTTCATATTCTTAATTTTCATATTAATAATAAATCCATAATATAATGTACAAATATACAACTATATTATGGATTAACCAAATAAAAAATCTAATATTTTAATATTATTTCAAAGATTCAAAAAAATCTTTATCTTGATCGCAAACTTCCCATTTATTACATTTAGGACCGTCATAATCTACAAATCTAGTTATCTTAGATTTTGTGTTTTTATCTAATAAGCATATTCCTGCAGATGCATAATAATTTTTAAAATTTTTACATGTACAGCAACAATCTAACATAAATGTTCTCTCAAGAATAGCATCTTCTTCTGTGTATTCTTCTATTTTTTGATTTTCTATATCAAAAAAACTACTAAAATCTAATTCTTCTGTTTTCATAATTTAAAATTTATTATTCAGCATAATAACCGCCGTGTCTACCTATTTTCAAATATAAATATCCTAAAATTCTTAAATATCTATAACCTTGTAATGTATATACAATTCTAACATCTGTATAGTCAGCAAATATAAATTTAAATAAAGTATTGTTTTTTTTGAGTATGAGTTTTCATATTTTTAATTTTGTAGGAAGAATGACTGGATTCGAACCAGTAATAATTTATAATTTTTTACAAATGCTTTTTTGGCTACTAGTTTACCGATTAACTTACATTCTTCTATTTGGTGGAATTATGGGAGTCGAACCCAAGTTTAATCAATTTAAAATTGACGCTTTAATGGCTATAAAATCCGTTATTCCATTTTTTTAAGTATTTTAAATATTTTTGGTATATTAATATTTTAACTGTAGTTAAGGCGGGACTCGAACCCGCATGAGAAATTAATCTCTGAGATACCTCATTAATAGGATTTTAATCCTAAACGTCTAACCATTTCGTCACCTAACTATCTCCACCTGAGTCTACGATGAATGGATGTAACCGATGTTTTATTTACTTTGAAAAAACAACTTAATCATCTTACTGAATAAAAAAAGTCACCTAAAAATGGGGAATTGGTTATTCCTAATCCATTTAGCACTAACTAAACCATAGTACAATCTGTATCATTTTTATACGTAAATGATAAATCGTTAAGTGTCTCTTGCTTAATTAATTGAAAATTAAATTAATAATATTCAATCATAAACTATATATAAATATTTTAAATTTGCAATTTGCAAATTGCAAATATAATTTATAGTTCTTTGTTAATCAATTATTTAAGCTCTCTTTTTCTATTAAAAATTCGACAATATCGTTTGTTAAATATGCTGTTGATTCTAGAGTATCTCCTGCATCAGAATGCTTCTTTCCTATTAAGTATGCATTTTGTAGCATTTCATTATTTGGTACATTAAAATAATCCATTTCATTTTTGAATCCTAACATATAGAATTCTAATAATCTTTCATTTTTCATAATTTATTAATTTTATCAAGTTTTTCTTTTCTTAATTCTTTTTTATCATAATATAAAAATGTGTATATTAATTCGTTATTATCATTAAATGATTGTTTAAATTCTTTAATTTCAATATCATTATTGTAATTTAACCATTTGGTTATATCAGATTCAAAATCTCTCAAATCATATGAATCTCTCACATGGTTTTTAAATATTTTAATTTTCATATGATTAAATATTTAAAATATAACAAAAATCAGGTAGAGCATCAATATAAGTAATGGATGTATTATCTTTTTTTGATTCATTATGAGCTATCTTATCTAAGTGAGTATGGCCACAAATTTGATGATAATTTTTTAATGATTTAGTCCATGTTTCAGTTTTATCAGCCCACAATGGACCGCCAACCTGGAAACGACCGTTTCTTATATATCCACAATCAACTAAACAACTCAATTCAAATTCTTGTGCTAAATTTAATTTTTCTGCTATTGTACCTTCAAAATCTGATATTTTTTTAAATTCTCTCAAAAATTTATCATACCATCCACGGTGAATACCAGCATGAGTCCAAATATAATTTTCATATTGATATGACATTTGAAATAATTTTAAATTGATGTGGAATATATCATACAAATCGAAATGCATATCTGCTCTATAACCAGTACAATATCCTAATATTTTCATTTGGGGTGGGCGTATTGCATATTGGTAATCGTGATTACCTAATAATAAAACAACTTTATCTGGATATTGTTTTTTAAATTCAATTATATCTAATAAATTATTTAATATTGTAATATTACTTAGATTATATTCATCTACATAATCTCCAACAAATATAATTTTATCATATTCTGATATATCTTTAACGAATTTCTTCCATGAATCAAAACCATGAATATCACCTATACTTAAAATTTTCATTTGATAATAAAATTTGAAATGTCCCTACTAATAATATTACATGCTACAACAATAGCATCTTCATCTATATCGAATTCACTTATTTCAATTGAGTCTAATACGTCATCGACATTTTTAGTATCTTCAACATCAATAATCAATTTAAAAACACAATCAATTTCTATCCTTTTCATTATATTAATATGAAATTTTCATTTAAATATTCTTCTGAATGAGAACCTAATGATGTTTCAATTTCATTCACATCAAATATAATATAATTATTCATTGCAACTGATTCACTTATCATACCATATTCTCCTCGATGAGATATTATTAAAACATTCTCATCTCCATAGATATCTTTTCCAGCTTTTAATGTATCTTCGTGTGTTTTATTGAATGATTCAACTGCATTATTGATTTCATCAATAATTGCAAAATCTCCTACCCATTGAAACACCAATATATCTTCTAATCTTCTATATCTTTTCATGTTATTGTAATTTCTTTTATTGTTACTTTGATTTTATCATTGATAACATTCATTCTTTCAGATAATGAAATATCGTGTTCCATAGAATGTTCTAAATGATCTATATTCCTATAACCATTACAATCTAAATCAACTTCAAGTCCAAATTCTTTAAGAGCTTTTACAATTGCTAATGTAACTGTAGATTTGCCTATAGCTGTTGCTCCTTCAACTTTAATAGTAATATTATTTTTGTTCATTATTTTTGTTTTTATTTTGTGTTGTTTTTTTTTCTAAATATAAAAAATATTTTAAATATGCTAAAAAAAAGACTGATATGATTACAATTTGTAATTTAATATCAAAAGGATAAGACATTAGATATCCTAAAACTCCAAATGATATAATAAGTATAAATAATTTAAAATATGTTGTTTTTTTCATTTTAATTTTCATTTTTCATAATACAAATTTTTAAAATCTATTCTAAATTTATATTCAGATGCATTTTTATCAACTGTAATATATTTAAGTTTAAAATTATTAACTATTGGACTTAATAATTCAGAACCAATTAAAAAATATTCAGTATCTTCACTGATAGTATCTTTATCAAGAGTACTATCATTATAAGTTTGAACGAATAAAACATAGTTATTTTTAACTCCTATAACTTTTTTATTTATTTTAATCTCTTGTTTAAATGGATCATTTTTATAAATATTATAACTCCATGTTTGACCAACTTCAATTTTTTGTTTAATAGTAGGTGTCATTAAAGTTACATAATCTTCTTTTTCTGATTCTTGACTAATCATAGTTCCAAATTGAAAAGACATAAATGAAACGAACGCTATACCTACAACAATTAGAGCGTGTTTAAAAGATGATAATCTCCTAGATTGCTTGTAATCATAATAATCATTTTCTTCCATAATAAAATTTAAATTATTTTTTGTTTAATATAACATTTCACAAAGATACAATAAAATATTGATATATTGTTTATATAGTAATATTTTTTTTATGTTTAACTTTAAAATCTAATATTTGATAAGCCATATTTTTTTAATATGGTATAAAAACTTGTCCAGGTTACAAAATATTGATTCTTATTGTGATGAGATTCGTAAATGATGCAAATTTCAGTGTCTCCTTCTAATATTGGCTTAGAAATACTGATACATGGTTTAGAACTACTATAAGGAATTACAAAAATTTCAGTTGGTGATTTTTCAATAAATAATTTTTTTATTTCATGAAATGTCAATTCAATTTCAATTTGTTTTGTTATTGTTTCAATTCTTATTAATCTATTATCTGTCATTTTTTATATAATTTTTAAGGAAGTGATAAACTAAATGGCGAATATACATAAACATTAGCATCTATTGATATTATTCCACCGTGTTTAGTTTTAAAATAGTCAAATATAGCCATCTCAGCTTCAAAGAATGAATCATAATGATAATTAAAATTTATCAACATATGTACACTCACATCACTTGCTATCACCCAACCAATAAAATTCTTCTTATATACTACAAAATATGTTTTATTATGTTGATATGTATGAACTTGTTTAATTATTTTAAATTTATCCATATGTTTAATATTTAGGAAATGCATGATTTTTATCTAACCAATAAATTGAGCCACACCACAATTTAGTCCAAAAATAGTCATGATTAAATATTGATAAAAACATAAAAATGATTGCGAATGGAAATAATACTAAACCGATAATACAATAATTAATTGTAATAAATATCATTTTTAATATACTTAAAATTATCAGCAATAAAATTTTAATTATCAGCAATAAAATTTTAATTATTTTCATGTTTATTTGTTATTTTCATTAATTTCATCTAATTTTTCTTTTCTTAAATTCATTGGATCAATAGTAAGCAATTTATCTAATTCTGATAGAACTTTATTTACTTCTTCAGATGAATCAAAATCAATAATCAATTCACAGATACCATCTTTAGATTTCCTTTCAACTATAATATTCCAAAAATTTAATCTATCGCAAGGATAATATGCAAATATGCTATTTAAATTTAATCTATAAATACCAATTTTAATACACTTTTTTATTTTACATTTCATCTTTATTTAACTCAATAAGTTTCTCTTTTCTTTTGTAGTTATTAATATTTAAAACAAACAAAGAATCTAATTCATCTATTGTTATTTTCAAATCTAATTCGTTTTCAAAAGATATATCAAATTCGTCTATATTATCCAGTAACAGACGTTCAATAACAAGATTTTTATTATTATAAGTATAGTAGCCAAATATACTATCAATTTTTATTCTTCTACCTCCAATTATTATTTTATCTTTATCTATTACCATAAATCTTCTGATGTTAATTCACTACCTAATAACTTATTTTTTAATTGCCCATTTGATTTAACTAATTCTAATGCTTCTTCTCTTGTTAGAAATCTATTTTTTGTAGTTAGAAATCCCTGTACTGTTAACTCACCATATTTTTCAAATGGATAAATTCTATTTGTTTGTTCAAATATAGAAGGATGACGATTACCGCTATATACAATTCCTTTATTTATATTATATGGTTTATATAAATAATCAATTCCGTCATCAATCCAATTTGCTGCACACACAACATATTCTATCTCACCATTATTAAGGTGGACTTCTAATCTTTCTTTGTCTATCATTTACAATTCATGGTTTTGTTCCAACTTTTTATTACAACATCTCTCAATGTATCAAGAGTAAAATCATCATATACTAATTCCTCAGAATTTTGTCTCATTTCTAATCCACAAGTGTTACATTTAACATAAGCATAACCACAATTATTTAATCCTGTATGACTACAATTAACTTCAGCATTACCTCCACAAACACATTTACTAACACCACTTTCAGAAAATGATGGATTCCACCTATCTATTAATTTCTTATAAAAGAATAATAATTCATAATCACCAATATTAACAAAGTCTAAATCACTAGCATCTTTACAAATATTTCCATATGAAAAATCTTTAAATTCATCACCTGTAAAATTATTAGTTTCTTCTCTAATATTTTCTATCTCTCTTAGTATAAAAGTTCTATTCATCTATTTTTATTTTTAATTATAATTTGGATAGATTATTGATTCAAATTTATCAGTTAATCTTTCTTTAATATTATCAATAGCTTCTTCTAGCGTAATAACATTAATACCAATACTTGAAATATGAGTTTTAAAATGTTCATCATATTGTTCATCAGACATTTTTTTAAAAAAATTGCATGATTTGCGATTTTTAATATAATATTCTTCAATCTTTATATCATAAAGTTTAGTTGCTTCATCTTTATCTGAAAAAACTTCAATTATTTCAGATACGCATAAATCATATACTACCCAAGTGTCAATTAATTTCATAACATTTTTATTTTAGCCAATAATTAGTTTTATTTGTTCCTTTTACATTCATCATTTGTAAGAATTCTTTTGGAAATTCTGTACCCCATGCAAATCCAACATCACAATGAGTATCTTCAGAAAAATCTGTTATTATATTTGATGTAGAAAAAATTAGAGGATCTTCCCTTCTTGCTAATGCTTGCTGAACTTCAAGCTTCAATGTTTTAATTTGTTCTGCTTGCTGTATAGCCATTTGCTGTTGACGAATTTGTTCTTTTGATATTTTTTCAAGTTCAGATTGTATTCTACCAATATTTTGTTCGATTCCTTTTACTTGTTCTTTGAGTATCTTTGTTGAATTTTCAAGTGCATCTACTCTATTACCAAGATTTACCATTGTTTCATACATACTTCTAAATAATGGTAAATTCATACCAACATTCATACTAACCATTGATAATGAATTTGGAAAATATACATCGTAATATTTTTGACTCTTTACGTGTTTTTCAAAATCATAAAAACCAATAGGACATAATATATAAAAGTTTCTTTCTGAGTTAGCATTTTTGTAGTTATTAATAGCAGACTCAATATCTTTTGATGCCCTTTTTGGGTCACAAGTCAGAATGGAATTTTTTGCTAATTCTAATGGAATAATCATAAATCCAAAAGTCTCTGCAATTTGAACAATAGAACTAAGATTCGAATTTAATCTTGAGTTAAGGTACTGATTGTAATTTTTGTCTATTTGAATTTCAACTTGATCATATCTGTCGCCTGAAGAAGTTCTTTCTTTTTTTATCAAGTTGTATTTTATTAAGTTTTCAGGAATCTTAACATTATATGATTTCAAACTGCCTAATATATTATTATATTCAGTAACTTTTTCGTTGATTGAATATCCTAACTGTTTAAAAATTTCCCTTTTAGTAGAAAAATTAGTTTTGGTTTCATCATAATAGGAATTAGATCTAATAATATTGGCTTTTTCTAACACTTTTAATGTTAACATAAATTCTTTTAAATCAGAGTCTATTAATTTTAGCTTATCAATTAATAATTGACTCTTTTCAGTGCTTTTTGCTGCACCTGATACATTTTTTGTTGGAGTGACATTTAATAAATTCATAATAATAATTTTTAATTACACAAAAATTGAAATAATTTTTAATTTCAAACACAAAGATAATAAAAAAAATCAATTACACAAATTAATTGTTCATATATTATTCAATTTATTTAGTTTTTTCTTTCTTAAATATAAATTATAATTACCATTATGATTTAACATATTAATATAATCTTTTAATGTCAATTCAGATAACTCAGAAATATATTTATTTAGTTTTACTTTATAATCTCTAAGACTAACTAAAAAATCTTTATCAAAAAAATAAAACATCAATAATATTAAATCAAAAAAATCAGAAATTTCTTCATTTTTTATTCGTAGTAAGTCATCTTTTAATTTTAATGACAAATCATATAAAGAAATAAATTTATAATCATTTTTTTGATATTCAATTATAGTATTTAATAATTGATAAAAAATACGGGAATATCTTTCATCAATAGCCTGAATATCTACTAAAAAAAGAAATCTATTACGATATAACATATCATTATATTTCTTAGTATCAAGTTTTTTGATTTCAATCATTAATTTTTTTTGATAATTGTATTAACTTCTCTTTTCTAATTTCTATCTTCGCTTTTGAATAATATTCTAAATAGTTATCGTGTTCTAACAGGAAATCAAAAAATGTATGATTTACACCACGATAAGGTGTATCTTCATCTTGACCACAATATAAATCATATGCTTTATGATCTAATTCAGTAATAATATAATCATTATAATTAATCATTTGATTCTGTTATTTTATTTAACTTATCTATTCTTAATTTAGTTTTTAAATTAAATGCAACAGCATGAGCATACTTTGAGTGACAATCATCTATTGATTTCATAATATAAATATATTCATCATAATCTTCTTCATTGGTTATTTCAAATTCTTCATTTAGTTTAATTTTTTCAAAATAACGTAATTCTGATTCAAAATAATTTATTTCTGATAGTATATTTTTTTCATTTATCATAATTTTATATTTTACCTTGAACAAAAAACTCAAGTATAAATACAAGTTTAGACTCAAATTCTTTATCTTCTTCAATCTCTTTCAACATTTTATAATAATATGATGTGTCTAATGTATTATCATCAGGCTCACCACTTCTTAAAAACATCTGATAATGTTCATTAACATAGTTGTCAATATTTCCATATTTATTTATCTCAACTATAGATTCTTTTATCTTATTGATAATTTCTTTTGATTCGCTATATCTCATTTTTGTAACTTTTTTATTTTTTTATCATATAATATAACATGGAAATATTAGATATTAAATTTAGAATGGAAGGCTTAGAAAAAAAACTATCGAATTTATATCCATATGAATTCGAGATTGATGGCGTATCTGTGGCTTCATATGAAGGCTTTATACAGTCATTAAGAACTCCAGACATACAAATTAAAGAGAGTATATGGAAACTATCAGGGTTTGAAGCATGGTCAGCTGGTCAATGTTTAGATTGGATAGATACTCAAGAATTATATTGGATATCTACACCAATCAATAGACAATCTGAAGAATATGATGAACTAATAAAACGATCATATGATTGTTTATTTGAACAAAATGAATCTTTCAGAAACAGTTTAAAAGAATCAATACCTTATAAATTAGATCACACTATTGGTAAATCTGGCAAAACTAACACATTAATGACAAAAAGTGAATTCTTAATCCAATTAAATAGATTAAGATCCAAATTGACAGAAAAGAAGTTTTTTAATTTACTTGACTTGTTCTGATTTATAATAATTTCTAAATCTCATCAATGTTTCACAAACCCAAGATTCAACTTCTTTTGCTTTCCATCCATGTTTAAGCTGAAGTATTGCTAATTTAAGTACTCCTCTTTCATATCTGGTTGATGCACCTCCTTTGTACATATAGATAAGACTTGCTACTTTCTCTGCTTCTGATACGTTTGTGCCATCACGTACAATAACTTTTCTACAGTTAACTGACTTATTTGTATCTGCTTCGGCTTTAACATTACTTGAATGTCTATCTCTTAAAATTTCACAAGAAATAACCTTTAAATTCTTATCATAATAAACTGCTGTGTAATCCATGTTTTTTTGTTTAATTATTTAAATTTTGGTGGCTTTGGTATATTATATCCACCTTTATCTAGAAATGTGCTAATTGCCATATATATGAATAATATGGTAAATGGAACACAAATACATAATACTAATATATCATCCATGATTTAATTGTTTATAGTTTTTATTCATTAATTTATAATAAGTTAAATATCCAATGAGCCAATATAGACTTAAATCATGACTATCAATATACACATCATGTTCTAAATTTTCTTTATCATTATCAATAATTCTATAAAAAGGATTATCTACATCATTAACTATAATAACATCACATTTGTCATTACTATAATTATAATCATCAATTTTATTGAAGTCATTCTCTTCTAAAAAATCTGTAATTGGTCTGTAAATCATTTCTTTAGTTAATACCATATTATCGTATTGTATCACCAACGTTATGAGTTTTTCCTATAATATTAGCCAAATTTGAATCATATTTATAATACTTAATTGTTTTTTCTGAATCTTTAACTACGATTGAATATGATGTATCAGGTACACTACCGCTCTTATCTATTGATAAATGAATTGTTTTATAACAACTGGTGGTTTTAACTTATTTAATGAATAATCAGCATACATATCATAATTATCAAACACTTTACCATCATAATTTATTTTTTCATTACAACTAAATAATAAAACACACAATCCACA